>ENA-OWZT01000180-OWZT01000180.1-human-gut-metagenome-genome-assembly--contig:-NODE-180-length-26420-cov-10.5041_pt1 | contig 26420 bp, 22 predicted proteins | sample MGYA00249265_ERZ652125 | MGnify/ENA primary metagenome ERZ652125 (study PRJEB26925, sample SAMN05827236) | human gut metagenome | biome: ENVO:2100002; feature: ENVO:00000062; material: ENVO:00002003... | reverse complement strand
GGGGGGCGATCAACGTTAACCTGCAAAACATGCTGGCCAGTGACAGCTCATGGAGCAACATCGCCAGCATCAGCGCCACTCTACCTGGAGGCTTCAGTTCGCTGTGGGTTAACCAGGAAAAAACCCGCATTGGCAATCAATTGCGGCGTAGCGATGCCGACAACCGTGCAATCGGCGGCACACTCAACCTGAACTCACTGTGGTCGAAGCTGGGTACGTTCAGCATCAGCTACAATGATGACCGCCGCTACAACAGCCATTATTACACGGCAGATTACTATCAAAGTGTCTACAGCGGTACCTTTGGTTCGCTTGGCCTGCGGGCCGGTATTCAGCGCTATAACAACGGCGACAGCAGCGCCAATACAGGGAAATATATCGCTCTCGATCTCTCGCTACCACTGGGCAACTGGTTTAGCGCAGGGATGACCCATCAAAACGGCTACACCATGGCAAACCTGTCAGCACGCAAACAGTTTGATGAAGGAACCATTCGCACTGTTGGTGCCAATCTGTCACGAGCCATCTCCGGCGATACCGGTGATGACAAAACCCTCAGCGGTGGGGCGTATGCACAGTTCGACGCTCGTTACGCCAGCGGAACGCTGAACGTCAATAGCGCGGCGGACGGCTACATCAATACTAATTTGACCGCCAACGGCAGCGTCGGCTGGCAGGGTAAAAACATCGCTGCCAGCGGGCGGACCGATGGCAACGCTGGGGTGATATTCGACACTGGCCTGGAGAACGATGGTCAGATCAGCGCCAAAATCAACGGGCGGATTTTCCCGCTTAACGGCAAGCGTAACTATCTCCCGCTCTCTCCCTATGGAAGATATGAGGTGGAGTTGCAGAACAGCAAAAACTCACTCGACAGTTACGATATCGTCAGCGGTCGCAAAAGTCATCTGACTCTCTATCCAGGCAATGTCGCTGTCATTGAGCCAGAGGTGAAGCAGATGGTTACCGTCTCCGGTCGTATTCGTGCGGAAGACGGCACACTGCTGGCTAACGCACGGATTAACAACCATATCGGCCGAACCCGAACCGATGAAAACGGCGAGTTTGTCATGGACGTGGATAAGAAATACCCCACTATCGATTTTCGCTACAGTGGCAATAAAACCTGCGAAGTGGCACTGGAACTCAACCAGGCGCGCGGTGCCGTCTGGGTCGGTGATGTGGTCTGCAGCGGCCTCTCATCGTGGGCGGCGGTGACGCAGACAGGAGAAGAGAATGAGAGTTAACCTACTGATAGCGATGATAATCTTTGCGCTAATCTGGCCTGCAACCGCGCTCAGAGCGGCAGTGAGCAAAACAACCTGGGCGGATGCTCCGGCACGCGAGTTTGTGTTTGTCGAAAACAACTCAGACGACAACTTTTTCGTCACTCCTGGCGGGGCGCTGGATCCGCGCCTGACCGGTGCCAACCGCTGGACCGGTTTAAAATACAATGGTTCAGGAACCATCTATCAGCAAAGCCTCGGCTACATTGATAACGGTTACAACACCGGCCTTTATACCAACTGGAAGTTTGATATGTGGCTGGAAAATTCACCAGTTTCATCTCCTTTAACTGGCTTGCGCTGCATCAACTGGTACGCAGGGTGTAATATGACCACCAGTCTTATCCTGCCGCAAACCACCGACGCCAGTGGATTTTATGGCGCGACGGTGACCAGCGGCGGCGCGAAATGGATGCACGGCATGTTGTCAGACGCGTTTTACCAGTATCTGCAACAAATGCCCGTCGGCAGCAGCTTTACAATGACCATCAATGCCTGCCAGACCTCTGTGAACTATGACGCCAGCAGCGGCGCACGCTGTAAGGATCAGGCCTCCGGCAACTGGTATGTTCGCAACGTCACCCATACGAAAGCAGCAAATCTGCGGTTGATAAATACCCACTCGCTGGCGGAAGTATTTATCAACAGCGACGGAGTACCGACTCTGGGCGAAGGGAACGCCGACTGCCGGACGCAAACCATCGGCAGCCGTTCAGGATTAAGTTGTAAGATGGTTAACTATACCCTGCAAACAAACGGACTCAGCAACACCTCAATCCATATATTCCCGGCGATCGCCAACTCGTCGTTAGCCTCGGCCGTCGGGGCGTACGATATGCAGTTCAGTCTGAATGGCAGTTCATGGAAACCGGTGAGCAATACTGCCTATTACTACACCTTCAACGAGATGAAGAGTGCAGACTCGATCTATGTTTTCTTCTCGAGCAACTTCTTTAAACAGATGGTGAACCTCGGGATCAGCGATATCAACACCAAAGATCTATTCAACTTTCGCTTTCAGAACACCACATCACCGGAGTCTGGCTGGTATGAATTTTCTACCTCCAACACGCTGATTATCAAACCCCGTGATTTCAGCATCAGTATTATCTCCGATGAATATACTCAGACACCGTCGCGGGAGGGATATGTCGGCAGCGGCGAGTCGGCACTCGATTTCGGCTATATCGTAACCACCAGCGGTAAAACAGCTGCCGACGAAGTGCTGATCAAGGTGACCGGACCCGCGCAGGTGATTGGCGGGCGCTCCTATTGTGTCTTCAGCTCCGATGACGGTAAGGCTAAAGTACCGTTCCCGGCGACGCTTTCCTTTATTACCCGCAACGGAGCTACAAAAACCTACGATGCCGGGTGCGATGATAGCTGGCGGGATATGACCGATGCGCTGTGGTTGACCACACCGTGGACTGATATCTCTGGCGAAGTGGGGCAGATGGATAAGACCACAGTCAAATTTTCGATTCCAATGGATAACGCCATTTCTCTGCGTACGGTAGATGATAACGGCTGGTTTGGCGAAGTCAGCGCTTCAGGAGAGATTCATGTTCAGGCGACGTGGCGTAACATTAACTAAGGCCCTGCTGACAGTGGTCTGTATGCTGGCGGCACCTTTGACACAGGCGATTTCGGTCGGCAATCTGACTTTTTCACTGCCGTCCGAGACTGACTTTGTCAGCAAACGTGTCGTGAATAACAACAAAAGCGCGCGGATATACCGTATTGCCATCAGTGCTATTGATAGCCCGGGCAGCAGTGAATTGCGCACCCGACCGGTGGATGGTGAACTACTTTTCGCCCCCCGCCAGCTGGCGTTGCAGGCTGGTGAGAGCGAGTATTTTAAATTTTACTATCATGGTCCACGGGATAACCGCGAGCGCTACTACCGGGTCTCATTTCGCGAGGTCCCCACTCGTAACCTGACAAAACGCAGCCCAACCGGCGGTGAGGTCAGCACGGAGCCGGTGGTGGTGATGGATACCATTCTGGTAGTACGACCACGTCAGGTTCAGTTTAAATGGTCCTTCGATCAGGTGACCGGAACGGTAAGTAACACCGGCAACACGTGGTTTAAGCTACTGATTAAACCAGGATGTGATTCGACCGAAGAGGAAGGCGATGCCTGGTATCTACGTCCGGGAGACGTGGTTCATCAGCCTGAGTTACGTCAGCCGGGGAATCATTATCTGGTCTATAACGACAAATTCATTAAGATTAGCGATTCCTGTCCGGCTAAGCCCCCTTCGGCGGACTAAGACTTATCCATCAGACGAGGGAAGAATTCCACCTCAGAGACTCAAAAATCGTTTAAATGATGTGGAAGCGATCGTCAATGTCACCTGTAACGATGAGCTTTCTCATATGCACACCACAGTGTTCAGGAGACACGGAAAGGTACCAGGCGGCCTGCTAACGAGTGGTTTCTTCACTAATTAGGACGTAAAATCGGTAACGGCTGGAAATCATTCAATACTCACACTATCGAAAGTACACCAGCCAACCGCGATACGTCCCTGCATACGACGTACCGCAGTTCTCTTTACGATTTATAGCTGTACTGGTGAATTATGAGCAATCTGAATCCATGCATGACGTGTGGTGCCTGTTGTGCATTTTTCCGCGTCTCTTTTTACTGGGCCGAAGCCGACGATGCTGGCGGTACCATTCCCGCCAGGCTCACTGAACAAATATCCCCTTTTCACCGATGCATGAGCGGTACCAATCAGAAAAACCCCCGATGTATTGCCCTTGCAGGAACACCGGGCAAAAATGCCTGTTGCACGATATATAAAAATCGATCGTCCACATGCAGAGAATTCGCCATGTCTGGTGAGAACGAAGAAGTCAATGAGGCTTGCAATCGTGCAAGAGCTAAATACGGGCTAACACCGTTATAAATATACAATAATTAATTGCATTGCCCCGCCAGCTGTAATAGCGGGGCTTCGTTTTTCAGGGACAACAAAACCTGAAACTTCTTCCATTTTCCAGCAACAATGCCTCTTCTTCTGTAGCGTTCTCCGGATCTACATCATCCTGAAGTAGCGCGATATGATCACTGACTGTCCGCATCAGAATATGAAAAGCAACGTTTTTAACCTATAAAAATGGCGCTATATTTGCGCCATTTTTATCATTCAAAGCATTATCTATTTGAGCCTAAAGGGATCTCAGGATCTGGCTCATGGGTAATTCTGTTTCGTAAATCTCTGCGAATAATTTCAATAGACCAGAACCAGACTAAATGTCCAAAAATTTCAGAGACATTCTCATACCACGGAAGATCAAAGAGAGGTGGCGTAAGTCCCATGAGAGGGAATGAAATCATATGAACAAAAAGTTGCGCTAAAGCACCTGCCAGTAAGCCCTGCCAAAGTTTAATTTTCGGAAATACTTCGGCGACCACACAGTAACCAACGGCAAAAACTATCGAAAAGATTATGTGCGTTACACCAACCCAGTTAAAGACATGCCCGGCGAAGGTATAAACAGCCGAATTTGGATCTGTCAGTCCCAACCAATCCCGAAGAAAAATGTACGGAGGATTGAGAAAGTTACGGGAGCAATCAATTTGGCCTGCAGCCCTGATTAATGATTCCGGACCACACGCTGCATTAAACATATCAACCGGACTACGTGGTGGCAATGGAACTTCTGCCCCCCACTTAACAAATGCGGAAACAACGCCAGCAATCAGCCCAATGAATGCAGCAAGACCATAACGTCTGCGGTTTGGTGGAGTTTGTTCAAATATATTCATATCTACCCTGCTTGTACCATTATGTTATACACCTCTTTAGGAGTATTCATAAAACAAGGCAAATGTAAAGAACTGTATTGTTTTGTATAACCACATGGTTACCTAATCGCCAATTAATATAAGCTCCATTATTTCTCCATATTTTCATGTTAGAAGTGACAAGGAGAAATGTAATGTTTCTCTCAGAGAATATAAATCATTCCTTTTGCCCACCTTAATGGTGGGCTTTTTTATGCAAAACCTGAACGTCCTGTGGTATTCCTCTGGCATAATGATTTTCGCGATTAACCAACAACCAGACCAGCAAAGACGCCACCACAAGCACAGTAACATCCATCAGGCTTGCCACACCCCATGCGTGCGGCTTAAAGCCGCCATGGCATATTAATCCGCTTGCCATTTTCGAACAGCTGATTGGTTTGGTCCGGTGTTTCCCTGCTTGCACTTAAAAATGAGCGGATAGGAAACTCTCGAAATGGTTCGTCGATATGCTCATCTCGCACCTAATCACCTTACCGAACACGCACGGTAAATAGATTCGATCCTGAACCCATCGGTCCCAAATCTGTCCCAATCAAAAAATAAGGAAGGTATTAACGATGTGTAACCTATTGATTTAAAATGGATAATATAAACAGATTGTAAAAAGCAAGACATTGATATGTATATAAAAAAACTATTACGCAATCATTAGATACCCCCAGATTTAGTTGTAAAGCAAGCACACTTTGCATTTCGAGACAATCCAGGTAAAGACTCTTACCTCCCATTTTGTGATTTTTATACTTATGATGATAAGTTGAACGTTGGGTAGTGCTTCCAATCAGTAGAACATGTGCTTTTCAATGAAGGAACCGATGACTTTTTCGTGGATTTCAACGGAACGCGAGAAGCAGATTGTTTTACTTACCAGCCGCTTGATGCGGGTGCGGAGGGTCAGGTTGTTACGTTCAATACGTTGCGTGAAGATTTTGCCGGTCAGGTATTTCTCCTTCGGCACTTCTCTGGCGTAGCTGCCCCAGTCATCGCGGCCACCATGCCGATACAGAACGGAGTCAACAGGGCTAACAATTCCCGACAGGCCTCATCATTCCGTGGCCCGAAAGTGTAAGCCAACACACCGCCAGTTTTAGTGTTCTACGCATACCAGAGCCAGTGTTGTTGCGCCTTGTTGCCAACGAAGCTCCACAGCTCATCAAGTTCACAGATAAGGGCAACATCAGCGTGAGCTGACTGACGCAGATGTTATCCGCTGGGGCGAGAGCTTTTTAATGTCCGTATGACGGTATTGATGCTGATTTTCAGTGTTCTGGCGATATCACGGCCCCTGTGCCATTATGCGCCATTTCAACGATCAGCTCCTTAAAGCCGGGTTTTCTGGCTTCATAAGAGTAAGTGAGCTGGAAAACACGTTTACATGAACGACAACGGAAACGCTCATGCTGGGAACAACTACGACCATGTCGATAAACTTTATCGGAATTACAGCGCGGACGATGAACAGTAACGGTAGCCATGGAAAACCTTAAATACCAGTAGATTACCAGAAACTTCTATCAATTGAAGACATTACCGTTTTTGATTACAGCAAATGTTTTATTAATTACCCCACCATCGACTAAATCCGTTAGAACGTCGAATGATGCCATTCGTAAATACATTAAAAAGACTGTTGTAATCAACGAAGATGGAAAACAGTGTGTTAAAACTAATCTGAACTTCAGAAAAACAGATGATGGTATGGTGATATATATATCCGCTCTGAACCGCCACGCAATTTAAAATAAAAATCAACAAATATCGTCGATATCCATATATACCATTTTTCTGTAGTTGTATTAGCGTCGCATATTTTATGACTTTAAGTCATAAGTCAAAACACCTGAGAAAAAGCAAACAACATTTTCATTACCACCAATGAAAACCACAGACAAAGAATGCGTGCAACTACAAAACATTGTAGTTTTAAGCAAAAATAAATGTGACATATGTCACATTTATAATTATATAGCTAATTAATAATTAGCGCGCAATTCAACAATGCTTTCGTTTGAAATTGTCTATGGTTATTAATGTAACTTTGGAATATACGTTCCGGAATCATTTACTATGAATAAAATATACGCTCTAAAATATTGTTATATTACTAACACAGTAAAGGTTGTCTCTGAACTAGCCCGAAGGGTATGTAAAGGGAGTACCCGCAGAGGAAAAAGACTTTCAGTACTTACCTCTCTGGCACTATCTGCATTACTCCCAACCGTTGCTGGTGCATCAACGGTTGGTGGCAACAATCCTTACCAGACATACCGCGACTTTGCAGAAAACAAAGGGCAGTTTCAGGCTGGCGCAACAAACATTCCTATTTTTAATAATAAAGGGGAATTAGTAGGACATCTTGATAAAGCGCCCATGGTTGATTTTAGCAGTGTGAATGTAAGCTCAAATCCCGGCGTTGCAACATTAATTAACCCGCAATATATAGCCAGTGTAAAACATAATAAAGGATATCAGAGCGTCAGCTTCGGTGATGGTCAGAACAGTTACCATATTGTGGATCGTAATGAACACAGTTCATCTGATCTCCACACACCAAGACTTGATAAGCTCGTAACTGAGGTTGCTCCGGCTACCGTAACCAGCTCATCAACAGCTGATATATTGAACCCTTCAAAATACTCGGCATTCTACAGGGCTGGTTCGGGAAGTCAGTATATTCAGGATAGTCAGGGTAAGCGACATTGGGTAACAGGTGGGTATGGTTATCTGACAGGAGGAATACTCCCGACATCATTCTTTTATCACGGCTCAGACGGCATTCAGCTGTATATGGGGGGCAACATACATGATCATAGCATCCTGCCCTCTTTTGGAGAGGCCGGCGACAGTGGTTCTCCATTATTTGGCTGGAATACGGCCAAAGGGCAGTGGGAACTGGTCGGTGTTTACTCGGGAGTAGGAGGGGGGACCAATTTGATATATTCTCTTATTCCTCAGAGTTTTCTCTCACAGATCTATTCAGAGGATAATGACGCTCCCGTCTTTTTTAATGCCTCATCCGGCGCCCCCCTGCAATGGAAATTTGACAGCAGCACCGGCACTGGCTCTCTGAAACAGGGTTCCGATGAATATGCCATGCACGGGCAAAAAGGTTCTGACCTGAACGCAGGTAAAAATCTGACATTCCTGGGACATAATGGTCAGATTGACCTGGAAAACTCTGTCACGCAGGGTGCCGGTTCACTGACATTTACTGATGACTACACTGTCACCACTTCAAACGGAAGTACCTGGACCGGGGCCGGTATTATTGTGGACAAGGATGCCTCCGTAAACTGGCAGGTTAATGGTGTGAAAGGTGACAACCTGCATAAAATCGGCGAAGGAACCCTGGTTGTACAGGGAACCGGTGTTAATGAGGGCGGCCTGAAAGTCGGGGATGGGACCGTTGTCCTCAATCAGCAGGCTGACAGTTCAGGACACGTTCAGGCATTCAGTAGCGTGAATATTGCCAGCGGCCGCCCGACAGTCGTGCTGGCAGACAACCAGCAGGTTAATCCGGACAATATATCCTGGGGCTACCGGGGGGGGGTTCTGGATGTTAACGGGAATGACCTGACATTTCATAAGCTGAATGCCGCCGATTATGGCGCAACTCTCGGTAACAGCAGTGATAAAACGGCTAATATCACTCTGGATTATCAGACGCGTCCGGCAGACGTAAAAGTTAATGAATGGTCATCATCAAACAGGGGAACAGTAGGTTCATTATATATTTATAATAATCCCTATACTCATACCGTCGATTATTTTATCCTGAAAACAAGTAGTTATGGCTGGTTCCCTACCGGTCAGGTCAGTAACGAGCACTGGGAATATGTCGGACATGACCAGAACAGTGCACAGGCGCTGCTTGCAAACAGAATTAATAATAAAGGGTATCTGTATCATGGCAAGTTGCTGGGAAATATTAATTTCTCAAATAAAGCAACCCCGGGTACAACCGGCGCATTGGTTATGGACGGCTCAGCGAATATGTCCGGTACATTTACTCAGGAAAACGGTCGTCTGACCATTCAGGGCCACCCGGTTATCCATGCTTCAACGTCTCAGAGTATTGCAAATACAGTCTCGTCTCTGGGCGACAATTCCGTTCTGACACAGCCCACCTCATTTACACAGGATGACTGGGAGAACAGGACGTTCAGCTTTGGTTCGCTCGTGTTAAAAGATACAGACTTTGGTCTGGGCCGCAATGCCACACTGAACACAACCATCCAGGCAGATAACTCCAGCGTCACGCTGGGCGACAGTCGGGTATTTATCGACAAAAAAGATGGCCAGGGAACAGCATTTACCCTTGAAGAAGGCACATCTGTTGCAACTAAAGATGCAGATAAAAGCGTCTTCAACGGCACCGTCAACCTGGATAATCAGTCAGTGCTGAATATCAATGAGATATTCAATGGCGGAATACAGGCGAACAACAGTACCGTGAATATCTCCTCAGACAGTGCCGTTCTGGAGAACTCAACGCTGACCAGTACCGCCCTGAATCTGAACAAGGGAGCAAATGTTCTGGCCAGTCAGAGTTTTGTTTCTGACGGTCCGGTGAATATTTCTGATGCCACCCTGAGTCTGAACAGCCGTCCTGATGAGGTATCTCACACACTTTTACCTGTATACGATTATGCCGGTTCATGGAACCTGAAGGGAGACGATGCCCGCCTGAACGTGGGGCCGTACAGTATGTTGTCAGGTAATATCAATGTTCAGGATAAAGGGACTGTCACCCTCGGAGGGGAAGGGGAACTGAGTCCTGACCTGACTCTTCAGAATCAGATGTTGTACAGCCTGTTTAACGGGTACCGCAATACCTGGAGCGGGAGCCTGAATGCACCGGATGCCACCGTCAGCATGACAGACACCCAGTGGTCGATGAACGGAAACTCCACGGCAGGAAATATGAAACTTAACCGGACAATAGTCGGTTTTAACGGGGGAACATCATCGTTCACGACACTGACAACAGATAATCTGGACGCGGTTCAGTCAGCATTTGTCATGCGTACAGACCTTAACAAGGCAGACAAACTGGTGATAAACAAGTCGGCAACAGGTCATGACAACAGCATCTGGGTTAACTTCCTGAAAAAACCCTCTGACAAGGACACGCTTGATATTCCACTGGTCAGCGCACCTGAAGCGACAGCTGATAATCTGTTCAGGGCATCAACACGGGTTGTGGGATTCAGTGATGTCACCCCCACCCTTAGTGTCAGAAAAGAGGACGGGAAAAAAGAGTGGGTCCTCGATGGTTACCAGGTTGCACGTAACGACGGCCAGGGTAAGGCTGCCGCCACATTCATGCACATCAGCTATAACAACTTCATCACTGAAGTTAACAACCTGAACAAACGCATGGGCGATTTGAGGGATATTAACGGCGAAGCCGGTACGTGGGTGCGTCTGCTGAACGGTTCCGGCTCTGCTGATGGCGGTTTCACTGACCACTATACCCTGCTGCAGATGGGGGCTGACCGTAAGCACGAACTGGGAAGTATGGACCTGTTTACCGGCGTGATGGCCACCTACACTGACACAGATGCGTCAGCAGGCCTGTACAGCGGTAAAACAAAATCATGGGGTGGTGGTTTCTATGCCAGTGGTCTGTTCCGGTCCGGCGCTTACTTTGATTTGATTGCCAAATATATTCACAATGAAAACAAATATGACCTGAACTTTGCCGGAGCTGGTAAACAGAACTTCCGCAGCCATTCACTGTATGCAGGTGCAGAAGTCGGATACCGTTATCATCTGACAGATACGACGTTTGTTGAACCTCAGGCGGAACTGGTCTGGGGAAGACTGCAGGGCCAAACATTTAACTGGAACGACAGTGGAATGGATGTCTCAATGCGTCGTAACAGCGTTAATCCTCTGGTAGGCAGAACCGGCGTTGTTTCCGGTAAAACCTTCAGTGGTAAGGACTGGAGTCTGACAGCCCGTGCCGGCCTGCATTATGAGTTCGATCTGACGGACAGTGCTGACGTTCACCTGAAGGATGCAGCGGGAGAACATCAGATTAATGGCAGAAAAGACGGTCGTATGCTTTACGGTGTGGGGTTAAATGCCCGGTTTGGCGACAATACGCGTCTGGGGCTGGAAGTTGAACGCTCTGCATTCGGTAAATACAACACAGATGATGCGATAAACGCTAATATTCGTTATTCATTCTGATGCTGTGCAGCAAAGGGACTATTGCTTTGTCCCTTTGCTGCGATTATCTGATTACGGTACAGGCTGGAACTTAGATTTTCCGGCGTTCACGATACTTCATGTAACACTCAGGTTGAGTAATCTTCATGAGTTTTCTTTTGCCGTGTGGTGGAATTATGAATAATATAGATTTATTAAAAACTATAACAAACTACAAAAAAATCAAAAATCCGGCATACCCGGCTCAGGAGAGTCTGTTAATACACTTATATATTAGAGTAAATGACAAAATCCAGAGTATTATAGAAAATGAATTGAGCGAGTATAGAATAAACACTTCAACATTTATGGTGTTAGTTTCATTATATATGTCTGATGATTATTGTCAGTCCCCTTCTGATATTTACAAGGAGTTACAATTCTCCAAAACAAACATCACACACATCATAGACAAATTAGAAAAAAAGAATATTGCCAAAAGAATTAATAATAAAAACGATCGTCGAAGCAAAAGTATTTGCTTAACCCCTGACGGAGTTACACTTGCTCAAAAACTAATAAACACTCAAAATGTAATGCTAAAGAAAATCTGGAGCGGGCTATCAGATGATGAAATGAAAACATTTGAACTCGCCAACAAAAAATTATTATCAAACCTTAATGTTAATTGATGTTAAAACATACTAACAGTCATCTTCTTACAATGTATTCTTCTGGAGAGAATAACCACCAGAATATATAAAGACATTAATCACACTCTCATTTAATTACAATGAGCATAAGAGCCACCAATGTTTATGCTGGTTAGGCTTTATATAGGAAACAATAAAAAAACGTCATTAAACAAAGCGTTTTTAATGGCGTTGTTATTTAAAAGAAAGATATCAAATATAGATTAACCCCCATCGAATAAAGATGTTGTCTAATCATACCTGAAGGTATTTATCACTAGAATTTTATTTGTATAAATGGACATATACCATTGGAAGATTTAGAAAAGCATGTCCAGGAGTTTAAGGACAAATCTCATACTGATTATCGGAAGCTTTTATCATTATATGATTACCAAGCATACAATGTATAATTATATACACTATTATTGTGATTATAATTTGTTACTGTGCCACTCAAGGGCAATATCTTTGAAGGTGTTGTTTAACTGCGTTTCCCGGGCAATCTTTTCCTCTCGCTTCACTTCCATCAGATCGATTCCCCCAGAGATACCTCTTTTAGCTTCTTCAAGTTTTGCAGGAGCATCAGCTAAGGTGACCTCAGGATACACACCTAGTGCTAACAGCTTCTCTTTACCAGCTACACGATACTTGAGACGCCAATATTCTCCTCCACCAGGTTTTACCAGGAGGTACAGACCACCACCATCAGCCAACTTGTAAGCCTTCTCTTTTGGCTTGGCAGTGTCTATTTGACGGGCATTGAGTTTCACTTGGGGGTATCTCCACTAAACTGAACAGCAAATCCCCTCAATTGCTTGTAGAGTTTGGGGTACTTAAATAGACGTCAAAAGACTAAAAGGGGCATTAATATACTGATTATAAGAGGTTTTTAAATACTTGAGTAGACTTGGGGAGACGTTAGAATGGTGCCGATAATAGGAGTAAAACACTCGATTAATCTCGTGTTAATGCCATCACCTACGACCATTACTAATTGATTGAATCTTATAGAAAAATCATCATTTTCTATGCGTCACAATCAATTTTCACATTACAAACGCTCCGACACTTTAGCCGGGGAGTTTATGAGATACAAGCCCAATCAATACATAATCTGTGATTCTTACGGTAACTACTATTTAAGGATCACGCTGCCTGTGTATATGCAGCCCTTTTTTGAAGGAAAAAGGACGTTTGTCAGGAGTCTGCACACAAGTAATCTTCGTGTTGCACGTAGAAAGCGTGATCAGATTGCAGATGAATACCATTGTCTACGGGAGAGTGTCGCCCCTGTAAACAGCACAATAGAGAACACGCTGGAACTGTTACGCAGTAAGGCTAAATACGCCAAAACAGCTACCAGAATGCAAGATACAGCGTCTTCGTGTCCGTCATTGCTTAAAATTCTTGAAATCTACCTGACAATTAACAGCACGAAGAAGAAGCCAGCCACTTTAGCTAAGGCAAGAAAAGCGGTAGAGATGTTTCTCTCCTACCGTAAAAAGCCTGATATTGCATTGCAAGATGTGAGCCGCACCACTGTTACAGGCTGGATTGAACACATGCAAAAAACCCTTTCACAACAATCAATTGCAAATTATATCAGCCCAATGGCCCAGCTATGGGAGTTAGCTTCATCACGTTACCACGATGCGCCAGAAAGGGCGCTCTCCCCCTGGCGAGGGCATAGGCTTGATGTGGCACAAAGTAGAGAGAGCTATGAGGCATTTTCTAACAAAGAGCTATTGCAAGTTTTGCAAGTATTTTCCGGTAATTCAGCAGAAAACAAAGAAATGATGGCTTTGTGTCTTATCGGTGCTTATACAGGTATGCGGATCAATGAGATAGCAAGTCTCACAATAGACGATGTGAAAGAGATCGAAGGTGTGCTGTGTTTTGAAATCACACAGGGAAAGACGAAAGCTGCGGCACGTGTTGTGCCTGTACATAGCCTTATCACTCCGTTGGTGTTGTCGCTGCGTGAAAAGCCTCATAATGGCTTTTTGTTCTATCACGCCAGCATTACAGAGCGTGCTGATGGTAAACGCTCTACGTGGCACACGCAGAGATTTACAAGAGCTAAACGAAAGGCTTTAGGGGAAAAGGGAACAGAAAGGAAGGTGTTTCATTCTCTGAGACACGGAGTAGCACAGCTTCTTGATCGAAATCAAATTCCAGAAGACAGGATCGCCCTTCTCCTGGGCCATACACGCGGCAATACAGAGACATTCCGCACATATAGCAAGAATGCAGCTTCTCCAGTAGAGCTTAAAAACTATATTGAGCTTCTACGCTACCCTGAAATAGAGAAAGGCTTATCAATCAATAAAAAATCAAATTTAAGGCGTAAAACAACGCCATAGACGCAATAAAGAGGCTCCAACATAGATTGGTAACCTCTTTTATAATTACATCGTTACAGAGCGTTTTAGAGGCGTTTAAAGCTATTCCTGTTTAAAGGCAGGAGTAATAGTATCTTCACCTTCACTACTTGATCTTTCAGTGTTAACACGTTTTTTCATATTCGCCCCTATGTTCTTAGATGGCTGTGTTTTGATAGCTACAGTGTTTACAGTGCCATAAGAAACTAATCTTATTTGCTCAAAGCTAAGATCAAATACCAGGGATTCGCTTGCCTCTTCTGTGTATTCGATGCCTGTTAAAACAACGTTCTCAAAAGTTTTATTTTCTGTAACAAGAAGAAAAGGCTGTCTACTGTCCATAATCTGATTCAGATAATCAATAGCTAATGATCTTCTGTTCCCGTTCACCCCTGCACTCTTTAACAAGCCAGGATCGCTTTTAATCGGTGTTTCAGTGATCCTTCCTTTAAGAGAAAACTTATTGTTTTTAATTTGAACGTGATCCGATACAGTAGCACCATTCTCTACGGGGTAGCTTGTGACATCTGCCGAACGTCTCACGTTCACATCGTCTACACTGTCAAAAGCCAGTGCCATATAATTTTCATAAACGTCATTACCAGAAGATGCCAGCCCACTGGTAACAATAGCAAATCCGTTCTCTCCTTTTGTTTTATTGGCTTTGCTATTTTCGTTTTTTGTAGAGTTTATATCTTGTTCTGCTTTGTAAACAGCCTGAACGTGTTGTTCTGGAGTATTTGCTGCACGTATGGTTAAAATTCCCGCCGTCGCCATAATAATAATTTTCCTTGTAATGTTATGGCGGGAATTACCCGCCGTTAGATTGTCCTGATAAGCTGGTTAATGTTAATGATTTCAAGAAGCTATCCCGACTTGCTCTCGCTGTAAAATCCACATAATCGCTTAATCTTGATGTGTCTGAATTAATAGTAAGGGGAACCTCTGTTACCACTTCAAAGGTAGGATTCAAATTAAACACAGGAGATAAATTATAAGCCGGAGTTGTCATTGCAAGATTATTTAAAGCACCCTGTTTGAGATTGGTTATCGGTGCTTCACTGACTGACATTTTTACATCTGACACAGAAGAAGCATTATCATCGAAAAGCCATCCCTTAATCGTGTTAAAGAGAGAATGACTATTATCAGGTGTAGTTGTTGCAGTGCCAGCGCCTTTATATTGATCAGGAGTGAGATTATCTAAATTCTTCTTCATCCCATCATTGCTTAATGGCGGTGCATCACCCATATTTTTCTGAATAGCATCTGTCTTATCATCATTACGATTAAACCAGTTTACAATCTTCATAATGGCTTCAAAAAGACTTCCTGTAGCTTCTCCCAGCTTCGTAAAATACGGAGTGAGATTAGAAAGGTTTTTCAAAAACTCTTCCGTTACTTTTGGATCAAGAGACTTCATAAAGCCGTCTACGAATGCTACTTGTCTTGCATCAGAAAGCTGTGAAAGCTGTCTGTTTAGTTCTCTGAATTTAACAATAGAGTCTTGCTGTGTTTCTGTTAGCCATTTTCCAGAGGCTTTTTGCTGATTAATACTTTCTTGTACATCTTTAACGGAACGTTGCCAATATTTTGATGTAAGCATCAAATCATCGCCCAGGTCTTCTAAACGTTGTCCAATTTGGGAGTCTGAAAACCCTTTTTTCATCATTCCATTAACAGCCTTAGAAATTAATCCGGCTGGATTATCAGCAAATTTTTTAAGGTCGCTTTTGTTAATAACACCGATGTTTAGAAGTTCATTAATACCGTTATCACCGCCTTTCCATTCAGATTTTCCGGTTTTCTTGTCTTTCACCAATTCAGCTTCACTGTAGGATTTTGCGGCACGTTCCCTAACATCTTTCATCTGATCCAGGTATTTCCTAGCCCCTTGATCACCCTGGAGGCTATCGATCCCGTGTCTATACGCCCATTCTGTAATATTATACATCTGGTTAACGTCTACACCGCCCAGCTTGGCACGTTGAATTAGCTCCCCTTGTGTTTCAGCATTAGCGAAGCTGTTAGTAACAAAATCAGAGGCTTTGCTTACAGCCATCACGCCAGCAGCCGCTGTAGCGCCTCCAAATAACAGAGCACCCATCGTGGCGGAATTCCCTGATCCTCCTCCCTTAACGGGGGCTAATTGAGCTTTTCTGTTGCCATTAATCTTACGTTGTTGCTGTTGTAGGCGTTTCATCTGGCTATTCATACGTGCAAGCGAGATAGCGCCTTGTTCGTATTGTTTCGCTATCTCTCTAGCCTGTGCAATAGCTTTGTATTGTTCAGCTACAGAGAGGCGGTGCATTGCACTGATAGAGCTTGACACATCAAGGAGCTTTAATTCTGCTTTCTCCTTACGTGCTGCTATTTGTTGCTGTTGCCTTGCCTGTGCTCTTGCTGCGGCAGCTTGTGCTCTTTGATTCTGCTTTTCTGTTTTGGCTTTCTGTTGAGCAATCTTATCTACTTCACTTTGTGCTTTCTTATAGCCTTTAGTGACATTATCAAATCTTAATTTAGCTGGCTTGATGTTTTCTGCGAATTCCTTTAAGCCTGTAATAGAGTCTTTCGCTTTTTTCAAGCTGTCTTTATCTACACTAAATGTAACTGTGTTCTTAATTTTAGAAGTGTTAATTTCTAACATTTAAAATCCCCTTATTAATCATTTTTACCACCTTCTTTGCTTAAGAAATGGTGTAGAGCCTGATCAATGCTCTCGTTTAATCTGAACATACGGGCTTTTACGCCTTCATATGGAACATCCAAGAGAGAACATAGATATTTCAGATTTAACAAGCCTCTAGAATCATTAGCATCTAAGTGTACGTGTACACCATTTTTTGATTTCAGAATCACTTCCATATTTTAATCACCTCTCAAAATTTAAAAAATAAATAAAAAAAAGGCGAAGCGTGAATACACGCCACGCCTCTATTACACGTTAAATATTATTTAACAGTGATTTGAACGGAGAAGCCTACACCGTGGTTTACAACCATCTGGCTATTCTCTGTAACAACGTTAACAGCATCACCACGAGAAGATTCATAGCTATAGCTATACACCTCAGCAGGAGCGGCATTAATCAGTTCAAAGGTGCTGGAAGCAGCCCCGTAGATGTTCTGATATACATTAGAGCCTTTAGCAAACTTCGGAACAGCTACAGCGTCTGCGGTCATATGTGCAAGGTGTAGCGGATCTACCAGTTTAACAACATCAATGTTAGTTCCTGGAATAGTGAACGCTGTCACCCCTGGCAGCAGGTCACGACGCTGGTACACAACGTTCCCTTCTTCCAGTGGGCTTACATACTGGAATGCGTTTGCCATACCCGCAGAGAATCGAATTGCAGAGAAGGCTTCCGGCTTACAGAAAACAACAATACGCTCTACAGCAGCCGCCTGGCTTTGTGCTTTTTCGATAATGTCAGTAGCAATCTGATCAAATTCTTTAAAAATCTTCGTGGTGTCAGTGCTGGAAGCGTTCACAGTGGCTTTCATAGCTGATACGTTAAACAGCTTGCCCCATTCGATAAGAACATCATCAGTTTTAGGCGTGTAAGTTTTACCGCTAAACAGAGATGCAGCCAATACGCTTTCTTTAGTGCGCTGATACGCTACGTGGTGTTTAGCAACATAGTCAGCATAAATATCAGTGAGTGTTTCCTGAAAATCAGTGCCAGGTTTACGTTTGCCTTGAACATCAGAAGGACGGATCACATCTTCACGCAGGAAGTAAGGGATTTCAATCAGCCATTCTTTACCTTGTTCTCGCTTAGTAACATTGTGTTCAGAAGAGAAACGAGAGGTTTCTTTGTTGAACAGAGATTCGTTGCTTTCGACAAGCTGGGAAACAGCTACTTTATGAGATGTAACCCCTACAGAATCCGTAAAATCAAGAGTAGAGAGCAGATAGTTTCTAGTGCTATGAGCCTGGAAAAGCGGAGCTAAATCAACGTAATCATTACCTAGAATCATTTATTATTATTCCTTTTATTAAGAAGTGAAAACCGTATTAAAGCCTTCAAGCTGGAAGCCTTTAGCAGCGAGAGCTGCAATAGCAGCTTCTTTTACAGCGCCTTCGGCATTCAGGGCATCAGCTTTGATGCAAACGAGTCCGGCATTAGCACGAAGCACGTTAACTGTTTTATTTGAATCAGCAGTTACAAATTCACTCATAACAACATAGATATCATCTCCTGATTCATATTTAGCGCCAGTGCTGGTGATCAAGTCGCCGCACTCAACATCAGCAGGAAGAGAAGCAAAAACCTTGCTTTCTACAGAGGCAAACGGATCAGTACAATAACTTACCAGATCTATGAAAGTCTTTCTGACTGGAAATAGAGCGTCTAAATCAATAATCATTTAGTAATCTCCTTAGCTTTTAATTTGATTAATTCATTAAGGGAAGGTGTAGACGGAGAAGAAGGAGAAAAATATTTTTCAACACATCTTTCTACTTCCTCGACAGAACACCCAGCGTATTTAGCTACCATTTCGGTAATTTGTGGATTAATTTTCAGCATTTCATCTTTATACTTGATGATTTGCTCTTTATCATTTAAGAACAACATTTATATAAACCTTGTTACCTTGTTTAAAGTAAGAAATACAACTTTTAAGTTGCATAACGGGCAAAATAAAAGGCAGCATTTAAAGCCGCCTTTTATTAACTTGTACCTATGTAATTACCCTATGTTATGCATACTCCAAGATGTATGCATAACAAAGGAAAAAAGAGGTAATAATGACACTTAAGGAGGAGGAGAAGCGGGGAGCGGAGATTTTACTCCCCTTTAACGACAAGAAGAATTTTTAATATCGAACCAATAAAGGAAAAATAATCACCCCTATATAATTATATTAACATACAATAGATGAAATGTCAAGATATTTTACAACTTTTTTGTTGCTTTTTTTATTCTTCTGTGATAACGGCTAAGCGTTGAGCGAGTTCGATAAGGCCATCTCCCACATAGCGAACATCAGATTCAATATCTTCTATCCAGTTTGATAGCTCCCATATCTGATCGGCTGTCAGGTATGCGTTTTCACGCTTACAGAGCATCTCTACACGCTTACAGAGCATCTCAAAGGCATTCACAGCTAAATCCCAGTGTTTAAACGCCTCATTTAGTGCCGCTGGCGTGGAGTTTTTGTGTGCTTCAAGTTCAGCACGGTTTAAAGGCAGGAGGTAATCATCCTCATAATAATTAATTAGTGAATAAATTGTGTCATACGTGTTTTTGTTCATATTAAAAGTCTCCATAGTGATCAGCATTACATAGAATTTGGAATTCTGGGACTAAGTTATTTAGGCCATTGGTGGCGAGATAACCGACGTAGTGGTTATAATCTTCAAATCCTAAAATCTGGTATTTGCGTAAATCAGAGCTATCAACGATATACTCTTTTCTTTTTCTAGGTTTCCAGAATACGCCAGGTGTTGAAGATAAGATTTCTTGTAAGGCGTTAAATTCATCTCCGCAAGGCACAGAGGGAGAATGTTCTATGATCTCTGTTTTCCATTCGCCAGGGGCGCTATTTTGCTTGGTGAGCGTAACTAGCTCTTTAAAGTCTTTACGTCTTAGAATAGATTTAGGTTTACTTAGAAGAGAAGCTGAATCACCGATTTTCTTAACAACGTTGTTTTTTCTTTTTGCCATTATTTAATCTTCCTTTTCTTTTAAAGGAAAACACCCCGAAGTATGTTTCTACGAGCATAAAAAACAACAACCACCACATAGCTATTACCATAATAATGTTTTCCTTTTATATTTTAATTACATAGAGAGATTTTAGAGAGTGGAATAGATGAAGTCTATTTCTTTATCCAGTCTTTTGAGATTGAATGTAGAGAAAGATAATTCTTTAATCTCTATAACACCGAAATTTGATAGCTGTCTAAGCCAGATTTTTAAACCATCTTCAGAGCACCCTGCTCGGTGTAACACATCGCTATATTTTAGCGGTGTTGGCTTTCCTTTATAGAGGTAAGCAAGTGTCTCGTAGATGCGTTTTCCTGTGTCGTTACACTGAATTCTGTCTACTTGATTTTTTACTAAATATTGAATCATAACCCTCCTTATTAAAATGGAATATCAAAGTCTTCATATACTTTGGGATGTTTCTTAGCAAAATATGCCTCAATACCATTTGGTAGCTTTATCCTGTGCTTATAGGCTAACGATGTTGCAAATTCTATAAATGATGCTCCTCCTGTTCTGGTATTCTTCTGCTTGATAATAAGAGAGGCAAAATTCTCTAACACATCCTCCTCATTATCATTAGCTACTTTTTCACTTGATGAAACAGGTGTTTCTTCCGTCTCCCACGGTAAAGGCGTATCCCAATCATCATCAAGAACATCAAAAGAAGGCTGTTTATGGCCTTTAGGTTGTTCCTGTGCTTCTTCTGCCTCAGAAAGATCAGAGAGTGATGATTCTCCTGGGGGAGTAATATGTGCATCTGTAAATGGTAATGCTTTATAGAGTGATGTTTGACCGTCCCGTGCCTCTACAGAAAGAACTCCCATATCAACAAACATATTTATAATATTGCGAACCTGGCGATCACTAACCATTCCAATATTAGCTAATGTTTTTTGAGTAGCGTAACATTCTTGCCCTTGTTCATTGAATCCAGCTATATAGCTATAGATTTCAACGGCTGGCAGTGTAGCGGTGTATTCATTACCAGATGGTGAATACCATTTTTTAAACATCTTCAACCATTGCTCAACAACTACATATTTTTGTTTACCATCTTTCTGATTTAGACATTTGGCTTTCGCTTCGGCAATTGTTTTGATATTTTTGATCATTTAGTTCCTCCTTTGTAAGGACTGTAATTAATAGTTCATTAACAAGTTTTGGAATTGATTTCCCTTCTGCCTTTGCGCGATTTAACAACGCGTTATAAGTTGCAGAATCAAAATTAATATTCATTTGGTTTTCTCCTTCTCCTGTTATTATTCTTTCTCTGCTTCTTTCTTACGCAGTTCATCAATAATCTTGAGTGCTTCATTGAAGCAAGCTGCTCGCTCTGGATAACCTCGACTCCTTGCCATATTACGATTCATTACTACTTGGTGGCGTGTAAGCTCACCTTTTTTAAATGCCGCGACGACGTGTTCCGGTGTAAACCATTTCATAAAAACTCCTTATTCAGTTAAAAGAAAAAACACCTTGCAAGCCTGACGGCTTCAAAGTGCATTGATTTTGATTATTTAGAGAAGAATGTTTTTCTGTCCCTCTAATACCTATTATTACATATAAAGAAACATTTGTCAATACCCTTTTCGAAAAAAATCGATCTTTTTCAGCATGTTATGATATTTCTTAGCAATTCGTGCTCTTCTGTGTAGTGCTATTCTTCATTATTGTCTAAAACGCTCTAAAACGCGTTCTAACGAAGTTTTGATAAAAGCAATACATTCTCTTATGTAGAGGCTATTTATCTCGTCAGAGGCTTATTTAAGGGGCTTATTTTGTATTTGTTAGGTATATGAAAAGGTGATGGTAGATATAAGATAGAGAGTCACTTTATAAAACGCTCTGTAAAGCCCTGTAGTGAGTTTATATATGTAGGCAATGCGTTTCCATTCCCTACCCTGCTTAATGCTGTTAGAGAAGCATTTAGACCCCTTATTTTTAATTAATTAATTAAAGTATCCTCTATACATTCCTGTTATGAAACACCTCTGAATCCTTCATAAAACACATTATGACGCAAAGAACACTTTTCTAAGGTGATTCCCTTCCTGAATGCTGTTTCTTGCGTCAGAGAGCTTATAAAGCTATTATTAATAATAAAGTAGATAAAGTAAGATAAGTAAGTAAGATAACTAAGATAGATAAGATTAATAAGATCAGAATTCTCTTTCGGTGTCGCCTCTGGCTTTTCCACCGAAAACAATTACACGACTACAGAATGTGGAAGTGGAATTGTATTGAGGCTTAGTGAAATTACACGAGGAAAGCAGAGTGTAATTGAGCTTTAGCCGCTCTCTTCGAGTAATTACACGACTACAGAATGTGGAAGTGGAATTAAGAGGTAGAGAGTTACACATAAGCAATCAGTATGATTGGTTAGGTGATTACTCTTCTGCGCACAGCGCAATAGTATTTCTTCGTGGGCGTTACCGCCAACGATAGTTACACGAAGAAAGTAACGCTTTGCTTTCGGTGTGAGCGGAACGGGCCAGCCAACGTAGCCCAAAGGTAGCGGAGTAAGGCTGCTTGCCAGAGAGTGAAGCTAACGCCGGAAAGATCATATATATATAGTATAAAGAATATTATTTATATTATTTAATTATAGTATTTAATTATAGTATTGGTGGAACTCATTTCCTAGGTAGGTAGGAACTCATTTCCTAAGTAGGTAGGAAACCACTTCCTAGGTTACTTCCTAAATAGATCGGAAATCATTTCCTAGGTGTTATTTATACTTATCGGGTATCAGTTTTGATAGGGGTATCAGACTTGATAGGGGTAACAGAATTCTGTGGGGGTAGTTCACTATGACCTACCCCTAGTTCACTGTGAGCTACCGTTACATTCAATCATCTTCCGATGTAACGTATCGTTACTACCGATGTGTAATATCGTTACTACCAACTTTCTTACAGAGAGCATTTCAGATAGCTGAATGTAACCTCTCGTTACATCCATTTGTCACATAGCACTCACTCTGTGTAATGCCTTTCTATGTGTGTGCCATAATCCCCCTATATTCCCTGTGTAAATCATAGAATATCCCTAACTTATTCCTGTGTAATTCCATACTAAAAATTCAATGAAAAAGTAGCTTAAAAGAGCAATTCTTACTTTCTTCACTTTTACATCACTTTCGCAAAGCCTTGTGTAATGCGGCTTACAGAGCACCATCAGAAATTGTTGGCTAAAAATTAATCTATTATTTGTCGAATGAGTTTTCTTGTTTGTGCAAATTTTAAAATTTATTTTGTTTTTATAGCCTTATTTCGTGTAATGCGTGGCATAGCAAGCCCTTTTCTTGTGTTGTCAAGGCATTTGGCAACGTTCAAACATCTGTTTAGAAATGCCAAATTGTTGATCTAACAAATAAACCTGTATAAACAGAACACCATTTAATCTATTCCCCTGTGTATCCATTAGGCATACCAAATGAATACAGCTAAATCGTGTAATATTCCGTACCCATAAGGCTTGAAACAGACCAAATGAATACGGTATACTCATTTGCATTGAAGTAGTGCCAAATCGACACATTAAGAGGATTTTATGAGCAATATCGGTTATAAGCGTGTGAGCACTGTAGATCAGAACACTGATCGCCAGCTTGCAGGAGTAACTCTCGATAAAGTCTTTGAAGATAAGCTGTCTGGTAAAGACACTAACCGCCCAGGCTTACAAGCGTGTTTAGCCTATCTGAGAGAAGGCGACACCTTACACGTGCACTCTCTCGACCGTTTAGGACGTAACACCTTAGACATCCTTGCTTTAGTTGAACAACTTAATAATCGAGGTGTAATTGTTCGATTTCACAAAGAAGGAATCATTGCAGACATTACAAGCGCGATGGGAAAGATGATGCTTACGATGTTGTCGGCAGTTGCAACGTGTGAACGTGAACTGATGTTAGAACGTAAACGAGAAGCGCAAGCCGTCAATCCTACAAAACGTGGTAATGGAAAAGCAGTGGATCGAGAAGGTATAAAGAAAGCCCTTTCTGATGGCCTGTCAGTGCGTAAAACCGCCGAGAGCTTTAATGTTGCTCCTTCAACGGTGCAACGTATCAAGAAGGAAGAAGAGGAGGCGTAATGCCTCCTTGATATTTGAGAATTGTCGCTGCGTGGACCTGACGCCGCTGATCTTCGCGTTAAACATTGATCACGTCTGCGCCGATTTCAGATAAAAAGGTAGCTATTAAGCAATACGTAACTTTTACAATTAGTGAAATTATCTAAAACACAAGTTATATAGATGAGAAAATGAAACATTATCTTGAACAAATCAAACAAAACAACACATCATCTTGTTGACACCATACAAAGTGAATAGTAAACTATTATATGTGAAAATTTGCATGTTGCGTGCAATAAAAAATAAATGATACTTTGCTATTGTTAAATCAATAGGGGGTATCTATGCGCTTTATCTCATCCATTTTAAAAACCTGCAGAACCACAATTACTTTAGCTGTAATTGTTACCATCATATACCTCATCTATTTTACCCCTCGAGATAAAATCGATTCACTAGCGATCATCGTTCATGCAATGGCTACATTAACTAAAAAACTTTAATAATTTCACTATCAGGCGCATAAACACATCTTTGATCGCTGGATGTGTTATGCGCCTACTGGTGATTCAATCCTTAAGCCATTTCAACTCACTAAGGAGTTTTCTTTCTTCGTTCTCTCGCTGTTTACGCTCTAGCCAGGCTTTTCCCTCTGGCGTAGACAGGAACTTACGAGCGTGAATCTTGCGGTTATTACGTTTGATAGCTGCAATGTTTTTCATCGTGTGCCTCTGTATTCATATGAAAATTAACAAGTTACATACTACACAGGGAGACTACGCATAAAACACAATACAAGTAAAGATACATTTTCAAGACAATAGGAGCCATAAAGCGCCTTTGATGGTTATACCAAAAAATAAGCGCCGTAGGCGTATCCACTAAAAAGGGCTTTTTCACAAAAGCTATGAAGTCTTAGCAGTTCTTCTCTTATCAGGCACCCGTTGTACTCCGGTGGACGAAACCGTGCTAGAGCTTGATTCTTTCCCGATCAAGTTAGGTTTTGAAGAGGTGGGCTTTAATCCACTATTGCACTTAAAACTCTTCCCATCATTTAGCCTGTTTATCCTCTGCAACGTCTCACGACGTGTAGCATCATTGGACACCGCGCCAGGTGTGGAACATCTTGCTAAGAGTTTTGGTAGAAGGTTTAGAGACGGTGGCACGTCTTCCAGCTTCAAAGGAACTTGTTACGAGGTTGAGCCTGGGAACTACTCGCCCATACGTGTTAAACTACCAAAAGCCCATAACAACGTATAGGCGTTTGTAAGTGATAACAGAAGATACAATTTCTTAGAGAAGTTAAGCTAAGTTATTGATTTTCTTGATGGTGCCGATAATAGGAGTCGAACCTACGACCTTCGCATTACGAATGCGCTGCTCTACCAACTGAGCTATATCGGCCCTGAAAGAACATGTTCACGAACGTGAATCACGGTGGACAAGGTTAAAACTAACCGGGCGATGCGTCAATGGCCTTGTGAATCAAATGGCTACTTTTGCATCACCCGGTTTTATTTACGCACGAATGGTGTAATCACCAATGCCGATCCACTTGTAAGTGGTCAGAGCTTCCAGCCCCATTGGGCCGCGCGCGTGGAGTTTTTGTGTGCTTACCGCAACTTCCGCCCCCAGACCAAACTGGCCGCCGTCGGTAAAACGCGTAGAGGCGTTAACGTAAACAGCGGAGGAATCCACTTCGTTAACAAAACGCTGGGCGTTGCGCATATCGCGGGTCAGGATCGCATCGGAGTGTTGCGTGCCGTGTTCACGAATATGGGCAATGGCGTCATCCAGATCGCTAACGATTTTGACGTTCAAATCTAATGACAGAAACTCATCGTCATACTCTTCGGCTTTAACAGCCACCACCTTCGCGGGGCCTGCCTGCAACTGCGCCAGCGCGGCTGCATCAGCGTGTAACGTCACGCCGCTTTCCGCCATTTGTTTGCTTAATGCGGGCAGGAAGCTATCTGCGATGTTTTTATTTACCAGCAACGTTTCTACCGTATTACATGTGCTCGGTCGCTGAGTTTTCGCGTTGACGATCACTTTTAATGCTTCAGCGATCTCTGCGCTTTCATCAACGTAAATATGGCATACGCCTATACCGCCTGTGATCACCGGGATTGTCGACTGCTCGCGGCACAGTTTATGCAAACCAGCCCCACCGCGCGGGATCAGCATGTCGATGTATTTATCCATACGCAGCATTTCACTGACCAGCGCACGGTCAGGATTATCAATTGCCTGCACGGCACCCTCCGGTAAGCCGCAGGATTTCAGGGCGTC
>ENA-OWZT01000175-OWZT01000175.1-human-gut-metagenome-genome-assembly--contig:-NODE-175-length-27986-cov-5.67119_pt1 | contig 27986 bp, 33 predicted proteins | sample MGYA00249265_ERZ652125 | MGnify/ENA primary metagenome ERZ652125 (study PRJEB26925, sample SAMN05827236) | human gut metagenome | biome: ENVO:2100002; feature: ENVO:00000062; material: ENVO:00002003... | reverse complement strand
CAGGTAAAATTGCTCACGAACCGAGGTAATGGTTGGTGCGTTCTGACCGGGAGCACCATTCGCTCCTGGACTACCCGTTGCCCCTGTGTCACCTTTATCTCCTTTATCCCCTTTGACCCCTTGTTTGGAAACCGAATAGGAAGTGGTCGTAGAGTTATCTTGAAGTGTAAACACTGTTCTCGTCCAAAGATACTGAGTTGAGGAGGGAGATGGCACTGTGCTTTGCCATCCTGATGTTGGTGCTATCGTGCCACTTGTGCCGACTGCATAACTCACAGCTGATGATTTGACAGACCTTTTGAAAGCTGAGTCCGCTACTTGGCTAGCAGTATTTGCGGTAGAGTTGGCTTTATTAGCATTTTCCAAAGCGGTCATTGCCTCATCAAAGGCGTTGTTAGCCTTCTCCAATGCATCAGCCGATTCCTCTTGAGCCTGAGCTACTGCTTGTTTCACTTCTTCAGCTGTCAGGTCATTGGCTAGGGCATACCACTGAGTCACACCATCACGAGTTTCATAAACCCACATCTCTAACTTGTCACCATTTCCCTTGTACCAAACATCACCTTCCTTAGGGTTGGCAGGTATATCCGGACCATAGAAGTTGGTATTCTTACCGTTGGCTGCCGTCAAGGCATAGTTCGCATCATCTTTGGCTTGTTCTACCTTGGTATCTACATTCTTGATGTCCTTTGCCACATCTGTGAACTTAGGCATGACGTTGCCAAGTGTGATGGAAATGAAAGCCTTCAAGAGTGGATCATACTTGTACTCAACCATTCGAGCCGTCACATTAAAGCCGTCCTCTGCGTGAATGACTGAAACCGTATCCCCAAGATAAATCGTTTCAAGGCTAAAGAATTCTTTGTATTCCTCAGTTCGTTCAAGTGGGGCAAACTCCACATCATAGGTCGCAGTCGGTAAGTCAATGTGAGATACCGTAAATTCCAGTGCTGCAAGTCGCCGGAGTTCCGCATAGGCTAACTCTTTAGTCGCAAATTCACCTTCTTCATCTCCAACTTTGACACCGTCATACTTGATGACTTTGATATTAGGACTAACGTAATTATTGATGAGAGGGCTATCGACATATTTTTCAGGCAAGAACAAGCCGTCATAGCCCTCTGGCATAATACGAGTAACGATAGACGAATAGTCCAAATCAGCCTTATAACCTGTGAGGTTCTTCTTGTCTCGGATCTGCACCCCATTGTCACTGCCACGGTGGCTAAGCATGGAGATGGAAAAGTTATCCCGCACAACCTCGCCACCATATCGAGCCTGATAGCCATTATCCAAATCGATATCAAGCAAGACCTCCACAGGGTTTAGTCGCACCAAGCGGGCATTGTTGACGGTTGAGATATTGGATGTTCCAGTAAATGAGTGCCCGACAGCCGTTGCACCAAGGAGTTGTGTTAATGCTCCACTGCCGTTCTTATTGACGATATAAGTATCTTCAATCAGGTTCTTCGCCAAGTCGTAGAAAATATGGTGTGCCACAATATGCAAAAGACCACCAAGGGAATCATCACGCTCAACAATCCGAAAGAGCTGGTCTTCAAGTTCAGGCACTGGGCATTTCACAATCATCTCAGGTCGCAGTTTGTCGCTTGTCTTAGCGTGAATGGGATAATCAAACTCCAAAGAAAAAAGCCCATTGAGTTGTTCGGAAACAACCGGGCTTACGATAGTATCATCAAGGACAGCGAGACCATTGTGATTGAAATTTGATTCAGTTTTCTCATATAAAATCATCATAGATAGCGCCACCTCGGTTCAATTTCTATTTTGGTAATGCCTGTACCAAGCGTAACGGTATTAGAGCCAACTCGAAACTCAGGGAAATCACCTGTCATCAAGTTATTCGCAGCCACATCGCCATAAAAGCATTCCTTCAACTCGCTATCAATAATCAGATACTCTGACTGCAAGTTGAGGACGATTGGCTTGCCATTAATAGTGAGTGTCCTCGTCCCACTGCCGAATACTTTAATTCGCGGCAATGAGTAGACATTTCCACTATTTGTCACCGTTCCTGATGAGGTTCGGTTGATAAGTGGAACGCCCGACTTATAGCGAAATGGCAAGCACGTTATCTCGAGTTCAAACTCCCACATGGTAGATAGAATCTGAGTTAAACCACTAGCTTGGACGGTTTTCATTTTATAAAAAACTGACGGATCATTGGAAAAGCTGATGGTCTTGGCATTTAGGATTTGAGGAGAGAGGGTTCGCCAGACCGTCCACACATCCTTTGCCCAGATAACGGCTTTCAGACTAAACGTCATATCCTTCCAACCTTTGAGCAAAGTCAAATTTCCCTCTCGTCCATCCACCTCGATATTCTCAATCACTCGTTCACTTGTCGGAATGAATGGAACTTGCGTGATACGGAGTCCAAGGTCAGTCCGTGAATTAACCGTTCCGTCTAGAATAAACGCGTTCAAACTACCACCTCCTTCTGAACATGAAAAAAGACCGCTCATGCGATCTTTAGATTATCTCGATATATTTTAGAGAAGTTTCTTTAAGTCATGATGCTTATTGGCAAGTTTTGAACGATATTCTTTGGTAGCTATAATCAAGCCCTTCACGTTTTCTCTATCGTCACCTGCAAGTTGTTCTTCGAATTTAATTGACTCTTTGAACAAACGCTCAAGCTCACGCCCCAGTTTGTTTTGGTTAGCGATATGATACACTCCGCCTCCTATCAGTGCAACGGGTGCTGTTACCACCGCAGCTACACTAACGATACCCCCAACGGCTCCAGTAACACCAAATCCTGCAAGTGCAGCCATAATCTCAGCACCACTCATTCCGGCAAAAGCAGCAAATACCACTCCGATGCCAACTGCTCCAGCGCCCAATCCGCTAATTGCTCCTGCTAATTCGGGTGGGAATCCTTCTGAAAAAGTAATTTTGTCACGATTTTCTGTCAGAAATGCCTCCTCTGATACGAGCAACTTAAATTCATCAACTTCTTTTTTGTCAATTGGAGTAATATGCCCCATCACATCATCAATAATATTACCCATAATAATTCTCCTCGGTTTACAATTTCGTGTATGTAAATTATACATCAAAAATCAAAACTGCGCTTTTACTCCTTAATCAGTAAGCATAATTCCTACGTCTCAAAACAGCTAAGCTCTTATCTATTTCAGGTGCAAGCCGTCCAACCAATGTCCCATCATCAAGCGTAATCTTGATGTCCATCGCTTTAAGCAGTGCCGGGAACATTTCAGTCGTGATATTTGTAAGTGCATCCACTTTGGCTCCTAAATCAAGCATTGAAAAAGTGCTGTCGATAGCGGTATGAATACCTGTATCAATATCGAAGTTCGGCATATCTAACTTGGTTGGAATGGCATCTTGCATGGTTTTCGCCACACCCGTCATTTCCTTATCGAAACCAACGCCAATCCCCAAAGCCATATTCTTCCCAATTTCATCTCGGAACAAGGTTGATGGTGAGTGAATGCCAAAGAAGTCCTTGATACTGTCCACCACACCACCGAAGAAGCCTGAGATTTTGTTTCTCAACCACCCTGCGGCATCAGCGATACCATTCCACAAACCTTTGATGAGGTTGAGACCAATGTTACCCATTGTCGAGATATATTCTCCAAAGGCATTCACAAGTCCCGTGATAATTTGAGGGACGGCTTTGACGACCGCAGAAATAATGGCTGGCAGGTTCTGAACTAAAGCCACCAGCAACTTCACACCTGCAAGGATAATCTTGTCGATGTTTCCAACCAATGTCCCCGTGATGGCATTGATTATCTGAGGTAGGGCATTCGCAATAGTCGTGATGATTTGTGGCAAAGCACCAATCAAAGCAACCAAGAGTTGAATACCTGCATCAATCAACTGAGGAATAGCGCCAATCACCGCATTGATGATGTTTTGGATAATCGCTGGGATAGCTGACACAATCGCTGTAATAATGTCAGGCAATGCCGATACCAACGAGGTCAACAGCTGAATCCCTGTCTGAATAATGACTGGAATGGAACTGATAATGAAGTTCACGATACCTGTAATAATCTGAGGTAACGCACCAATCAATATAGGTAGTGCAGTAATCAATCCTTGAGCCAGTCCCATGATGAGTTGTAGGGCAGCACCCAAAAGCAATGGTAAGTTCTGAATCAGCCCATTCACAATCGTGATAATTGCCTGAATAGTAATCGGAATCAGTTCAGGCAACGCCTCACCGATACCATGAATCAGGGTTGTCACAAGTTGAAAGGCAGCATTGATGAGGAGAGGTAGATTCTCAATCAAGGTCTGAACGATCGTGAGTACTGCTTGAACCATCACAGGAATAAGTGTCGGTAATAAGCCCAAAATCGTCTGCAAGACCTGTGAGAACAAGGAAGTCACTGCCTCAAGTAAGGTTGGCAACAAGAGTCCAATTGCCCCAATGACCGCATCAATTACAGCGGGTAAGGCGGACACGATATTTTCAATCACGGGAATGATGTTCTTGAGGACATTTTGAAAAGACTCAACCACATTTCCAATCAGCGAGCCAATATCTGCATTAGCATTTCCGAGTCCAGCCATCAAGTTTGAAATCGCTGACTGCATTCCGTCAATTGAACCACTGATGGTTTCAGTTGCTTCCTTGGCGGTCGTTCCTGTGATGCCCATTTCGGTTTGAATGGCGTGAATGGCTTCTGTCACATCAGCGAAGTTAGACAGGTCATATTTCTTGCCCGTGATTTTCTCAGCATCAGCAAGTAAACGTTCCATCTCGCCTTTCGTCCCGCCATACCCTAATTTCAGGTTATCTAGCATCGTATAATTCTGCTTGGCAAACCCCTGATAAGCATTCTGAATGTCGGACATATTGGAGCCCATCTTGTTGGCATTATCACTCATGTCGGTGATGGCTTGGTCCGCTACACCCGCTGCCTTTGCCGTATCACCATTTAGCGACTGGATCAAGCTTGCAGAGAAACCTGTGACTGTTTCCATGTATTCATTAGCGGACATCCCTGCCGTTTTGAAGGCATTATCCGCTGACTTCTGAACCGTCTTTGACGCATCACCAAAAAGGGTATCAACCCCACCGACCAATTGTTCATAGTCAGCATAAGCTGATACCACTTGTTTGCCTAATTCAATTGCGGCAGCACCCGCAGCAAGAGCCACTGCTCCCATTGCTGTGCCAATGCCTTTAAGGACACCACCGAACTTCTCGAATTTGCCACCAGACTTTTCTGCCTCATCACCCGTATCCTCGAGTTCATTGCCAAGGTTATCCGTTTCTTTGGTGACATCGACTTCTTCTTGCCCCATTGAGTCAAGTGCCTTCTCGTTGGTGGCAAGTTCTCGCTCCATGCCGTTCAGCTGAGCCTTGGCATTGTTGAGCTGAATTGCCCAGTTTTGTGTTCGCTTGTCATTTTCTCCAAAGCTGTCTGATGCGTTTTGAAGCGCACTTTCAAGTGTGGTAATTTTCTCTTTCTGAGCATCAATCGACTTATTGAGGACGGCATTCCTGGCAGAAACCGCCTGAATGCTTTTGTCGTTCTTATCAAACTCAGACGATACTAGTTTCATCTCTGAACCTAGCACCTTGAAGGATTGGTTGATTTCACGAAGAGAATTTTTGAACTCTTTTTCACCTTCAACACCAATCTTTAATCCAAAGTTATCTGCCATGAAATCTCACCTCCTCTCAGATTTTTAGGCGCGAAAAAAGCACTTAGCCCGGTTGCTAAATGCCTAATTCTTTATGATTGAATTATCGTTAAAACACTTTTTGGAATTTTGCTTGAAATTTAACTTTTTCATAGCCAATCTTTTCGTAAAATGCATGTGCCTCGGGTCGTTCTTCTCCCGAATTGAGGCGTACACCTTCTGCACCAATTTCTTTTGCCCATGCTTCTGCAGCTATCATGAGTGCTTTTCCAACACCATGACCTTGAAATTTTATTGAAACGGCAAGTCCCATGATATTCACAAGCAAATCACCAAAAGTTCCCAAATATTTGTTTGCCTGCACATAGCCAGCAAACTCCCCGTCTATCTCAGCAACATAAATCACTTGCCAGTCTAGTGACAAGATTAACTCCAACATTTCCTTGGTTTTTCCAAGCGGATAATCATAATGCAATTCTTCAGTATTAACCTTTTGTATCTCTTCAGCATCTTCAAGCGTTGCAAGTCGAATGTTCATACTAATCCTTCCTCTCTTTGAGTAAATGATACCTCTTTTCCTCCCAGATATCACTTTGTTTCAATCTAAATTCCCGCGGGAATAATATCATCAATGAACATCTCAATTTTAGGCTTGCTGATGCCAGTGAATTGCTTATGGCATTCCCACAAATCTAAAAACAATCCAAGTGGGCAGAACCAGAAATCATCTGGTGTCATACCCATTTGAACTGTTCCGTAGTAATAAAGGCGAGTAAATGTTTCAATATCACTTACTCGCCTGCTTTGTTTTTTGTTTCAATCTCACTTTCAATGTTGCGAGCTGTGCCTTTGAACATTGCCTCCGTAATCGCTGACTTGTATTCCGCCAACTCAAGCGGAGAAGTTAATAGCTCAACATACTCAGTCGTGAGTTCTTCTTTCTTGTCGTCCTTGTTCTTCAAGTTATGAATCTTGATGGACTGATTAGCTAAAAGTGTAATCAGCCAGATGATTTCATCCAGGGCAAGTTCAAAGTTTTCGGACTTGAGGAGTTTTTCGCCCAAGTTTTCTAATCCACCATAGTGACTGGCGATTTCCTTCGTTGCTTTGGTGGTCAAAATGAGTTCATACTCATCTCCGCCAAGCGTTATCTTGGCACTTCGTTCTTCTGTCATGATATTCTAAGCCTCCGTAAATTCTGGTTCATAGACACTTGCGTACCACCCACTGATGGTTGCAGCATCAACACCCGTATCATTTTCGTCCACTTCTGCTTTCCACGGATGCTTGCCTTGCCCATCAAGTTTGTTTCTACGCATCACCGTACCTTCAATCGTTGGGGTTGAGAAAGTAATGTCGTCACCCTTAGTTGCCAAACTTGTGCTTGGTACAGCAAACTTCACTCGGTAAAGCCATAGGTATTTGTATTTCCCATTTGATTTACGAGCACGGAAACCAATCGCAACTGGTGTGCCTCCGTCCTCAGTCGTTGAAATCAAGACACCGTTTTGGTCAACAGTTGCTCCCACAAGCACCGCAGCCACACTTCGGCCAATATCATCCACGCCAAGCGTGAGTTTCCCATTCTTAAATTCTTTTACCACTTCTGATGCACCATCGTCCGCAAACAAAGTCGCCTCTGCTAACTCAACTGAAAGTTCAGCAGAGATTGCCTTGGCAAGCATGGTTGGCGTGCCGTATGTTTCTTCCCCAGTTGTTGGGGCTTCGGTAATTGGTGCGAAGTAGAGTTTATCTAAACCTATCGTAGCCATCTTATCCCTCCATTTCGTAATGTTTGGCGACATCTATCGCCACATGAAAATATTTCGTTTCTTTCTCAAAGCCTACAAACAATCGATCCGTAATCGTGAAATCAGCTTGCAGCAGTACTTGAGTGATTTGTTTTTGTAATTCCAGATAGTTGACTTTTGAGAACAATGAAATCCGAACCTCGTTCACATCAATCAGAGGATAATTGTCTCCAAATATCTCAAATCGGTCAGTGAGTGGTGTGAGTACCACATAAGTATCGGGATCTGAATCACTAAATGCTCCCGTTTCACTTGGAATATCAAGTTGTGTCAAAAGACCCGTTAATTCCTCCAGTATGGTCAAATTCCCTCCACCTCACTTTCCAATTTTTCCTTCATCGTCTCAATACAAGCTTTCCTTGATTGCGACTTAGCAGGTTTCAAGAATGGTTTAGGCGCTTGACCGTGACGACCGTATTCAAGGATATTCGCTATCTTGGCATTGGAATCACCGTCAGACCGTGGTTCGTCAAAACCAACTTTGATATTCCAGTTCCCGTCCTTATCTTGTCTTGCTTGTGATGTACCGAGTGCTCGTTCAAGCTCACCAGTTGACCGACTTTCAACCTTGGTATTTGCACCAACAACCGCTGAAAGGTTGGTACGCACTTTGGCTTCAACGACCTCCGCACCGCTTTCCAACACTCGTGGCAAGATTTCATCGGTTTTGCTTTCAAGTTTTGATACTTTCATCAAGAAGTCCTCTGGCATCTTCATCATTGCCCTAGCCATCAGCGCTCACCTCAACTTTCTTAGCCAACACTTCAAGGTACATGTCTCGATTTTTGACGTTTTCTACTGAAATGATTTGATACCTATCATTGTCAGACAAGATAACCATTTCACTTGTAACAGTGAGGTTCGGAATCACCCTCAGACGAAATAAACAAGTCGCTAAGCTAAAGGTCGCAAGGTTTACCCACTTCTCGGTAGCGTTCTTTTCTTCCTTGTAAGCTCGCACGCTTGCCAGGACCTCATCTTGTTTTGTCACAAAGCCTGCACTGTCTTTCAGGTTGACCGTCTTTACTATCTGAATTCGTTGGTTCATTTTTCCAAAACTCATACTTGCCACCGCCTGTCTAGCCTGAGTAAAAGATTGACTGTATTCCAGACTTGGCTACTCGCATTGACGTTGTCCGAAAAGAAACCAGCCGTTGAGCCGTCACGACTTTCATAGAAGTGACTAGCCAGCATAATAATGGCTTGCTCGGTCGTGGCTGGGATTTCATTTTCCGAATAATAGCCTTCAGTTAAGTGTTGGTAGCTTTCGGCATAGGAAAGAGCCGTCAGAATCAATCGTTCCAACAGCTCATCATCCTCACTATGCTCGAGTATGAGATTGGTTTTTACCTTTTCAAGTAAATCGCTCATAGACCTACTCCTATGATGCCGAAGCAGATGCTTTCATCTTCAAGATTTGAACAGCTTCTGGCAAGACGAGTTTCCCGTCCACACGTTCTTTGGCAAGGAAACCGACCATTCCGTTACCCGCAAAGAGTTCGCGGAGTTGGTCGAAGGAGCGCACACCACGGTCGCCAATATTGTAGTAACTGAAATCACCAAAGGCAATGACAGGTTTGCCGGCAGCCACCGTTGGCACATACTCAGACGTGTAAACCGGATAACCATAAAGGCGATCAGGTTCACCTGCTTGGACTGCTGGTTGCCACAAGTAGGCACCATTGTTGTCTTTGAGTTTGCGGAGTAAAGCAATCGTCTGGTCGTTCATGATGAACTTCGCATTTTTGCGGTATGGACGTTTCAAAGCGTAAACGAGGTTGATTAATTCATCACCCGTAATAGAGCTTTGCGTGTTGGTTGTCACCGCAACTTGACCGCCACCAGTTTCCGCAAAGATTCCAAGTGGTTTGCCCACACCGTCACCATTCAAGAAGGCATCTTCTTCGGCATTGGATAGGGCTTTAGTAAATTGGTCAATGATGTAGCTTTCGAGGTTGAAGGCATTGTCGTAAAGCAACTCATCAGTAATCTTAATCGCCACATGAAGTTTGTGAGCATCAAGTAAGATTTGGTCGAAGGTTGCGTCCCCAAAGCTCAACTCCCCACCTTCTTCAATCCATGAAGCTGCGGGTTTGTTACCTGCAATATTGATTTTGTGCTCACCACTGGTTGTAATGGTTGTTCCAAGGGAGCGCATGATGTTTTCAGAAGTTAATCCATCAATCAAGCGTTTGTCGTATTCCTCTGGAACAAGATAACCACCGGCAGCATCAACTCCTTCTTGAAGGACGTTTGAGACTTGGCGGAAGTTTGACCGAAGGGCTTGAAGGACGCCTTCTTTGTACTCGTTTGAGGCACGACCTGTCTTCTTGGGTTTGTCGTTATTATTTTCAGCTTGCATGGGTTGCGAGGTCAAAGGCTCAGACATAGGTTTTGCCATTTCACGTTCCATGTTTTCCATGGACTGCATACGCTCGATTTCTTTCGTGAAGTTAGCGACCTTTTTCTCCATTTCGGAATAGGTCTTGGCATCTTCATCTGACATCAAACCGTCTTTGTCTTTCTTCGACTCCACAAAGGCTTTCGCGCCTTCCCAAGCAAGTTTACGCTTTTCCATCAATTCTTGAATTTGGTTCATAGGTTAATCCCTCCATGTTTTCATTAAAAATAGCCGTTCTTCGAGAGAATCGGCTTTGACAGTATTTGTTGGTTTAGTTTCTTCTTTTGGTTTGGCATGTTTTATGCGACAACGCTTAGCGATTTTATCCATGAGCGAGTTCATCACCGTGGTTTCCGAGAAAGTCATCTTAGGTAGGTCTTCGTCAACCTTGCCGTCAACATCATCCGCAAAACCTAAATCAACTGCTGACCTCGCATCCATCCACGTCTCGGCATCCATCATATGGGCAAGTTTCGTTCGACTCATGCCGGTCTTAATTTCATAAGCATTGATGATACTTTCTTTCACTTCATCAAGCATAGCCATTGCCTTCTGCATATCCACTCGGTCACCAAACGCAACCGTGGACGGATTGTGAATCATCATCATGGCAACGGGACTCATTACCACTTTGTCGCCTGCCATTGCAATTACTGATGCTGCCGAAGCCGCAAGTCCGTCAATCTTAATCGTCACGTCACCCGAGTATTCTTTCAGCATGTTATAAATCTGAGCGGCTGCCACACAATCCCCACCCGGGCTATTAATCCAGACCGTGATGTTCCCGTCGCCACTCATCAGCTCATCTTTGAATAGCTGAGGTGTGATGTCATCATCAAACCAACTTGCCTCAGCGATTTGTCCGTTGAGGTAAAGGGTTCGGTCGGAGATTTGGCTTGGCTCTTGGTTCTCTTGTGTTTCGGGTGTCGTCAGATTCTTCGGAGCCTGACTCACCCACTTCCAAAACTTCTTCATCTTGGTTTTCTTCCTCCTGTTCTTTGGTATTATTCGCAAAGGCGCCTGCATCTTTAAGCGGGAGCATGTTGCCGTTCACGAGATACAAATCTCCGCCTTCGTCTTCTGGAATACGGTCGAGGTTTTCTAACTCACGAATATCGTTAGCTGACATCCACCCGTTTTGACGACCTGTTGCATAACCATTCATCCGAGATTGGTAATCTCCACGAAGTAACCCGTCCACATTGAACTTGATGAAGTATTCCTTCTTCTCATCAAGGGATAGAAGGGCTTTTGTCATTGCTTGTTCCCACCGCATTACCCAAGGGTCTAGCGTGTACTTCACAAATTCTAGTGACTGTTGCTCGATATTACTGAAACTTGACTTCTCAAGGTCGCCAACCATGTGTGGTGGCACTCTGAAAATTCTAGCTATCTCGTTAATTTGAAATTTACGTGTTTCAAGGAACTGTGCTTGTTCAGGCGAGATTGAGATTGGACTGTATTTCATCCCTTCCTCAAGCACGGCTACCTTGCTGGCATTAGAAGAACCTCCAAAGGTTGCGTTCCAACTTTCACGGATGCGAACTGGGTCTTTCAATGTTCCTGGATGTTCAAGGACGCCCCCTGGATTAGCGCCATTCGCAAAGAACTTAGCTCCGTATTCCTCACAGGCTATCGCCATACCAATAGCATTCTTTGCCATGGCAATCGGTGAATAGCCAACCAGACCATCAAAGCCAAGACCGGGAATGTGAAGAACTTCCGACTTAGAAAGCCTAACTTGCGGGCCGGAATCTACCGTGTAGAGGTAGTAAATTTCCTTCTTCTCATCCCGATTGACTGCCATTCTGTCTGGCATGAGTGGGTAAAGACCTACAACTTCGCCTTTACCATTTCTGATGATTTGAGCATAGGCATTTCCCCAAAGCAATAGATGAGTCATCAGCGTTTCACGAAAGACAAATGAGGTCATCTCGCTATTGGGCTCATCATGGAGCAAAAAATAAAGCGGATGGTCCAGAGCTTTCTCTTTCCCACCGCCTTCACGATACTTGTAAAAATGTAGGGGCAAGCCTGCGACCGCCTCTGCTAAGATTCGTACACAAGAATAGACTGCCGTCATCTGCATAGAGCTTTGTTCCGTCACGACTTTCCCTGCCGTTGTCCCACCAAACATAAATCGGTATGGCGAGCTAATGGTTTGGTTCATTGGTTTGTCTCTCGACTTAAAGAGTCGGTTAAATATTCCCATTGGTTAGTTCCTTTCCTGATTTTTGGGTATAGAAAAAGCACCTCGATTTGAGATGCCTAATTCAAAATCTATTACAGTATTCTGGTTTTAGCTCAACGTATTGTGCTAATGCAATTCCTTTATTAATTTCCACCTGATATGATTCAGGCATGTTAGCCGCCTTACATATCGCCTTTGGCGTAATTCCCGAACTTCTTATTTCTATGGCGTAGATAACTCCAAAGAGATGAATCATTGTAGTTTTCTTCACTCCTTTTCCTGCATCTTTGCCCTCATACATGTTTTTTAGGATCTTTCCTAACTCATTTTCGCTCATCTGATAACTCAACTCCTTTGATTTTTCAAACATCATATCAAAGAGCTGTGAGCAAATTGTGTATTGCCTTAATGCTTCTTAAATAATTAGCAATCCCCTATCATCATAGACACTTGCTGTATTATTATTCCCGCAACGAATCGCACGGTCGAGTGCCATGATGGTCGCAATCGCACCATCAATCTTCTCCGTTGATTTTTCTTTGTCGGCTTTGATGTTTCCTGCAGGGTCAGTTCGAATAAAGATGTTATCCATGTTCCACCGAAGAACAGGATGAGCACCATGAGCGATTTTCTGCTCTAGAGTTAGTTTCATCAATTCTTTGGTCGGTGGGCTCATATCTTTGAAACCTTGTCCGAAAGGGACAACTGTAAAGCCCATGCCTTCGAGGTTCTGCACCATTTGTACAGCTCCCCAACGGTCAAAGGCAATTTCTCTTATATTATACTTTTGCCCTAACTCCTCGATGAAGGTTTCAATGAACCCGTAGTGAACAACATTTCCCTCGGTGGTTTTGAGCCAACCTTGCTTTTCCCATAAGTCATAAGGGACGTGGTCACGTTTCACCCGCAGGTCAAGCGTATCTTCAGGTATCCAGAAATAAGGCAAAACGATAAACTTGTCATCCTCGTCCTCAGGCGGAAAGACTAACACAAAGGACGTGATATCGGTCGTGCTTGAAAGGTCAAGGCCACCATAACAGACACGTCCTTCTAACGACTTCTCATCCACCTTGAAGCCACAAGCATCCCATTTATCCATTGGCATCCAACGAATGGCTTGTTTCACCCACTGGTTAAGTCGTAACTGCCTGAATGAATTTTCCTCGGCAGGATTTTGCTTTGCCGACTCACAAGCTGCTTTTACCTTGTCCATTCCAACCGTGATACCAAGTGACGGATTAGCTTTCTTCCAAACTTTCGGATCTGTCCAATCGTCACTTTCATCCGCCCCATAAATCACGGGATAGAAAGTCGGATCATGCTTTCGACCGTCAATGATATCGAGTGCCTTCTGATGCGTTTCGTAACAAATAGAATTGGTATCTGTCCCTGCAGTTGTAATCAAGAAATACAGAGGTTGCGTACGTGCATCACCTGAACCCTTGGTCATTACATCAAACAATTTACGGTTGGGTTGAGTATGTAGCTCATCAAAGACGACCCCATGAATATTAAAACCGTGTTTTGAATAAGCCTCCGCTGACAATACTTGATAAAAGCTGTTTGTTGGCTTAAAGACTATCCGCTTTTGCGAGGCAAGGATTTTCACCCGTTTGTTGAGAGCTGGACACATTCGCACCATATCGGCAGCCACCTCAAATACGATAGAGGCTTGTTGCCGGTCAGCCGCACAGCCATAAACCTCGGCGCGTTCTTCTCCGTCACCACAAGTCAGCAGTAAAGCTACCGCAGCCGCAAGTTCTGATTTCCCCATCTTCTTGGGGATTTCGATGTAGGCGGTATTGAACTGCCGATAACCGTTGGGTTTGACAGTACCAAATAGGTCACGAATGATTTGTTCTTGCCAATCAAGGAGTTCGAACGGTTTTCCTGCCCACGTTCCTTTGGTATGGCTCAGGCACTCGATAAAGTTCACGGCATAATCAGCTAATTCCTTATCGTACTTGGATGTCTTCGCCTTAAACTTGGTTGGCTTATATTTCTTCAAAGGCAACCGCACCACTCCTTTCCATAAGAAAAACAGCCCTCAAGCTGTTCTTCGAAAATTTTAGTTGTAAGTCGCAAGCACATACTGCAGAGCTTTCTCAACCGCATCATCACTTGGTTTAATATCCCATCCACGGTCGTAGTTAGCGACTATCTTGCCCTTCACCCTCAACTCCAATTTGGAAATGCGACCCTCATCAATCCCAAACTCGCTGGGATCTTCAAAATGCTTCACGCTGAAGGTCACGCTGGTCTTATCAATCTTAATCACGCCATTATTCCACATCTGTTTCATCTCCTGTCATGATGAAATGCACGTACTCCTTCTTGTGGTCCTCAATGAAAATCACGAGTTCAAAGAAGTTACGCTCATGGGCTAGACGCTGCACGTAGTTGGTGTCGAGCATATTGGTAAGCCCTGACTCTTGAATGGCGATGATTTGTTTCTTAATTCTTGGATTCATTTCGTCCATCCTTTCTACCTTGCTCGTAGGCGGCGATTAACGCATCCTCAAGGCTCCACACAGCAATGTCGAGGAAATCTTCACGGTCACTGTTATGTGCCTTCAAGTCGCCTCGTTCAGGTAAGCCGTAGATGTGTTTCTTAGCAATGTTGTAGATTTTACGCTTGTTCACTGTCATGGCTAGAACCCCTTCCTGATGCGAATCATCTCATAGACCTTGTCGCTTGGATAAAAGTCCACCCAGACCAAGTCGTCATTCATCACCAATCCTGTAATGAACTGCCAGGCATCATTGTAGGTTTCAAATTCGTCTACGTTGCCGTTTTGGTAAACCAGTTTGAAGGTTGGCTTGGGTTTGACGATTCGCACCGTGTCTTCTCCATACAGAACGTTCAGGCTTGAACCGTTGTCCCAGCGAACGAGTAGTGAACCAATGTCGTCCACCCCCGTCACCGTTCCCTGTGTGCCCTTTGGTGGGGCGTACGTGTCGCTCATGGCTACGAGTTCCACCCGAGTACCTTCAGGGTATGTTTCTTTCAAGCGTTCGATTGTTTCACGATTTGGCATCATCTTGATGTCCTCCTTTTGCTTCTTTGTTCATTACATATATCACTCCAAAAGCCTTTTATATCAAGTGATACAAGCACTTTGAGTGGTTTTAATTGATACAAATTTCGATTACGTAATGTAAGCAAATTCACCATAATGAAGTCTAGCGAGTCTTTGGTACTCGTCTACAGTCTCATCAATAGATTCAAATGTTCCACCGTGGACGGTTTTCCCATCAATTCGAACATGAATGTAGTATTTCCCTGTTCGCTTATTAAGATAAACCCCCTTGTGTTTCTTCCTCGAACGCTGGTAAAGTGTGTTTTGCTGCTAAGTACAGATTCTCAAGTTGGACTTTCGATTATCCATAGGATCGAAATTAATATGGTCAACTACGGTATCAGAGGGCGCACCCATCACAAGCCTGTGAAGAAATATCTTTCCCTCTTTTCCTTTTGACGCGATATACCCATTGCCATTGTCAAACCATGAATACCTAGACAAAAGCGGTACATCTTCAGAGTCAACGAGGACTGATGAACCGCTTTTCAGCATTAGTATTGAATTTTCACCTTGAGAAAGATACTTGTTACTATTTGGTCGTACCATTTTCTACCTCCCATAAAATACCTGAAAGAACAAACACCACGCAAGGAAGAGCAACACCATTTCCCCACATCTTATAAGCTGCTGAATCAGAATATGGTTCTCTGAGCCATTTTTCGATTTGCTTATCGGTTTTTGGTTTCACATTTGGTTTGACAGCCAAGCGGTAAGTTTCAAAAACATCTCGGAAGAATACTAAATCCGCCTCAGTAGGTTCAGCCGTTTCCAACTCGCTGCACCACCAAGAGGGGAAACCTTGAAGTCTTGCACACTCGGTTGGCGTTAACCTGCGAACGACATATTGTTTGTCATTGACGAGTGGTGGATCTTTATAGTCGGTCGCAACCAACGTCCCGGCAAGTTCCTTAGTCGCCTTCGTGAAGTGCGAGTTCTTACTTGCCGAATAGGTCGGATAAGCAACACCATGTCTGTCGACCGTGTTCAAGGTAAAACTCACATCTTCATTCGTCCCACTTCCTTGGGGTCCATTCTCATCGGCTCGTCCAATCATTGAACCTTGAACCGACACGACTGCGATACCGCCTTGGTTGCTGTCAGGGGCATTACCAGATGTGTCAATGGTTCGTGACGTTTCTGATTCGTACACGTTTGCTCGTGAATTAATCGTTCCCTCTGAGGTGAAGCGGACATCATAAGTCTTGGCATCTTCAACCACAAAAGGCTGATTATTTCCGCCTGTTCCGTAAGTCGCAAGAACCGTTTGAGCAGTTTCAAGTCGACCTTTGAATCTCGTATCTTGGCTATGATTTTCAAAGACGAGTGGTGGATGGTTGGAAGTTGCTCTCAAGGTTGCGGTCATCCCTTCCGTTACATCCATCCGCTCACCGCCTTGATCGTTTAGGCAATAGATGCTTGATAGCGAAGTGCCATCTCTAGCACCTTCGGCAGACTCTTGCCACGCACGGAAGCTCTCCGCAGAATACCAAGACAGGCCTTCTGACTCAAATAGTATTTTTGAGGCACTCCGACCTCCAAAATCTGCGACAAGGTAGATGCGTTTTCGTCTTTGGGGTACTCCCCAAAACTGAGCATCAAGAACTCGCCACGCAAGTGAGAACTCTTCTCCCATGACTTCTCCAGCGTTTTCCCATTTGCTAGGTTTAGCGATAGAAAGTGTTTCATCTGCGATTTTTCCGATTTCTTCGAGGACGCTTCGGAAATCTTCTCCTTTGTTGGAGGAGAAAGCGCCACAGACATTTTCCCAGACGATAAATCTTGGTTTTTCTCCATTGGTTTGACACCTCATTTCTTTCACGATTCGGATAGCCTCGTAAAACAGCGAGGACTTACTACCTTCAAGCCCGGCACGTTTTCCTGCAATCGACAGGTCGGTACAGGGACTTCCAAAGGTAATAATGTCAACAGGTTCGATTTCTGCACCATTGATTTTTGATATGTCGCCTAGATGCTTGACTTGAGGCAACCGTTTAGTCGTCACCCGTATCGGAAATGGCTCAATCTCCGAAGCAAACACAGGTGTGATACCTGAAAGCAAGCCACCAAGAGGAAAGCCTCCCGAACCATCAAAAAGACTGCCTAAAGTTAAATTACTCATCGGCAGTCACCTCGCTGTATTTATATGTTTTGCCGTCACGGATTAATGTGACTTTTTCCGATGTTCCCACTTGTTCGATGTAGCGGTTCACGATGACGTCTACGAATTTCTCATCCAGTTCAATCGTATGGCAAATGCGGTTTGTCTGCTCACAAGCAATCAAAGTTGAACCACTACCACCAAAAGGATCAAGTACAATACAGTTACTCATGCTTGAATTGGTGATGGGGTAGGCAAGCAACGGGATAGGTTTCATGGTTGGGTGGTCGCCATTCTTCTTTGGTTTATCAAATTCCCAAATGGTCGACTCCTTGCGACCTGTGTACCATTGGTGTTTGCCTTTCTTCTTCCAACCATAGAGAACCGGCTCATGTTGCCACTGATAGGGAGAGCGACCAAGGACGAGGCTTTGTTTCTTCCAGATACAAGTTCCCGAGAGGTAAAATCCCGCTTCAACAAAAGCTCTACGGAAATTCAAGCCTTCCGTGTCCGCATGGAAAACATAGATGCTGGCATCATCAGCCATTGCTTTTTCCATACAAGAAAAAGCGTCATACAGGAATGTGTAGAACGCCTCGTTTGCCATATTGTCATTTTTGATTTTGCCCGCACTGCCTTCGTAGTTCACGTTGTAAGGAGGATCCGTCACGGTGAGATTTGCTTTCTTCCCGTCCATTAAAACATCGTAGGTTTCTTGCTTGGTGCTGTCCCCGCAAACAAGACGGTGATTGCCAAGCAGCCACAAGTCCCCGGTTTTCGAGAAGGTTGGTTTCTCAAGTTCGGCATCCACATCAAACTTATCTTCTTGTGCTTCCGCATCGCCATTCAGTAACTGGTCAATCTCAGCAGCATCAAATCCGAGCAAGTCCAAATCGAAGTCCGCACCTTGAAGGTCAGACAACTCAATAGAGAGCATCTCATCGTCCCAACCTGCGTTCATTGCCAACTTGTTATCGGCTATGATATACGCACGTTTCTGTGCTTCTGTTAGGTGTTCGATAAAGATACAAGGCACTTCTTTAATACCTTCTTCCTTCGCAGCCATGATTCGTCCATGCCCAGCGATGACATTAAAGTCTTTGTCAATCAAGCATGGATTCAGGAAACCAAACTCTCTGAGTGAGGCTCGCAGTTGAAGCACCTGTTCCTTGGAGTGAGTTCGTGAATTCCTTGCATAGGGAACGAGCTTTTCAATGTCTACCTTTTCAAAATGGTCGATTGTTTTAATCATCTAGAACAACCCCCATTCTGCTAATTTCTCGAATCCACCAAGCTGATTCACGAAGTCACGCGTTTCCTCTACAATTACTGAGTAAGGCAAGCCATCAACTTCCTCATCACCAATGGCACAGACTAGTTCAACTGGCTTTCCTGTTTGTTGAGCCTTGAGGTATGCGTGGATGTTAATTGATACATCCGCCTTGGATAAGTCTTTACCATGCAAGCCTCCGCCTTTGACTGAATCAGCCATGTCTGAACCAAGTTTTCGGTTGGTTGCACCTGTATCAACATCAGTGCCACCAGTCCAATCGCCTAGAGGATTGATTTGAGCAAATGGATACAATTCTTTGAGTTCAGAACTTTTCGCATGACTTTGACAGATAATCAAACGTTCAATATCAAGGATGAACTTCCCGTCAGTCGGATATTTTTCATAAATCTCACGGACGATTTTCGAGAGTTGTAGTTGTTCATCGGTGAGCGGTATTCCTTTGAAGATGCCATTATCACCACAGCGAATTGCATCCGCTTGATTTTCTGCTAGTTCTTCATCTTGAGGAACGACCACAACATCTTGTTTCACGTCACCTGCGATTCGCTTGATTGCTTTTCTTACTTCCTCAAAAGAAAGAGCAGCCGAGGTTTCAATAATGACATGACAGATGCCATGACCGATTAAAACCTCAACTGCTATCTTTGGATTGTTTTCTTCTTGGTAAGCCAAGTTCACGATTGCCCCTGCAATGCGGTCGGCAATTTTATCTGGATGGCTCGGATTTACTTTTTCTATCATTGGTTTAATTTCCTTTCCTTGAACGGAGCAACCGCTCCATTGCATCATCATTTGGACTGCCTTCGAAATCTGTCGTGCAGTTTTGTTTCACAATATCGAAAATCTCATACCACAGGAGATTGGCTTGTTTTTGAAAACTTTGACTCATCGTCACAAATGGACTCGTCACCACACCTCCTGTTGTTGGATGTTTCCCGAGCAAACCATACTGGCTCACTGCTTGTTCACACTGAATGTAACGGGCAAAAGCCTGAGCATAACTTTCAAGCACCCGTGGGCTGACGAGCTTCTCACAACCACGGTCCTTAAGCCACAGCCATGTCTCACGGAATAATTCATCCGCTCCCAAAGTTGTGCCGTCTTTCTGTTTGGCAGAAAGGTACTCACTTGGGTCTGGCATATCCATCCCCTCAAGGTCAGCCCCTTCACCAATATCACCACCGACCAATAGTGTCTCAGGTTCAAATTCATGAATTTCGATTCGTTTGCCGGACTTCCCGGCTGCTAATTTATCTGCTAGAGGCGTTGGTTTAGAACCTGCCTTCGCACGTCTACCGCCTCTGTTTGTACCGTCTCTTGCGATTGTTCTCGCCTCCTTTTTTGCTTTGGGGGTTAATAGGGCCTTTGAATTGAACTTTTTGCGCGTGAGAGCCTAGCGCGCTGTTCAATTCGATAGGTCCTGGAGATGTTGACCGCCCTTCCCCTTCAGTATTTTTACAAGATAGTCTTATCTTTCGTATTCATTCGTGTCATGTGGATTCGTGAATGGCAGGATTTACATATACTCATCAAATTAGAGAAGTCATGCGTGCCACCTTCACTTAGTTCTTTGATGTGATGGACAATCTCGGTTGGTGTGAGCCTTCCCTCAGCTTGACACATCTCACACAGAGGATGAGCTGCCACGTATCTTGCCCTTATCTTCTTCCAAGCTCTGCCGTAACGTTTGTTGGTCTCCGGATCACGTTCGTACTTCTCGTAACGTTTCCTCGCAAGTAATCTATGCTCTTCGCAATAGTCGGCATGCGTAAGGTGCGGACAACCAGGATACTTACAGGGTTTAGCTGGTTTCAATGGCATAGGTAGCTCTCCTTTCTGTGCAAAGTAAAAGCCCCCGAGGATTTCTCCACGAAGGCTTGGTTGGTTATAGTTTTTTCATACTACCATTATACTAGCTTTTTGAATGGACACAATATGACATCGTATGCCAAGGTGTGCCAGCGTGTGCCAACTTTACTTTGGAATAACAAAATGCTGTAATGCTTGGGCATGGATGCGATGCGTTGACCTTAAAGAATAGTTCAATTGGTTAGCAATCTCATCCCAACTACTGCTGTTGATGTATCTCGCCCTAAGTACAATCCGCTCATCAATGCAGGGCAACTCATCAATCGCAGTAGAGATTTCCATCTTCAACGTGGAAAGGTAATCTTCCTCACGTTTAATCTGATCATCAACCTCTTGTTTTCTGAGTAAACAGCGGACGAACGGTGCTTCAGTATTCTTGTTTGGACTCGAGATATGCTCTCCATATTGCACACCCTGAACTGACTGAGATTGCAATTTCAATTGTTGCGACTCAATTCTAAGTAAGTCAATATGGTGTTTTATACCGTCTGTCTGTTTTAAATATTCTTTTACTTCCACGTTATTTTCCCTCCAATCTTGCCTTGACAGCATCTATCAAACTTGCTTGAGTTTTATCTTTCAGTTTCAAAGCCAACATCACGTCTTCATCAATCGTGTCCTTGGCAATGATATGATGAATGATTACGGTATCGTTTTGCCCTTGTCGCCATAGCCTTGCGTTGGTTTGTTGGTAAAGCTCAAGGCTCCATGTTAAGCCAAACCACACAAGGGTTGAACCTCCTGCTTGTAGGTTGAGCCCGTGACCAGCACTTGCAGGATGAATCACACCGATAGGGATATTTCCCTTGTTCCACTCATCAATGTCGTCCGCTGTCTTAATTTGACGAACCTTGAACCGCTCTTTGATTCTCTCAAGGTCTTGTTGAAACCAATAGGCGATAAGGATTGGCTTGCCGTTTGCTCCTTCAATTAAATCCTCCAAGGCATCTAGTTTCTGGTCGTGAATGTGGTGGCTTGTGTTGAACTCGTCATAAATCGCACCATTCGCCATTTGCAGTAGCTTGTTGGAAAGAACGGCAGCGTTGGCGGCATCAATATCCGCATCTTTGAGTTGCAACACCAAGTCTGCCTTGAACTTGTCGTACTTATGTTTCTCAGTCTCACCAAGTGAAACTGGAACTTCGTTAATGACTAACTCTGGCATATCTAGGAAATCCACCGACTTCATCGAAATGGTGATGTCCGAAATCTTGTCATAGATTTCTTGTTCAGCATTTTCCCTTGGTTTCCACGAATAAATTTGGAGACCATTCCGCTTATCAGGTAGGAAATACTTATCTCGATACCTCGAAATGTAATATTCCAATCGCTCACCCATATCCAAAACCTTAAACTCCGCAAACAAATCCATCAAACCATTACTTGAAGGTGTACCGGTCAAACCAACAATTCGGTCAACCTTATAGCGAACTTGCATCAAGCTAGTGAACCGTTTTGCCTTGTAGTTTTTGAAAGACGACAGCTCATCAATCACTACCATGTCAAAGTCAAAATCAAATCCGGACTTCGTAATTAGCCAATCGAGGTTTTCTCGGTTAATCAGATACAGGTCAGCTTTCTTCCAAAGTGCTTCTTTTCGTTGCTTAGGTGTTCCAAGAACCACGGAATAGGTCAAATCTTTCAAATGATCCCACTTTTCGATTTCATTGGGCCATGTAGATTGGGTTACTCTAAGAGGAGCCACAATCAAGACTTTCTTGACTGAGAAGTCGTCATGCATCAAATCCTTGATGGCTGTTAGCGTGGTCACCGTTTTGCCCAATCCCATTTCTAACAGAAGGGCTGCTACCTTGTGCTCTTTGATAAAGTCAATCGAATATTGCTGATACTCGTGAGGAATAAACTTCATCGGGCATCACCTCCAATCTTTCCAATCAATGCGGGTATTTGTTCAACCTCATCCAACACAAAGCACTTGAACCCCAAATCCGTCAGCTGTTTCATCCGATAAAGCTGTAAGGCTCTCGGTTTCTTAGTCGGAGCTTTTATCTCGACAAAGCCCATCTGCCCATTTGGCATAAGTACCAATCTGTCAGGCACTCCCGACAGCCCAGGGGATACGAACTTCGGACAAATACCGCCTCTTGCTTTTACCGCCTTAACCAAGGCCTGTTCCACTTGCTTTTCTCTCATAGCCACACCGTCATATAGGCAAAGTAGGCATCACGCAGAACTTCCAGATAGCTCACATCAACATTCTGGTTCATCAGATATGCGAGCTGTTTTTCGTAAGACTTTTTCCAAGGGTAAGTCACATCCTTTGAGGCAAAGTCGTAAAATGCATCAAAGTTCGCACTCCGTTTGCCAACACCAATTTTCAACCATTGCTTAAATTTCATTTTGTTTGTACTCCTTCCAACATTCCTCGAATGCCTCTAAGCAAGAATCACTCGCTTGACTGCAAATGAGATATTTCCTGATATGGTCATGTCCACGTTGCTTAGGGAAGAAAAAGCTATCGTCTTTCATGCTCCTAGCTAACGTCCCTTTTACTGTTGGGTCATCAATATAATTCCGTTTCATCCATGTAAAAAATTGCATGGCTAACTACCGCCACTCTTTGATGGTGACAACACCGACACCCCCTGACATAGACTTTCTATAGGTTTAATTTTTTTACTCTATAGAAAACTGTATGTAGGTAGGTGTCATAGGTGTCACCCTCTCTAGTCATCAAGAAATTCAGATTTCACCCTTAACCCCTTGATATATCGCCCTTTCTTATTACGGTGTCGGGCAAATCCCGCATTTTCGATAGCTGCATAAAAATCGGCACTGCTCCGAGTGTATTCACCTGTGCGCATACAAAAGGCACGATACTCCGAATAAACCTCGCCACTTTTTTCGACATACTCCGAGTCAGTTTCGCAGCACTCTTCTAAAAAGTGTCCCAACCAATCGTTGGCTGCCTTATATTCTTCAATAGCCTCATTCACAACTCGCGGCACAGGCAATTTGTAATCCGCTACAATCACTCTCTTCGCACCCTCAAGTATCCATTTCAGAACTGCACCACCGGCATTTTCAAACAGGTAATCGGCATAGTTCTTGATGTCTTGATTGCCTTCAATCGTGGCAAGGAACGGAATCACAATGAGTCGTCTCCAAGTTCCTTTATCAATGGCGCCAACCTTTGGGAGATGTTTGGTATAGAGCACTAGCGTGTGGGTAGGGACGTACTTAAAGGGATCTTTGTACTTCTTCTCAGCTGCGATTTCATCAGTTGAGCAGAGTTGTTTGATGTTGGACGTGTTGAGACGCATCCCCTCTTCAAGCTCGGCTGCGATGAGTAGTCGTTTGCCCTTTGCCTCAGCAAGTTCAGGTTTCACGTTTCTTCGAATTTGACTGGTCAGGATGTCAGCGGAAATACTCCCTGAATAATTACCGAGAACACGACTGATTACATTCCAGAAAGTTGACTTCCCATTTCGTCCCTCGCCATAAGAAATGATGAGTGCCTCGACATACACCTTCCCAATGGCCGCCAGACCTACAATCATCTGGACGTAGTCAATCAACTCTTGGTCACCAACGAAAATGGTATTCAGGGCATCAAGCCAGAGTTGTTCATTGTCGGAGCAAGGATCACACTCCGTCTGCTTGGTAATGTAGTCCTCCGCATTGTGATCTTGAGTGGCACCTGTCCTTAAATCGTAGGTAGCGGAGGGTGTGTTGAGCAGAAACTCGTTCACATCAAGAATCCGTTGTTCGATTTCAAGCATTGGACGAGCTACCTTTAACGCTGACGATAGATACTTATCATCTCGCCTTTTGACTGCGTATTTCTTGTAAGCCTGAGCCGTCTCAAACAATTCGTAAGAATGAGCTTGAGCCTTGTTGAACATCCCGACCGCTTTCTTTGGACCAACGGAGGCAAGAATGGCAAACGCCCCATTCTTCACCATTTCTTGAGTTTGCTTAGCGATAGCCGTTTCTGCCTCCTCAAGTTGGCGCTCGGTCAAAGCCTGAGCCACTGCCTGTGATTTTGGAGCGGATTCTTCCCAGTACGAACCGTTATAAACGATATAGTCGGTTGATGGTGAGTAACGGAGCTTACACTCGTATTCCCGTGCCAATACCGTTGCTTGCCCCACGTCAGAGTAGTCGGTTGGTTCAAGCACGGTTTCCTTGTTGTACTGCTCGGGTGGGATGTAGCCTTCCTGTTGTTTGACCTTTTTCCCGAAGTTTACTGCAGAGTTCCAAATGGTCTTAAGCTCCTCGTCAGGAAGAGGTGGATTACATTTCTCCGCCTGCTCGAGAAAGAGGTCGTAGGTCTCCTTCTTTGCCCCGTAACGCTTGATGAGCTTTCCCGCGATGTGACTCATGGTCGAATTTCGAGATCCCTCGCCAATCTCCGACAAACGGTTCTCCCAATCTGCAAATAAATCCTCTGAAAGCAAATCAGTAATGCGTTTCGAGCCTTCGTAGATTTCCACCTCTGTGTTGGAAGTTCCGAAAAGCAGCCTTGATGCATCCATTGCATTGTCGTCAAAGTACGGAAACGCCTCATTGATTTGTTGTTTCAAGTTGACGTATTCACCCTTATCGGCAACAGGGTTAATTGGGAAATAAACATGAAACCGTGGTCGAGCTGCCTTATCACCCTTGTTCTTGTTGTGATTCCGAGAGTAGCTGACCGCAAAAGCCACATCTGGAAACTGCATTGCCACATCAAGGGAAGTGACCCAATCAGATGGGTTATCTGAATGGTCATTATCACAATCAAGCGGAACCACATCAGACTGTATGAAGTTATCCCCCTTGCGATAGTTGTTTTGGTACTCAGCAGTCACGTGGTCAAACTGAACTGCTTGTTGGAAACTCGCTTTGTCAGTGACCACATGCTTAGTTGGGAACACACTGGTCTTGGAATTGCCGACTGTGTTAGCCGTATAAAGTACAAAATTAATCATGGAAAACCTCCTTCATTTCCTCGTCAAAATAACGGATATGCTTGCCCCACCATTGAGCTTGTTCGAGTTCAATCGCCATGCCCTTGGATAGGCAATCACCCATTACCCAGACCTCCTCACACTTTCCTAGGAGAACTAAGTCCATATGGATAGCTAAGTCACGCTCTGTGGTTTCATCCATGAACTGCGGGTACATGAGATGTGGGGCAACTGGCATACAGTCATGGTCCACAGCATAACGACAGTACCACTTGGTCCTTTTGGTGTTAGCTGACTCATCGCCCGAGAATGCGGAGCAAATATAGACCATTGGTCGATAGTCAGAACGTTTAGGCATTGTCGTCACCCCGTTCAATCATTGGTAGGATGCCGTCATTCTTCAGCAAGTTGTAAATGAACAAACGACCAGACTGACTCCAATAAGTGTGGACTGATGTGTGATCAGTTCCGTCTTTACCTTTGTGATGATGCGTCTTTGTGCTTGTGTAACCGAAAGATGCGTACTCCTTGTAAAGCAACCAAATTTGACCTTGTTTGAACTGAACTTTCTTCTTGTTCAAATACTTGTTCATCTGAATTGCTGTCCATCCATAGTCTTTCGCAATCACACTGATGGTCACTAAGTCTTTGCAGTTCAATACCACATCGTAGTAATTGGCTTTCGGCTGCAATTCTGAAATCTGTTGAGCCTGAATCGCAATTTGCTCATTCTTAGCTTGAAGCTCTTTAAGGACTGAGATCGCCCATGCGGGATCTTCAATCGACTTCTTGATAAATGAGTCTGTGGCAAACACCCCATGTTGACGAATTGAAGGAAGCACCTCATTTGTCACCCAACGTTTGAACTTCTTGGCATTAGGCATTTTGCTTGAGAGAATGAGTGAGTAAAGCCCGCTTTCGTTAATCACCACAGCGTTCTGGTCTCGACCTATGGCGTCACGAATCGTTACCCCATCCTTATCTTCTTCATCAACGTGATCCAACAACGCTTTACGTGAGTTGGAATAACCCAAAACATCCGCTACATCTTTTCCGACAAAGTAAGGAACTCCGTCCTCCACAACAACACGCACAGAGCCAAACTCTGCATTTTGAAAAACTTCTAATTGATTCATGGCTTTTCGCCTCCTATTTGTATTAGGAAAGGCTTCTCCTGCCTTCCTACGTTATAGGCGAACCAAATCAACGAAAATAAACCCCTAGTTCAAAAATTTTTCCAAAAAAAGTGAAGTCATTTCTGACCTCACAATTCCGACTAATCTTTCTTGTAAAACTGACACTCGTAGCCATCTGCATTAAGCAAAAGTCCATCCGCCCAAGTTGGTGTTTGTGCCATGATTGAGTTGATATCTTCAACTGTTACTTCTTGTTGCACTTCAATAATCACTTCATCATGAACTGATCCAACGATGGCATTTTGTCGGAGGTTATTCATCGCAAAGCAAAGGATGTCACGCGCCATTGCTTGCACGATGTTTTCGACAAACTTAGGCCCATAGCTCTCAAGTCGTTCCCACTTCTTGGTTGCGCCTATACCCTCATAGGTTACTGATTCACCACCAAACCTATTCTCACCGATTTGCGGTTTCACATAAGCAAGCTTTCTTCCAGAGAGCAGATGGATAAAAAGAAAGCCCGATTTGTATTCGAACTTTATGCCATGAGTTTCAGACTTTCCACGTTGTTTAACACAATCCTTCACTGCTCTATCAACATCCCACCAAAGTTTCGTGATAGCAGTATTCGAATCACGCCATGATGAAACTAGCGGTTGAAGCTCATCTTCCTTCAGCCCCATATTCAAAGCACCCATCGCAGTCAGAGCACCCACAGAGCCACCATAACCAAGAGCAAGTTCGGCAATCTTTCCTTTTTGCCGTAAATGTCCATTCACGCCATGTTTTTCAACCGGGACACCAAACATCTGACTTGCAGAAGCACAATAGATGTCTCCTCCCTTTTTGAACACTTCTTCTCGCCACTTTTCGCCTGCAAGCCAAGCAATAACACGAGCTTCAATTGCAGAGAAATCAGACACGATAAATTTCATGCCGTCCCTTGGGACAAATGCTGTCCGAATCAACTCAGACAGGACATTCGGCACACTATCGTAAAGAATGGACAGTGCGTTGAAATCACCTTGACGAACTAAGCCACGGGCTTCTTCCAAATCTTCCATGTGATTCTGCGGGAGATTCTGGAGCTGAATACCACGTCCGGCAAAACGACCAGTACGGTTCGCACCATAAAATTGAAAGAGTCCTCTTGCCCGATTATCGGAGCAAGCAAAGTTCTGCATCGCCTGATACTTTCGAACCGATGACTTGGCTAATTGTTGACGAAGCAACAAGACTTTCTTCAGTGATTCATCGCAGGTTGATGAAAGCAATTCATTAACTGCTGCTTTTCCTAGCGATTCAACTTCAAGCCCATGGTCATTCAGCCAAGAACGCATCTGTAACACACTGTTTGGATTTTCGAGTCCTGTCAGGTTCTTCAACTTCCCGTTGATTTCATTCTTTGTCTGTTCATCCAAGCGAACAGCCGAATCAGCTAAGGTCAAGTCGATTTCAATCCCTCGGTCGTTGATTTCTTGGTCGAGCCAATACTCTTCCCAGATATCATCAGGGACAGGAAATTTCTGCAGTTTGTC
>ENA-OWZT01000158-OWZT01000158.1-human-gut-metagenome-genome-assembly--contig:-NODE-158-length-30849-cov-7.33549_pt1 | contig 30849 bp, 36 predicted proteins | sample MGYA00249265_ERZ652125 | MGnify/ENA primary metagenome ERZ652125 (study PRJEB26925, sample SAMN05827236) | human gut metagenome | biome: ENVO:2100002; feature: ENVO:00000062; material: ENVO:00002003... | reverse complement strand
TGTCTATTTAAAACAAAAATGAAAAAAGTGCCCATTATTCAATGAACACTTGCTTTGTAAACGTTATATTGTTTTTTGCTAATTATTAAGAAATGACGATTTATTTACGACTCGCTACTAGGATCGCCGCAAATTCTTCGAGATATTTCTGATCGATCTCATCATAGCTGTTCGTTTTGCCACTATCGATATCCAACACACCAATCAATTGATCATCAGCTATCATGGGAACAACGATTTCAGACATAGCTGCCGAGTCACAAGAGATATAGTTCTCATGTTCTTTGACATTCGGGACGATCAATGTCGTTTGTTTTGCGGCTGACTCCCCACAAACCCCTTTGCCCATAGTGATTCTTGTACAGGAAACTCTTCCTTGGAACGGGCCTAAGATCAGTTCGCCTTCCTCAAACAAATAGTAGCCGGCAAACACCGTATCTTCCAATGTTTCATTTAATAAAGCAGAAGAGTTTGCTAGATTAGCGATCCAATTACTCTCTGCTTCTAATAATCCTTTTAATTGCAGAAGCATCAATTCATACGCTTCGATTTTTTTATTCATTTTCTCACCTCTGTCCTTGATTATAAGCAAAGACAGAGGATTTGTCTTGTCTAAATTACTGAGTATGGGAAACAATAATGTGAAAAAAGAACTGTTGCCTAAAATAGCCTATCCATCCACTCGTACCAATAGTCAACGCTACTCATGGCATTTCCTTCTCAGTCGTCTTTGAAAACTTACTAGGCATCAATTACAGTAAAGCGAGTGTTTTCATGTTGTATTGTTTCGATCTCATCGATAATTGCCTTGGCTAACGTACCGCTGGATGTCACCGATTCCTTTTGTTCGTTGAATACTAAGTGATCTTTCCCTAAAATCGCTGGTTTAGCTGGTCCTTCTTGAAAGACATTCCCAGGAGAAATCCCCACCCAAGGGACATTTTTGACTGTTTCTAAAAAGAGATATTCGTCTAGCTGATTTTCTGGAATCGCGATCCAACTTTCGCTTCCTGGTGCTTTTTTCAACTCAGAGAGATTACGTTCCCCCGCTTCATTGAATAAACTGCCGGCTCCTAAGATGAAGAACAAACGAGTGTTTTTTTCTCGAAACAGGTGCACTAATTTTGCTGCCAGATCCACATGCAAGTAAGCTTTGTCAGGACTTGTCGCAAACGCGTCAACAAGCACATCAAAGTCACTGAGCTCTTCTTCTGTGAGAGAAAAAGCATCCTTTGTAAGTGTTTTGACCGTCTCACCAAGTTGTTCTTTGGCCTTCGCTTCATTTCTCACGATAGCAGTCACTTCGTGTCCTCTCTGTACTGCTTCTTGATAAATTGCTGAACCTGCATTCCCTGTTGCGCCAATAATACCGATTTTCATAATGATCATCCTTCCTACTTTTGTTTTTTTCAAAATCAGTTGTTACTAATTAAGTTACAACTAGAGTATAAAAGAAACTTTCTTCCCTGTCAAGAATTTGCCTAGCAGGTGAAAGTTCTTTTTTTACAGCCTTTTATGTGACACTTTTAATGATTGGCTTCTACTTGAATGCCGTCAATGATGGATTGTAGCGAGATAGCGCTCATTTCCTGCTCAATTTTCTTTTGCAGCACATCGTAAGTTTCCTCTAATACCGTTTGGATATTCCCCCCAATCAAGCAATTGGGATTGGTCTTTTTGTCCGCATGTAAAAGATGCTGATCTTTTTCAACACTCGCATAGATGTCCAACAAAGAAATCTCATTTGGTTCCTTCGTTAGTTTAGGGTTTGGTTTTCCTCTTTGGCTTTCGATCAATCCGGCAATACGCAGATCACTCATAATCCGGCGAACATAAGCAGGATTCGTTTCAACACTCTGGGCGATCCGATCACTTGATAGATCAGTTCCTTTAAAGAGGTGGATGTAAGCGAGGATGTGAATGGCGTCGCTGTATTTCGTTGAATATTTCACTTCGTCTCCACTCCTTTTTCTTGTATCATACCTCTTTTTTCAGATTTAGACAAAGGGTACTGACCAATCTTACAAAACTCGAGGATCCCATCAAGAAAAAGCAGCCCTCAAAAAGTTAGCACAAAAGCCTAACTTCTTGAGGGAACTGCATACTGAACCATTTTTTTCCTTTTTATTTAAACGAGCACTTTGCTAATAGCCCTTCATCCAAGCAGACTCAATCTGATTGCCGTCAGGATCAACGATTTCATAGCCGACCATCATGTCCTCTGGAATCCCCATATCAACTTGGAACGACTGTCCACCATTTTCTTCAGCGATTTTTGCAAAATTCTTTGCTTCTTCTGGTGTGTCAAAACTAAACGCGATCAATGCGCCACTCGTCTTCTTTGTATCTGCAATACTTCTACCATTTAGAAATTGTTGGTAAAACGCATGTTCTAACAGCATTAACCAAATCGATTCACTCCAAACCATTCCACTGCTGGTCTCGTTTGAGAACTCTTCATTTTTTACAAACCCCAGCGCTTCATAAAAGGATGTTGCACGTTTGATATCAGTGACAGGCAAGTTAATAAACACCATTTTGTTCGCCATTTTCTTGCTTCCTTTCTTTGGTAAGCTGCACTGCTGAATCCGTTCTCATTATAGCACCTATCGGTTCATTCACAAAAACATCAGTCTTTGTCCTCTGCTGCTAGTCTGAAAAACCTGATCCAAAATTTTTTTCAAGTAAAAAAGACCTTGCACGCATAGGCCTTTTAGCTTTTCTCATCTATGAAAAAGTAACTTGATAAGCATTAGCAAAGAATCATGTTTTCGCTAATACAATCAGCCCAAACTACTTTATTTAATACTCAAAGCTCAAGTCTTGAGTCGATCACGGTTACTTTCCCACGATAAATTTTTCGATACTCTTTGGGCGTATAAGAAGTTGCTTTTTTAAATTTCTTACTAAAATAATTTGGATCATTGAATCCTACTCTAACAGAAATTTCACTGATTGATCGATCACTTGTTGAGAGTTCTTTTTTGGCAACTTCAATACGATAAATCATCAAGTATAATGAAAAGGTCATTCCTAATGTATTCTTGATCAAACGGCTGGTGTGATACCGACTTAAATGCAGATGATCTGCTAAAGTGTCTAACGTAATATGTTCTCTATAATTTTCATGAATATAGCGCAATATCTTATGTCTTAAAGAAAGCGAAGGAGAAGCTTCATTGTTTTTCTCGACGTGCAGCAAGGAAATCTGATTGATGGATTGAATCCCTCGGTCCAATGCATAAACAAAATCATTGGTGATCGGTTCGACCAAATAATCGATCAAGTCGTAACGCAACGCTTTTTGAGCGATAGCAAAGCTTTCTACTACAGAATACAAAATTGCTTTTGCATTCGGGTAAAAAGAAAGCAATTCTTTGTATAATTCAAAACAGTCTTCTTCGCCATCCGCATTGATCACTGCAATGTCAACCATCTGCTCAAGACAGGTACGCTGAAGTGCTTTTTTTGAATCAACTATTGGAAGCAAGATGACATTTGGGAAATGACGATCAATCAAACGAATCATCTCGCTAACTGCTCTTCGCTCTTCGCTGTCAATGATCAATAAATTACACACGAAATTTTCTCCTTCGCTAAAAATTCATAGTTGATTTCTCTATTTTCGTTTATTTTTCTTGAAAATCAATGACCATCCGTCCTTTGATTTTTCCAGAAAGCATTTCATCAAAAATATCGTTAATCTCTTCTAACTGACGCATGACAACTTTAGGAACAACTTTTCCTTCCGCTGCAAATTGGAAAGCTTCTGCTAAATCAGTTCGTGTTCCAACAAGGGAACCGACAATCTTAATCCCATCCAATACAAGTCGAGGTATGTTCAAGTCCATGCTTTCTGGTGGGAGACCGACCGCTACAATCGTACCGCCCGCACGAACAGCATCAACAGCAGAATTGAAGGCTGCTTTTGAAACAGCTGTTACTACGGCTGCATGCGCGCCTCCGGTTGCTTCTTGAATGATTTTTGCCGCATCTTCTTTCGCAGGATTGATTACAAGATCAGCGCCATGATCTTTTGCGAAGTCCAACTGTTTGTCGTTGATATCGATTCCAATCACTTTTGCATTAAAGACATTTTTAGCATATTGTAAGGCTAGGTTTCCTAGTCCCCCTAAACCATAGATGGCGATCCATTGACCTGGTTTAATGTCAGAAACTTTTACCGCTTTATATGTGGTTACACCTGCACAAGTAATGCTGCTGGCTTCAGCAGAACCTAAGTCCTCTGGAACTTTCACTGCATAGTCAGCTACAACGATACATTCTTCAGCCATACCACCATCTACAGAATAGCCGGCATTTCTAACCGAACGGCATAATGATTCATTCCCGTTCACACAGTATTCGCATGATCCACAGCTTTCATACAACCAAGCGACACTTGCACGGTCACCGATCGCTAGAGAAGTAACATCATCACCGATTGCAACCACTTTACCGATTCCCTCGTGTCCGAGTACGATCCCAGATGCATCTCCAAAGTCGCCATCTTTTACATGCAAGTCAGTATGGCAGACACCGCAACACTCCATTTTCAATAATGCTTCATTCGGACGAAGCGCTCTTAATTCTTTTTCCTCGATTTTTACAACCTTATCTTTAGATACTACAGCTGCTTTCACAAAGACACCTCTTTCAATTCGATTAAATAAAGAACTTTCTTTTATTTGTGAAGTAATTAACTAACGCATAGAGGTCAGCAATAGCTAGATAAAAGAAAGTTCTCTATCGAGAAGATTACCATAGAAATCATCAAAAAAAGGGGAATTTATTGCTTTTTTTCTGTAATCATTTATTAGAAAACAATAATGAAATCATTCAAAATTTTTTCTTTATTTCCAGATTACATAAAATTAAAAATTAAAAAGATAGAGATAATTCATCTATATAAATAACAATCGTTTCAATAAAAAACACCAAGACGATCTGATAGAAGACTGTAGGATGATTTGTACTCACTGTTCTTCTATTCTTCTATTTTTATCCCTTCGATGACTTGCGATTTATTTTCTTTCAGGCGCTGAATGTCCTATTGGTATTTAGCAAGATGTCCCTCGTCAATGTTTTTCTGAAAATTTCCATTCCCTTCTTCTCCTTTTCTACTCATAAAAGCAACTAGTGCACAAAGGCGGTCGATCAAACAATCGACAATCTGTACTCTGTCATTATTGGACAGCCGATAAGTATCCACAAAAAGTTTCAATCGATGGCATTGTGTTTCACTCAGACGACTGTTTCCATCAAAATACAAGGGTACCCAGCGGTACGCAGCATAAGAAACATCCCATAACCTGCTTCCTGGCCTTACTGTGTCAAAATCAAAAAGCCCAAAAGGCTCCCCAACTACGATCTGCACATAATACGGAAAAACATAGTAATCAATCAGCAACTACCTAATCACTCAAAATGAACTTCTATAGCCTAAATGTGTAGTGAACGTTTAATTAAAATCTCCGTTTATTGCCTCTTTGCCTTTTTTATAAAAAATTACTGATCAGTAACAGTTGTTGAGAGGGAAATAAACTTGAATCTGAAGAAAGTATTCTGTCTTCGCAAAACTTTAGACGATCATTTCATGGTATCCTCTGCTAGATAAGCTAAAATCATTTATGAAAAAAGTTACTCTGACGTACATGTAATTTTTGTTGCGCCAAATGAAGCATTGAGGGAAGTTGGATAGAAGTTTTAGAAACGGCAGGCGGTTTGAATGACAAACCGTCTCCAGGCGTCATTTGCGCATGCTCCACTTGAAACATCGTAAGAAACGGCTAACGAATAGAAATAATTATTTTTGTTAGCACTACGTTTGCTCTTGAAGGAAAACCTGAATGGAATTTTTTAGAGAACGTCATTTCTTGATGTGTCTTTTTCTTGACCTAAAGTTAACTTCAACATTTATACTAACAATACTAACTTAAGAAAGAAGGATTTATATGAGAGCAGCAATTTTTGAAAAAGCAGGATTAGTTAAAGTGGAAGAAGTAAAAAAGCCAACTTTACAAGCAGCCGATGATGTTATTATTAAAGTTGTCCGAGCATGTGTTTGCGGTTCTGATCTTTGGTCGTATGCCCATGGCGATAGTAAAGAACCTCATTCAGTTAATGATGGTCATGAGGCATTAGGCATCGTTGAAGAAATCGGTCCAGACATTACGACTGTGAAACCTGGAGATTTTGTCATCGTCCCCTTCACCCATGGTTGTGGTGAATGTGATGCTTGCCGTGCCGGCTTTGATGGCACATGCGACCGTCATCAAGGCACAACGAATTGGTCTAACGGTTTCCAATCTGAGTATATCAACTTCCATTACGGCAACTGGGCCCTTGTAAAAGTTCCTGGTCAGCCAGCTGATTATACGGAAGGTATGATCAAATCTCTTTTAACTTTGGCTGATGTTATGCCCACAGGATATCATGCGGCACGTTGTGCACATGTAGAAAAAGGGGATAAAGTCGTCGTGATTGGCGATGGTGCCGTAGGACAATGTGCTGTCATCGCGGCAAAAATGCGTGGGGCTTCCCAAATTATTTTAATGAGCCGTCATAAAGATCGTCAAGAAATGGCTCTTCAATCAGGTGCTACAGCTATTGTGGCTGAGCGTGGTGAAGAGGGAATCGCGAAGGTACGCGAGATCCTTGGCGGAGGCGCGGATGCTGCTCTTGAATGTGTTGGTACAGAAGCTGCCATTACACAAGCCCTTGGTGTATTGCATAATGGTGGTCGTGTAGGTTATGTCGGCGTCCCTCACTATGATGATCGACCAATCGGTTCCACTTTTGCTCAAAACATTTCCATTGCGGGAGGATCTGCATCGATCACAACATATGATAAGGAAATCCTGTTAAAAGCGGTGCTTGATGGTACTATCAATCCAGGCCGCGTTTTCACCCAAACCTACGATTTAGATGATATCAACCAAGCCTATGCCGATATGCAGGAACGAAAAACGATCAAATCTATGGTTGTTGTTTCAAGGGATGAATAGACAAAGCTAATTAAAAAAAGCTTGTCCTAACAACGGACAGCCTCTCGATAGACAAAGTACTATAATCAGTACTTTGTCTTTTTATCCATGAAGAAAGAAAACACTGTAACTGCCTACCCTTTTTCCACAATTAATCAATTCTAGAACTTTAAAATGATAGAACATAACGCCGAACAAAAGAAAAAAGCCCTTGAAATCAAGGGCTTTTGCTTCATCTGATAATAAATGATTAACGACGAATTTCTTTGATACGAGCTGCTTTTCCGTGTAATGCACGCAAGTAGTACAATTTTGCACGACGTACTTTACCGTAACGAACAACTTCGATTTGTGCAACACGTGGTGTGTGCAATGGGAAGGTACGTTCAACACCTACACCGTTTGATACTTTACGAACTGTATAAGTTTCGCTGATACCAGCACCGCGGCGTTTGATGACAACACCTTCAAATAACTGAATACGTTCGCGAGTTCCTTCGACAACTTTCGCGTGAACGCGAACAGTGTCCCCAGGACGGAAAGCTGGGATGTCAGTACGTAATTGTTCTTGAGTTAGTTCTTGAATCAATGGATTCATGTTTATCATTCTCCTTATTCCCAAACATTCTTAAAGCATGAAAGCTCCAGCGGAACATCGTAATAGTTGAGTTTACACTCACTGAAATATCTTACCACAGTCGACCATAGGCTGTAAAGAGAATTTTCTTGTCATGGCGCAGAATATCAAAAAAACTGGCACTATTTTACTTGCCAGTCTTCGCTTCGTCTTCAATTTCTTTTAAAAGCTTCTGCATTTCAGCGGTCAGCGGATAAGTTTCCAGCATATCTGGACGTCGCTGATACGTTCGGCGCAATGATTCTTTTAATTGCCACTGCTCGATCAATTTATGATTGCCATTCATCAAAACTTCCGGCACTTTCATGCCTTTGAACTCTGCCGGGCGTGTATATTGCGGATGCTCTAATAAACCAGTGGAATGAGAATCAGTTTGTGCGGAGGTTTGATTGCCCAAAACTTCTGGTAATAGCCTGACCGTCGCATCGATCATGACCATTGCCCCCAATTCGCCGCCAGTCAAGACGTAATCGCCCAGTGACACTTCATCAGTGACCAATGAACGGATTCGTTCATCATAACCTTCATAGTGACCGCAAATAAAAACAAGGTGCTCTTCGGTAGAGAATTCTTCCGCCATCTTTTGATCAAAAGGTTTCCCCGCTGGGTCTAATAGGATCACCCGCTTTTTCGTTTCTGGTGTCGCTTCTTCGATCGCTTTGATATTGTCATAGACAGGTTGGACTTTTAATAACATTCCTGCTCCGCCACCATAAGGATAGTCATCCACTGTTTGATGCTTGTTGTCAGAATAATCACGGAAATTAGAGACATTGATTTCTAACAATCCCTTTTCCCGTGCTTTACCGATGATCGATTCTCCAAGAGGCCCTTCAAACATTCGTGGAAATAGTGTCAGCACATCAATTCTCATCGTCTAACAACCCTTCTGGGATCTCAACGATGACCTGACCATTTTCAAGATCGATGGTATGAACAACAGATTCGATATAAGGAATCAAGGCATCCTTCTTCCCTTTTCGCTGTACCACCCAAACATCATTGGCGCCTGGTGAAAGGATCTCTTTGACTTTACCAATGACTGTGCCATCTTCTTCGACGACTTCCAGACCAATAATTTCATGGTAGTAAAACTCATTTTCTGCTAGATCCACCAAATCATCCTTGGTAACTTTTAAAATGCCGTTACGAAACGGTTCAACGTCGTTGATGTTAGGATAGCCCTCAAACGTTAACAAATCAAAATTTTTATGTTTGCGATGACCTGAAACAATCAATGGTAATGGCTCTTTATTTTCACGAAAAAGTGTCAGTTCAGCCCCTTTACGGTAGCGTTCTTCTGGAAAATCCGTTTGTGATATCACTCGTACTTCTCCACGGATCCCATGTGTATTGACGATTTTCCCTACGTTTAAATATTCTGTCACGTTCGTTCCCCATTTCTTCTAACTTCTGTTCTATTTTAGCATAGCAAAGTAGCGAATTCTAGCCGTTTCCTAGCGCCCCCTGTTTTCCTCAAAATCATCGCACGAAAAACGCCCCTTCGACGCTTGATCAAAGGGGCAATGTCCTAATCTGAAACTTATTGATTCATTGAAACGGCCATTTCCAATGCTGAACGTGCATCTTGATGTTGCACCGTTCGAAGCATCTTTTCTTGTTGCCAGACCACGGTAGTTGCTGTATGGTCATTTTTTCCCATATCGATAGTGATTTGACCGACCTCAGGTGCTGGAAGCATGGCTTCTTCTAGATACGCTACCACTTCTTTGGCAACCGGCACAGGATCTTGTTCCTCTTGGTTGACTGCTCGAACAGTCAATGACCAATTTCCTTCTTGCCAACTTAAATAACTGGAGCCAGCAGCTCCTTGCATATGCCCAGTAACCCCATATCCGAGATCAACGGCTTGTCCGCCATCATCCGCTGTTACATTGACCGCTGCAGCCGCTTCATCCGCTGATTGATACTCTTTTGATTGAAAAGCAGCAAGCGGTGTTTCTTCGTTCAAAGCCTTGTCATTGAGAGACAATTGCTGATCAAGTCCATAATAAAGAATCGAGGCATCGGATTGACTGCCAGCTGTGGCCGCATTCAACACTTTATCCGAAGCAAGCGGAACGTCCTTTGGCAAGACAAGATCAGGGAATACCGCTTGTATTTGGCTATAGATGTCTGTGGTGCTACTCGTATTTGAAGAATCCTCAGAAACCGCCTGACTAGTCGATGCAGTTGATTGACTGGTTTCTGATTGACTACTTTTTTGTGTTTGGGTACTTTCCACCATAGTCGTTGCTGTTGTTTCAGCTGTACTGGCTTGACTGGTTTCTTGGTCTTTTTGATTATTACAGCCAGCCAAGGTTCCGATCGTTAGCAGCGTAACAAATAATCCTAGTTCTTTTTTCATGATGTTCCCCTCCTTATACAAAGGATACCCCTCAACAAAAAAAATGACAAACAAGTCAGATTGTCTGTCATTTTTTTTGTCGATTTTTTAAAGATTAGTGACCCAATTTTGCAGTGATTGGAAGCCGTCCTTGATCCATTGCCAAACTTGATTGGCGATCGTCGATAGGTCGCCCCAACGAAAGTTTTGTGTCCATTGGTTCAATTGGGTCATGATCTCCTCACGATAGACCCAAATTAAAAAGAGCAACAACAAGATTCCTAGCGTTCGCCAAAGAAAAGAACCGATTTTATAAATAAAGACGAGAATCAAAAGAACGACGATCCATGCGATTAGTTGAGACATACAAGCACCTCCTCATTTTTGATTATCTCAAAACCATCCTTTTTTGTCCTCCATCTTAAGCATGAATTTTACAAAAAAAGCATTTCTCTTTGAGAAATGCTTTACACTCTTGCTTATTTACCATCAATGATATTCAAACGAACTTTTTTCGGTCCATTTGTCCGTACACTGTAAACGATCGTTCGAATTGCTTTGGCAACCCGACCTTGTTTACCGATGATACGACCAATATCTTCTGGTGCCACAGTAAGATTATATTCCAAGAAATCATCTGACTCTACCAGCTCAAGCTTGATATCCTCAGGTTTGGTAACAAGTGGTGAAACGATCGTTAAGACTAATTCTTGCAAATCTTTCATCCAAAGTCACCTTATTTCTTAGTGAATTTTGCTTCGTGGTGTTTTTTCATAACGCCTTCTTTAGAAAGGATGTTACGAACTGTATCTGAAGGTTGCGCACCTTTAGATAACCAATCAAGAACTAGATCTTCTTTGATTGTTACTTCAGCTGGGTCTAGTAAAGGATTGTAAGTACCAACTGTTTCGATGAAACGTCCGTCACGAGGAGAACGTGAATCTGCTACGACGATACGGTAAAAAGGTTTCTTTTTAGAACCCATGCGTTTTAAACGAATTTTTACTGCCATTATTTACACCTCCATTGATTTAATCACAAGAGCTAGTTTAACAGGTTTTTCTGATGGTGTAAAGAGTTTTTTCTTTACAGCTGAAAAAAGTTTTTTTTTCCTGTTTTTTCGGCATGGTTATCTTTTGCCAGAATGAATCTGGACGCGTATCATGAATATTAGAGAAACCTTTTTAAGGTCAAATCGTTTTATTTGCACCATTCACTTACTTTTGGTAAGCTAAATGAGTAGAAAACAACAAGGAGGAATTTTACATGACAAAAAAAATCGGTTTTATCGTCGGCAGCTTGCGGGAAGGTTCTTACAATAAACTCGTAGCGAAAAAATTCGCATCACTATTACCAGAAGGTTTTGAAGCATCTTTCATCGAGATCGGCAACTTGCCTTTTTACAATGAAGATTTGGAAGTTGAAGGAAAAGTTCCTGCTGAATGGACAGCATTTCGTGAAGCATTAAGCGCCGTTGATGGTGTCTTCTTCTTTACACCAGAATACAACCGCTCTGTTCCTGCAGCCTTGAAAAATGCTTTAGATGTTGGTTCTCGTCCTTACGGTGCGAGCAGTTGGGGCGGCAAACCAGCCTTAGTCGTCAGCGTTTCTCCAGGAGCGATCGCTGGATTTGGTGCGAACCATCATTTGCGTCAATCATTAGTCTTTTTGGATATGCCTACTCTGCAACAACCAGAAGCCTACATTGGCGGTATCACAAACTTGATCGATGAAAACAATGAAATCAATCCAGATACAGTAAGCTTCTTCGAAACGATCATTGCAAAATATATTGAATTCTTTCAACGATTCAACTAATGAAGATTCCATACAAAAAGACCAAGAAACTCGGCACTGAGTTTCTTGGTCTTTTTTACTGTGAAGAATAATCGTTTGCGCTTTTTACTCGCTGCCTGACACAGACTTTCGGACAAAATGGAGTTCTGTCAGTTCCCCCATCTGTTTTGTTTCAACAAACGTCAAGCGTCTCGAGTAATCCCCCGGTTCAAACAGTCGCTTGCCTTCTCCTAAAAACACCGGCGCGATTTGAATAAACCATTCATCGATCAAATCAGCTTCCAGCAATGGTTTTAATAAGGAACCTCCCCCTACTACCCATACGTTTTCCTCTTGTTTTAATGCTGAAACAAATGCCACTGGATCTGTTAACACTAGCGTTGCATCTGGCAACGGTTCTTTTTGTGTTCGGGAAAAAACATAGTTTGTCGTTTCGGGATACAACAATCCACCATCCATAAGTTTTTTTGCTTCTTGATAGGTCTTTCTCCCCATCACTGTCGCATCGATGGTTGCAAAAAATGCTTCATAAGTCGTGGCGACACCGGTATCGGTTTGAAACAGCCAGTCCAGTTGATCCTTCAGACCTGCTAAATAGCCATCGAGGCTGATCGCACCATAGAATATCACTTTTCCCATTATGCTCGCTCCTTTATTCTTTGTTTGCTGCTGATGTTCGACAAACACAAGTGACTAAATGATCGTTGACCATGCCGACAGCTTCCATAAACGCGTAAATAATGGTCGTTCCGACAAATTTAAACCCTCGCTTTTTCAAATCTTTCGCTAGCTGATCAGAGATTTCCGAATGGGTCGGTACATCGGATTGCTGCTCAAATTCATTAATGATCGGCTGATGATCGACATATCGCCACAAGAATGCGGAGAAACTACCATATTCTTGCTGGATTTTTAAAACTTCTTGGGCATTGCTGATCGCCGCTTCAATCTTTCGCCGATTGCGGATGATTCCTGGATTCATCATCAGTTCTTCCACTTTTTCTTCCGTATAGTTCGCTACTTTGGTGATTTCAAACTGATCATACGCCGCATCAAAATTCGCCATTTTATTTAAAATCGTTTGCCAGCTCAACCCTGCTTGATTCATATCTAACACCAATTTTCGAAACAACTGCTGATCCTCATACTCAGGTTTCCCCCAGATTGTATCATGATACTCCTGCATCGCTGGTGTACTGTTGGCCCACTCACATCGTTCCATTGTCCTCATCAGCTCCTTTTTGTTTATTTTATCATAAAAGACTTTACTTCCACTAGTGTACTACGTATACTAGTACACATAAATGAAAGGAGCTGATTTTGTGGTTCGCATTAACAAAGCCAGCAGCAAACCTTACTATGAGCAATTGGTTTTAAGTATCAAAGAAGATATTCTGAACGGTGTTCTAACCGCTGGAGACCAAGTACCTTCGGTTCGTGAAATGGCCAAGCACCTGTTGATGAATCCAAATACCGTCAGCAAAGCCTACAAAGTATTGGAAAATGAGCAAGTGCTTGTCACCATCAAAGGAAAAGGCACCTTTGTGAAAGTTACTGAGGATCTGCCACGCGATGAGATTCGGATCTTACAAGTGAAAGAACGTTTGAAAGAATTGGTGATCGAAGCACGCCATCTACAGATCAGCATGCGTGAGCTGAGCGATTGGATGAATGGCTTTGAACAAGAGTTAGGAGGCGATCCACAGTGAAGATCGAACATGTGACCAAGAAAATGGAACAAACAATTATCTTAGAAAACGTGAACTTCTCTTTGGAAAAAGGAGAGCTCGTAGGATTGATCGGCCGCAATGGTTCTGGGAAAACCACGTTGTTTCGGACGGTCGCTGGACATTATTTACTAGATGATGGCGAGATTTCAATCGATAACCAACGCCTGGATCAGCACCCGGAATTAAAAGAACAGCTTTTTTATATCGATGAAAAAGAAAACTTTCTGGCTGCCTACTCGTTAAAAAAAATCAATCAATTTTATCGGCTTGCTTATCCGAATTTTGATCAAAATCTTTATTTAGAATTGATGCAAAGCCATGGTCTGCCGCTAACGCTTTCTTACCGGCGAATGTCAAAAGGAATGCAAGGTCTTTATAAGATGATTCTAACGATCGCTTCAAATGCGACGTTCTTACTGTTAGACGAGCCTTTTGATGGGCTTGATGTGATCGTCCGTAAAAAAGTGATCGGACTATTGCTGGAAAGCCTCAGTGAGTCGAATCGTACCGCATTGATCGCTTCCCATAATCTAAATGAATTAGAGCATATTATTGATCGTGCCTTGTTGATCAAAGGGAAAACGATTGAAGGAGACTACCGTTTGGAAACGATTCGCGAACAATCTCGCAAACTTCAACTCGTCTTTCGCAGCAAGCAGATCCCTCCCCTTATCAAGCAGCGCTCCAAGCTGATTCAAAAACAAGGTCGAGTCTTGACCGCTTTGTTTGACAATTACACAAAAGAGCTGGCGGCTGAGATCCAGCAGCTTGATCCTTTGGTTTTCGAAGAATTGCCATTGACCTTGGAAGATCTGTTTGAAGCAAATTTACGACAAGAGGCATTAGTGGAAGGATAGAGGTGGAAAACGATGTTAAGCAATATATTTAAAGAACGCTACGGCAAGCTGCTGATCGGCTTTTGTTTTGTCTTACTCTTAATGTATCTTGGTGATGGCTGGCAATCACAAAAAGCCTGGCATCAGCAAGAACGCTATTTGACATCTGAAGAATTTATCAAAGATTTCAACGAAAATCGAGAGTACTATGTCAAAAGCTACAAGGGTGAAACCCCGGTTTACTTTGATTCGGCAACAGAGTACCGCGATGCGGTATTGACGATCAGCAATGAGTCCCCTGATGAGATTTATTACAATCGCCCTTATATGACCACCATGAATCAATTTGTGATTGTCTTCCTGTTTATTTGGGGCTTCTTGTCCTTTTTTGTCGATGGCCGCACCAATTTCAATCGCTTTTTATTTGCTTTACCCTTTAGCAGAAAGCACGTCTTTCACAAGAAACTGCTTTTTATCGGCTTACCCTTGACCGCTTGTTTAGTCTTGGGTCTGTTAGGTCATATCCTGATCGAATACACGATGATCCCAGCTCGCTATCTCGCTGTGCCGCTTCAAGACGTGCTGCTTTCTGCCCTTAGTACCTTGGCAACGAATCTGCTAGTATTTGCTGCAGGTCTCTTGTTAGGCGTTTTGCTGGGGAATCTGTTTACTGGCATGCTCTCGGTCTTCTTCACTATTTCGCTAGGATCAATGGGGTATAGCTTTTTCCAATGTACCCGCGAGTTTTTTAGTTTTGTGTTTCTTGGTCATGGGGATTTTCTGATTCCTTTTCAAACCTGGATCGATTGGCCGCAAGGATATGTCTACCCTTGGTGGCTGCTGCTCCTTTACCTCGGCTTGAGCGGCTTGCTGATTCTTGCTGCCGAAAAAGTGTTCTCGAAAATCTCTTTAGAAAATGACTGTGATTATTTAACGATCCCTAAATTGCGCGCACCAGTTTATTGGCTGCTTTCTTTGGGAACCTGGTTCTATTTATCCATGATTTCTTATTACCCACTAGAAATTTTTTACCGTAATCTCTATGAGGGGTATGATGTCAGTCTTTGGAACATCGCCCTTCGGCTCGGTTTATTACTGGTTGCCTGCTTATTCATCAGTTTGCTGCTTGTCTATCCTAAAGCGCTGATGAATTGGTGGTACAAACGAAAAAACAAACAAATCAGTGGAATATAAAAAAGCATCCCTGCAACAAGAACATGTTGCAGGGATGCTTTTAAGTTTAATGTCTAGGTTTGTCGTCGTCTTTTTTGTCAAAGAAGTCATTTACTTTACGAGAAACATCATCCGCAAAATCTTCAACCTTATCTTTGGCTTTCCCATATTTATTTTGGGTTTTGCCTTTTAATTCTTCGGAGTCATCTCCTGTAAGTTTCCCTTTTGTTTCGGTTACTTTTCCTTCAATGCGATCTTTGTTTGTCATCGTAAAAAACTCCTTTCATACTTGCTATAAATTAATAGTAGCACCATTTAACAGAAAGCACGAATGTTCTGCTTCTATCCTATTCTTAGAGTTGTCCGCAACGATAGTTGATCGCTATTTTTTGACTCTTGGACGATTTGAGATATTCGGTAGAAAGCTGGCTTTCTCTATAAAAAAGGATGTTCCCTAGATGTTTTATTTGATGTTCTTTGAAGGAGTTCATTTAAAGAGGACGCTGTGAGCATAAAAAACCACGACCTGAAGAAGGCAATCTGAGGAGCTGCAGTTACTAGAATCAGCAGGTACAGCTTCTCGATTTGGTGTCTTTTCAGATCATGTTTTTTAATTACACAAAGATAAGGTTCAGTTCTCAGTTCCTATCAGTGTTAAACGATTATTTGCGTTTTTTCTTTTTCTTCTTTTGTTTCTTGACCATGCGGTTCATGGCCATTTTTCCAAGTTTCCCTTTGACCCCACCGCCAAACATTTGATCCATGCCAGGAATGTTCATATTCCCTTTACTCATTTGCTGCATCATTTTGCGAGATTCTTTGAATTGTTTGATCATACGGTTGACTTCGACGACACTGTTTCCAGAACCAGCAGCAATACGGCGGCGACGGCTTGGATTTAACAAATCAGGATTTTCCCGTTCAGCTGGTGTCATAGAATAAACCATGGCTTTTTGTCGAGCAATTTGTTTCGGATCAACTTTGACATTTTCGATACCAGGCATTTGACTCATTCCCGGAATCATTTTTAAGAGATCTTCAATTGGGCCCATGCCCATAACTTGATCGATCTGTTCGACAAAGTCATTGAAGTCGAAGGAGTTTTCCTTCATTTTTTGAGCAAGTTCTTCTGCTTTCTTCTCGTCGTAATCTTGCTGTGCTTTTTCGATCAAAGTCAGCATATCACCCATACCGAGAATCCGACTAGACATCCGATCTGGATGGAATACTTCAAGGTCGGTCAATTTTTCACCGGTACCAGTGAACTTGATTGGAGCGCCCGTAACTTGACGAATCGACAATGCCGCCCCGCCACGAGTATCGCCATCTAGCTTGGTGATGACTACCCCTGTGATCCCCAGTTGTTGATTGAAGCTTTCCGCCACGTTGACAGCATCTTGTCCTGTCATCGCATCCACTACCAGTAAAATTTCATTTGGCTGTGCCAAGTCCTTGATTTGTTTTAGCTCTTCCATCAAGTTTTCGTCGATATGCAAACGACCCGCCGTATCGATCAAAACGTAGTCATTTTTCTTTTCCCGAGCCAAAGCCAATCCTTGGCGGACGATTTCAACTGGGCTGACATCAGTTCCCATATCAAAAACAGGTACATCCAATTGCTGCCCTAATACTTTCAACTGGTCGATCGCAGCTGGACGGTACACGTCACCAGCGATCATTAATGGACGTGCGTTTTCGGTTTTGATCAAATGGTTGGCTAATTTCCCAGCAAAGGTGGTTTTCCCTGCCCCTTGCAAACCAGCCATCATGATGATCGTTGGGATCTTCGGTGATTTTTCGATCCCAACTGTTTCTGATCCTAATGTTTTGGTTAATTCTTCATCAACGATCTTAACGATTTGTTGCGCTGGAGATAGGCTTTCTAATACTTCTACCCCCACTGCCCGTTCACGGACATTTTTGGTAAACTCTTTTACAACTTGCAGATTGACGTCGGCTTCTAATAAAGCTAGACGAATCTCACGCATCATTTCTTTTACATCTGCTTCAGATACTTTTCCTTTTCTGCGCAGTTTGCTCATTGCCTGCTGGAGGCGTTCAGTTAAACTTTCAAATGCCATTTTTATTCATTCCTTTATTCTTCAATTTCTTGGAGCTGTTGAATAAACCCCTGTAAGGTTTCGTCTTTTGGATAGTGGGTTTTCGTATACTCGCTTAGCTGATCCAGCAAGTCTTCCCGCATGATATAATCCGAAAACATATGTAGTTTTTTTTCATAGTCTTCTAAAATACGTTCGGTGCGTTTGATGTTGTCATAGACTGCTTGACGGCTAACTTGATACTCTTCAGCGATTTCTCCTAGAGAAAAATCATCTGCGTAATACAATTCCATGTAATTCATCTGTTTTTCCGTCAATAACGTGGAATAAAACTCAAACAACGCATTCATGCGATTGGTCTTTTCAATTTCCATTTGCTTCCTCCTGTTTTGCAAGCCATTCGACATCGGACAAAACAGTCATGCCTTGTTGTCGAAAATAGGCACAAGCGACACCGACCCCTGTTTTTTTGATTCCAGAAAAATTGCCATCATAAATCGTCTGACTGCCACAAGAGGGACTTTTCTCTTTTAAGATCAGTTGGGTGATGCCTTGCTCTTGTAATTTTTGATAAGCAATTTTCGCGCCTTTAGTAAATTGTTCCGTCACGTCTTCTCCTGAAATGGTGACGACCTTCGCTCGTTGCGCCCAAACATCCACCCCATCGCCACCGACGATTTCGGCCGGTTCACGTGGAATCGGCAAGCCGCCAAGAACTTCTGGACAGACCATCATGGCTTGACCCGCACGAACAAGTTCGATCAATTGTGGTACTGCTTGATGTTTTCCATCGTAGCGGCAAAGGGCACCGCCTAGACACGCACTGATTCCAATCATTTAGCACCCTCAGCTTTCCTATGAAATCGTCCTTTATTATAGCATTTATTTAGTGGTTGCAATAGTACCAATTGTCTATTCATGCTAAAATAGGACTTGTTCGTTGAAATTTAATCGTTTCTTGAAAAAAAGAAACGAAAGGAGTCTATCATGAAAAAAATACTCGTTGTCGATGATGAACCTTCAATCGTCACACTTTTAACCTTTAATTTAGAAAAAGAGGGCTACCAAGTCGTTTCCGCCTCAGATGGTCAAAAAGCCTTCGACTTGGCGTTGTCAAAACCTTTTGACTTTATCATCTTGGATGTCATGCTTCCGAATTTGGACGGCATCGAAATCACAAAGAAATTACGGCAAGAAAAAATCGAGACACCGATCCTCGTCTTGACCGCAAAAGATGATCCGATCGACCGGATCTTGGGCTTAGAGATCGGGGCTGACGACTATCTGACGAAACCCTTCAGCCCTCGAGAAGTATTGGCTCGAATGAAGGCCATCTTCCGTCGCTTAGAACCTCGTCAACAAGCACGAGAAGAAGATCAACCTGCAGAAATCTTGCAAATCGGCGGAATCCAAGCCGATCTGACCAATTTCCAGGTCAGTGTGGATGGGGAGAAAATCTTCCTGACCCCAAAAGAGTTCGAGCTGCTGGTTTACTTTATGAAACGTAAAGGCCGCGTGATCGATCGCGATACCTTACTCAATCGTATTTGGAATTTCGACTTTGATGGACAAAGTCGCATCGTGGATGTTCACATCAGTCATTTAAGAGAAAAATTGGAAGCTGATCCAAAGCGTCCAGAATACTTGGTGACAGTTCGAGGATTTGGGTATAAATTTCAGGAGCCGACCCAATGAAAAAACGCTATGGCTATGGTTTATGGTCAATCGGTCTATTGCTGATTTTTTTCCTGTGTTGGCAAGTTCTAAGCAGTTTTTACCGTCAGCAAGTCATCGCCCAGCAAGTGGATTTTCTGCAAGAGAAAGCCGCTGTGTTTTTGAATCTCTCAGATAACCAAACCGCAGCGCTCGAACAATTTGCCGATGCCTATGTTCAAGATAGCAATAGCCGCATCACTTTGTTAGATGATCAAGGCCAAATCATTTTCGACACTTATGATCATACCCTCCATGAAAACCGCTCCGATCGTCCAGAAGTTCAAGCCGTTTTGCGCGGAAGCGCCGTTGGTCAATCGTTGCGGGAAAGCGACACCTTGCATGAAGAATTGCTTTACGTGGCGATTCCTGTCAAAGAAGATGGAAACTTAACTCAAATCTTGCGGATCGCAGAACCGACTGCTGCTTTTTTTGCGAAAAACCAAGGAATCAAGCAATCGATCTTGATTGTCTATCTTGTCTTTTGTTTCTTGATCAGCCTGCTGATTTTTCACACGCTGCGTCAGCGGAATCGTCCAATCCAAACGATTCTGCCCGTCGTAAAAAAAATGATCACCTCGCCCGATCAACAAGCAATCATTATGCAAGAAACCCCTGAACATGACGAGTTGTATCAACTGATCAATCAGCTGAGCGAACAAATGAGCCAGACCTATCGTGCCTATGCGGCATCTGAACAACAGCTGTACGGCTTGCTCAGTGAACTGATGATCGGTGTCTTTATCATTAATGAAGAAAATCAACTGCTGCTGTTGAATCCGACGATGCAAGAACAGTTGGGGATGGAAACTGCGCCAACCTTGCCGCAGCCCTTCACTGAAGTGATTCATGACACACAACTGATCCAATTGATCTATCAATTTAACGACGAGACCCCTATTTTCCATGCGGAAACCACCCTTAGCGGGGAACGTTCAAAAGTCTTGGATGTTACCTTGCGAAGCTTCCAAGAAAACCAGTTGATTGGTATTTCTTATGACTTGACGCGCATCCGACAATTAGAAAAAATGCAAAAAGATTTTGTCGGCAATGTTTCCCATGAATTAAAAACGCCGGTAACTTCCTTGATTGGGTTTACCGAAACACTGCTGGACGGCGCCAAAGAAGACCCAGAAACATTGCAGACCTTTTTAGAGATCATTCAAAAAGATGCTTATCGCTTGAAAAATCTAATACAAGATATCATCCAACTGTCTCAAGACAGTGATTCTTTCCAGTATGTCGACCAACCGATCAACTTTTCTGAGCTGCTGCAACAAGTCGTTCAAACCTATGGTCCCGCAGCTGCTAAGAAGCAATTGACCTTTCAATTTGAAGGACCCGAACCCTTCATTTTATCTACCAAAAAAGAGCTGCTGCAGCCCATCGTAAAAAATCTGGTAGAAAATGCTGTCACCTATTCAAAACCTGGTGGTGTCATCACATTATCCTATTCAGAGCAAGACGACCAGCTGTTATTTCAAGTGCAGGATCAAGGCATCGGCATCGATGAAGAAGATCAGGAACGGATTTTTGAGCGGTTTTATCGGGTGGACAAAGCCCGCGCCCGCAATTCTGGCGGCACTGGACTTGGGCTGGCTATCGTTAAAGACTATACCAAATTATTAGGTGGCAGCATCAAGGTTGACAGTTTCCCCAAAATTGGTTCTACCTTTACGGTGACTTTGCCGCTTCATGAAAAAGATGATTATTGATAAAAAACAGCCGATAACAGGTGAATAATTGTTATCGGCTGTTTTTGTAGTTGTTTTTCATTACCAAATGAAGCACCAGCCAATAGCATCTTCTTGATGCTTTAAACAAAAAAAAGAAGGAGCATTCTCCTTCTTCGGTCATTTCACTATTCAACATTCGTTACTTCGCCGTCTACACTGCGTTCTACTTTCATATCAGTGATTGGCAAGTAACCTAATTCGATAACGATTCCTTGTTGGACATCGTCTGTCATGATGTAATCAAGAAAGGCTTTGACGTTTGCATCTGGCTCGCCGTTCGTGTACATATGCTCGTAAGACCAGATTGGCCATTTGTTATCTGCAATATTTTCAGGAGTCGCTTCTACCCCATCAAGAGATAGCGCTTGGATCGAATCGTCCAAATAGGATAAAGCAAGGTAGCTGATTGCTCCTGGTGTTTCAGCAACGATTTTACGGACTGTTCCAGAAGAATCTTGCTCTTGTGTTTGGATCGTCTCTGCACCATCTAAGCCCCATTTTTCAAAGGTCGCTCTCGTACCGCTGCCTGATGCGCGGTTGATTACAGAGATTTCTTGATCTGCTCCGCCTAGTTCAGACCAATTCTTCACTTTGCCTGTAAAAATATCGATTAAATCTTGTTGGCTAAGGTCCGTAACGCCTGCGTCTTTATTTACCACTGGTGCCATACCAACTACGGCTACTTTATGGTCAACTAATTTGCTAGCATCCACACCATCTTTTTCATCCGCAAACACATCGGAATTGCCGATCGTCACCGCGCCTGCTTCTACTTGACTTAAGCCAGTTCCGCTGCCGCCACCTTGAACCGTAATTGTATAATTGGGATTGTCTGCTGAGAAGCTTTCACCTGCTGCTTCAACCAAGGGTTGCAATGCCGTTGAGCCCACAGCTAAAATTTCTACATTTTCATTTGATGCGGCACCTGATGAAGATCCGCCTGATGCTTGACTGCTCTCAGTGCTTGCGCCACCGCTCCCACAGCCAGCTAATAATAATCCAGTTGCAAAAAATAAAAGTCCCAATTTTTTCATTTAGTAAATCTCCTTTCGTTATATGCTTAGTTTAGCAAGGCGGTGTAAACCCTTGATGGATTTCATGTAAAGAATCGATAAAGCGATGTAAATCTTTTGTAAAGTTTGTCGATTGCCTAAAAAAGCCCCCGCTGCATCCATCAGAGGGGGCTTACTTTATCTAACACTTATGAACGAAAGAAACGTTTGTAGAATCAATTGCTTTGCATATAGCGTGTCAAGCGATCCATCGCTTCCACCAAGTTTTCCATACTTGCCGCATAGCTTAAACGAACATAGCCTTCTGCTTCGGGACCAAAGGCGATCCCTGGAATGATTGCTAATTGATTCTTTTCGGCTAAGTCGACACAAAAAGCCATGGAATCTTGGTTGAAACCTGCTGGTATTTTGGCAAAAATGTAGAATGCACCAGATGGCTTCGCCATTTCAAAACCAAGGGCAGTCATCTTTTCAAACAAGTAATCTCGGCGTTCACGGTAATCGGCTTTCATGACTTCTGCATCGTTGATGCCTTCGATCAATGCCCGCACTGCGGCTTTTTGAGAAATCGTTGATGCCGCGGTCACTAAGTATTGGTGGACCTTAATGATCTGAGCAGTCAACGCTGCTGGTGCAAAAATGAAGCCGACGCGCCAACCAGTCATCGCGTGTGATTTCGACAAGCCGTTGATCACGATCGTTTGATCCCGCAAGTATTCAGCAATGGATACGTGGGTTTCATCATAAGTCAACTCACTATAAATTTCATCGCTAATAACAAAAACGGGGTATTTTTCTAAAACTTCTGCCAATGCTTTGACTTGTTCTCGGGTATAAACGACCCCTGTTGGATTGCTAGGATAATTTAAAATGACTGCCTTGACTTGCTCCCCATGTTCTTTTAAGGCTGCTTCCAAAACTTCTGGCGCTAAAACAAAGTCATTATCCGTCGTATCAAGATAAATCGGTTTGGCATGAGCTAAATGGATGACTGGTTCATAGCCTGGATAAATTGGTGCTGGTAAAATCACTTTATCACCAGGTTCTAACGTAGCTAATAACGAAGCTGAGATTGCTTCCGTTGCACCGATCGTCACTAATACTTCTGATTGAAAGTCGTAATCAAGCTGATATTTATTTTTCAAAAAGAGACTGGCTGCTTGCCGAACATCTGCTAAGCCTGCCATTCCAGAATAGTGGCTGAAATTTTGTTCGATTGCTTGGACACCCGATTTTTTCACGTGCTCCGGTGTGTTGAAATCCGGCTCGCCTAACGTTAACTTTAAAATATCAGGAATTGAAGAAACCCGTTCATCAAATTTACGAATCAATGAAACAGCTATATTGTACACTTCATGATTGAAGCGTTGGCTTACGTCTGCCATAGTATCACTCCTTTGAATTAAGCAAATTCATTCGCTATTGTTGTTAATCCTAACACAAAAAGGCGACGATTTTAAGCAACGGATGAAATTAATCTAATAACGATAAATCCGTTTGCTTATTTACAAACAAATCCAAATTATGTTAGTATATATCTAAACAACAAAAGGAGAATCCAAAATGAAACCTTATCAAGAGTTTACCCTTTCTGATTATCAGCAAGGATATGTCGCAACACCAACGGATTATTGTTGCGTCTTTTGTCAGGAGACCTTCGACAAAGAAGAAATCTATCCCGTTGATGGCGCCTTTTTTACAGCAAAAAAACGAATGATGCAGCATATCACTGAGCATCACGGAACCGTTTTATCCGCATTGTTGACTTTACCCAAAGAACAAACAGGCTTATCAGAAAGCCAACAGGAGATTTTACAACTGTTTGCCCAAGATGTTAGCGACACTGTGATTGCCCAGCGCTTAGGTATCTCTTCTTCGACTGTCAGGAATCATCGCTTTAAACTAAAAGAAAAACAGCGACAAGCGACTGTTTTTTTAAGCATCATGTCCTTGTTGCAAGATACCCCGTTGCTGCCGCCTCACAAAGGGGCGACGATGCTTGATGATCGCTATGCCATTACGGCTAGTGAAAGAGAAAAGATCATTGCTACTTATTTTGATGAAACGGGGTTTATCAAACAGTTTCCCAGCAAAGAAAAGCGCAAGATCGTTGTCTTAAGTGTACTGGCACAAAAATTTGATCCGAAGAAAAATTATTCAGAAGCTGCCGTCAACGATGTATTAAAGCAAGCGATCACCGATTACGTCACTGTCCGACGTTATTTGATCGAATACGGATTTATGCAACGGACGAAAGACGGGAAAACTTACTGGCTGACTTAAAACCTAGTCTGTAACTGGCTGGAACTTTTGTTGGTTGGATGAGCAATATCTTTCACAGTTTTAAAAAAATTAACAAGCTCCAGTATTTTATAGAAAAAAAGACAAAGTACGAACACATCCGTACTTTGTCTACCGTCTGAAACGCTGGGACAAGTTCCAGCGTTTATTTTTCTTTTAGAAAGATTTTTTTGATGATCAATTTATCAAATAATTGCGTTTGATTGTCTTGTTCTCCAATGACTTCAGCGGTCACCGATTTACCATCTTGTTTTTTACGTAGCTGGTAAACGATCTTGCCTGTTTCTTTCAATTCGTTCACCATGTCAACGACACCGCCAAAACCAGTTTTACGAGTGATGAATCCTAACGCCACCATTCGCTCATCTAAATTTTTTGCCGAGATGCTCGCACCGGTGATCAGCGCTTGCCGCATGATTTGTAAGAATTCCTCTAGCCCTGCCACTGGCGGCTGTTCGGGTTCTTCTTCCATCATCGGTCGCTGACGCAAATAATCTAATTCCTGCAATAACGTTTCATACTGCTCTTGTGTCAACATGACCCCCGCCACTTTTTCACGATTGAATACATATACTGCTGTTCCTGCTTCTCGCGCTTGATTAAATACATCCATCGGAGATTTTTTTACTTCAGTAATTGAAGTAGTGGGAACATCCAATTTCTTCAGTTCCATAATCAACGTCCTCCTTGTCTCAACGAACACATTATAGCATAAATCCAGAAGCAGATTATAGAGGTATTTCACTGCTCCTAGGAAAAGAAACAAAAAAGCGGCTAATCGCCGCTTTTTCCGATTGATAAGGTCATTGCATTGATGGCAACGATGATCGTGCTCATAGACATCAAGACAGCTCCGACTGCTGGGTTCAAAATGATCCCGATCGGTGCGAGGACGCCAGCTGCCAAAGGAATGGCAAAAATATTGTATCCTGCGCCCCACCAGAGATTTTGAATCATCTTGCGTCTTGTTTTTTTCGCCAAAGTCAAGAAGTGCAAGATGTCTTGAGGTTCGCTATTCGTCAAAACGACATCGGCTGAATCGATCGCTACATCGGTACCCGCTCCGATCGCAATCCCGATCGTCGCTCTTGCAAGACTTGGGGCGTCATTGATCCCATCGCCTACCATTACGACGCGCTTGCCCTCTTTGACATAGTCACTGACTAGACGTTCTTTATCGTCTGGCAGCATTGCCGCATGGAAGGCTTCGATTCCTAGGTAATCGGCTACGGCTTGCGCCGCTTCTTGGTTGTCTCCAGTAGCCATAACTGGTGTGATGCCTAAGTCTTTCACTTTTTGAATAAATTGACTCGCTTCTGGTTTCACCTTATCCCCTAATGCGACGATTCCTTCCACTTTGCCGTCATGAACCAAATAGCTGATGGTATTGCCCTGTTCTTGATAATTTTCCAAGGAGTTCCCTTGATACTGAATGGCTAATTGCTCCAATCCTTTTTGATTGACGATCACCCACTTCTGTCCATCGATCACGCCTTCCAGACCAATCCCTGTCCTTGTTTGAACATCAGTCGCCTTTTTGGCTGTGATGTTTTCCTTTTCAGCTTGGGCTAAAATACCTTCTGCGATCGGATGATTGGCGGTTTTCTCAAGACCTGCTAGGTAAGCTAGTACTTCTGATGCAGAAAGACTGCCTGTCGCCTCGATGCCAGTTACGGTAAACGTTCCTTCTGTTAACGTACCGGTCTTATCGAGGATCAGATAATCAACATGATGCGCATTCTCCAGTGCGTTGCGATTTTTTAAGAGCAAGCCATTTTTGGCAGCGATCGATGTCGAGCGAGCAACCACGAGGGGAATCGCTAGCCCTAACGCATGGGGACAGGCAATGACGAATACCGTGACCATTCGATCAAGAGCAGTCGGTAGGTCAGCAACAAACAGCCATACAGCAAATGCCAAGACACCAGCAACTAACGCAATATAAAACAGCCATTTTGCCACTTTGTCCGAAAGTGCTTCTAAGCGGGATTTATCTGCTTGGGCTTTTCGCACCATTTCCATGACTTTCGCTAAGTAGCTGTCTTCCCCAGTTCCTGTGACTTCCATCGTGATGGTACCATTGCCGTTGACAGATCCTCCAATGACAGTACTGCCGACGGTTTTAGGTACCCGTCTGGATTCACCAGTCACTGCCGACTCATCGATTGTTGTTTCTCCTTCAAGGATCGTTCCGTCGGTAGGAATCTTATCTCCTGAGCGAACGATCAACTGTGTTTTGTTGGTCACTTCTTCTAATGGAATCTGTTCTTCTGATCCATCCGCATTTTTCCGAATCACTTCTTTTGGCAATAGTTCTGCTAATTTCTGTAATGCATTGCCAGCATTAGAAACGGCATTCATCTCGATCCAATGGCCCAACAACATGATCACGATCAAAGTCGCTAGTTCCCAGAAGAAATCCATTACATGAGGAACAGCGAGAAAATGATTGGCGATAAACGCGTAAAGACTATAAAAATAAGAAACCGTGATCCCCATAGCAATCAACGTCATCATGGCTGGGCTTTTTTGTTTCAATTCCATTTTCGCACCACTTAAAAACGGCTGCCCTCCATAGAAAAACAGGATCGTTCCTAAAAGCAATACGACCCAATCTGAGCCAGGAAACGTGAACTGAAAGGGCAATTCAATGCCCATCATTGGTGATAAAATGACGATTGGAATCGCCAAAACCAAGGATAGCCAAAACTTTTGCTTAAAATTTCCCATATGCATACTATGATCCATGCCACCCATTCCATGATCCATATGACTATGATCCATACCAGACATGTCATGATTCATGTGACTATGGTTCATGCCAGCCATCTCATGGTCCTTGTGGCCGTGATCCATGCCAGATATCTCATGGCCCTTATGGCTATAGTCCATGCTGGACACTTCATGATCCATAGGACCATGGTTACTATCGGAGCTTTCATGCTCCTGCTGTTTTGATGTCGCCTTGTGATGATCCATCCCATTCATCTCATGGCTAGGCTCAGGGACTTCTGTCACTTGTGATTGCGCATGTTGCTCTTTTCCCTGTGTACCATTATCCCGCTCATTCAAAGCAGGTTCATGCCTATGATGGCTTGACGTCTGACTACTACTTGCGGAAGACGTTTTTTTCTGATTCATCCTAGTATTCCCCTTCCTATTTCACTGAATGTGCGTACAGTCTTGCTCCTTCATACAAAAGCTTCAAGCGGCTGGACACTTTTCATTTGTTTTGATTTTTCATTTTCACTTTAGCAATTCCATTGCTTACTCAAATACCCCTTGATAACCCGCTTCGGTGACCGCATTGACTAAGGCTGTTTCTGTCACTTGCGACTCGTCAAACTTGACTGTTCCGCGAGCTTTTTTCAAGTCCACTTTGGCTTTTTTCACACCCGGTACTTCACTAAGCGCTTTTTCAACTTTTGCAGCACAATGGGCACAATTCATTCCGCTGATTTGCATGTTTTTTTTCATTACGATTCCTCATTTCTTTTAACAGTTCGTTGGCTACTTATTTTGTTGCATGGGTTTTGCATTGGCACTGACCAGGAATACAATTACATGAGATCGCTGCTACTGGCACTTTTTGGTCGACTGCTGCTTGGAGCATCGCCAAATCTTCTGCCGTCAATGCTGCTTCTTGGATCATTTCTGCTAATGTCTGCCCAACTTTTTTGGCACAAATATGAGAAAAAAGATTCTCAGCTGCGCTGCGAACGGTTGCTTCTTCGGAAACAAGCGGCGAATAAACAAATTTTTTCCCTTGGCTTTCTGTTTTCAATACGCCTTTTTTGACGAGTCGTCCTAAAAGCGTCTTGACCGTTGCTGCTTTCCAATTTTTATTTTCGCTCAATAAAGCGGTGATCTCTTTCGCGTCAGATTGTCCTAATGTCCAGATCACACGCATGACTTCCCATTCAGAATCGCTGATTTTGATTGGTTCGACCACAGATTGCATTTGTCCACTTCCTTTCATAAGTGATTCACATTTTTAAGTTTACATCTGTAATCGGATTTTGTCAAAAAAAAGCATCGCCAAACTTTCTGCGTTTTGACAATGCTTTTTTCTATTTCATTAAAAATGATTTGGTTCCTATGCTTAAAAGTGGACCTGATACGTCGTCACAGAGTGGAAGGGTTCTTCTGGACGCAACACGATCTCACCAAAGTGGGTAAATTTCTCAGAGCCAGGAACACCTTGTGTTTCGATCGCCATCCCGCCATGATTGGCAAAAGGACCAGTCTTCATTGATGCACCAGCTTCTCCCTCACCCGTTGTGTAAATAACAACGGCAGGACGGTCAGTAGTTACAGTCAGCTGCACTTTTTGATCGGGACTGGTTACTTTTAGATCCCACTCTTGCGTATGGTCTAATAAGAACGGATCATCCAACATCGTCGTTCCCATCGGGCGTTCTTGTCTAAAATCAAACTTTGTGCCTGCGACAGGCGTTTTTTCACCGGTCGTCGTCACATCGTCATTCGTTTCAGCCACATGTTCGGCATTGATTTGAACCAAGTGGTCATCGATCGGCTGTTGGGTATCACCTGTCAAATTGAAATAACCGTGGTTCGTTGGGTTAAATAAAGTCGCTTTGTCAGTGTTGGCATCATAAGCAAGCAATAGTTCATTGTCATTCGTCAACGTATAGGTGACTTGATAACGAACATTCCCAGGAAACCCGCCATCGCCATCTTGCCGTGTGGTAGTAAAAATCACCCCAGCTTTGTCTGCTTCTTCATAGGTTTCAGTGATCCATGTATCAGTATCCAGCCCCTTTGAACCGCCATGAAGCGTATTGCCGCCATCATTGTCTTCCGTTTGGTATTCTTGTCCGTCGATCTCAAAGCGAGTACCTGCGATCCTTCCCGCCACAGGGCCGATCGTTGCGCCATAATAACGTGCTTGGCGATGTCCTTCGATCGTGTCATAACCGACCACAATGTCGCGACCTTCTTCTACTGGAACGACCCAATCCAATAAGCGTGCGCCTTCAGGACTTAGCCTTACGATGGTACCGCTATCATTGGAAAGCTCATAAATTGTTCCCATTCTTTCTGACGTCAGTTGTTTCACATTTGGCATTCGTTCATATCCTTCTTTCTTTGATTAGTCTGCTGCTCTTTTTAAGTATAGACGTTTAGGGCTAGATCCGTCAATTCAAGACGGAAGAATTCGACAGGAAACGGCTTTGCTTCTGCCACTTCAAAAAAGCGGCAAGAGCACCCCACTGATTTTTATGAATCATTGATACGCAGCTGCTCGGCAAAAATCAGGATTCCCGGCCTGATTTTTTACCGTTTGGTTTCTATCAATATCCATTTCATCCGTTGGGTTCTTTTGCCGCAACTGTCATCGTTTATTTTTTGTGTTTTGCTTGGTAATGTTTTCTCTTTCGCCGCTTTTCTTTAGTCCGAGAAACATTAGCAGCCAAATCTTTGTTTTCTTTTTCTTGATCAGCATTTCTTCTTTCAGCACGTTCAGTTAGTACACTTTGTCTGAATCGCCGATTTCCCAGAAATTTTAACGCACACATGAGTGGTTGACGATTTTCACCGACTAATCCAATCAGCTCAATAAACAGCTCAATTCCAAATCCTGTGCTAATGATTAATAAAACAATCGCTGTATTGCTCGCGTAATTCATTAGTAAAGCAATAAAAGAAAAGACTAATGCTAAGGCATAGATCGTTAACACTGTGCCGCGATGAGAAAACCCTAACGACAACAATCGATGATGCAAGTGCATTTTGTCGGCAGAGGAAATCTTCTGTTTATTAAACTTTCTTCGGATCATCGCATAAACGGTATCCGTGATCGGTACACCGAGAATAAACATGGGCGTCAGAACAGAAATAAAAGTTGCGTTTTTCAATCCTTGTAGTGAGAGCACAGAGATCATAAATCCTAAAAACAATGCTCCCGTATCTCCTAGAAAAATGGTTGCGGGATAAAAATTATATGGAAAGAAACCGATGATTGCTGCGATCAAAGTAAAAATGACCATTGGTACTTCCACAAAATTCGGCAGAAAGAAATAGCTGATAATCCCTATCGTCGTCAAACTGATAATAGAGACGCCGCTCGCCAACCCATCGAGACCATCGATCAAGTTCACCGCATTGGTAATTGCCAGTATCCAAATCAAAGTCATAGGCAAGGCAAACCATCCCAGATCAATAAAGCCAAAATAAGGAATCGTGACTGTGCTGATTTTTATTCCAGCAACGAAATAAATTTCCAGCGCTGCGAATGTCAGACCTATTAATTTTTGCATTGGCGACAGTTCAAATATATCATCCAACAATCCTGTAATCACCACTATTGTTGCACCTAAAAGAATCGGCCAAACGAAGTTGAAAGGAATCATTGTTCGAAATTCCCAAAGCAGCGCAAAGGAAAAGGCTAAAAAAATACTTAATCCCCCAGCTGAAGGCATGGTCTTCGTATTAATCCGACGCTCTCCTGGTCGATCGACTGCGCCGATCTTAAAAGAGATCAATTTAATGATCGGTG
>ENA-OWZT01000150-OWZT01000150.1-human-gut-metagenome-genome-assembly--contig:-NODE-150-length-32224-cov-9.16193_pt1 | contig 32224 bp, 37 predicted proteins | sample MGYA00249265_ERZ652125 | MGnify/ENA primary metagenome ERZ652125 (study PRJEB26925, sample SAMN05827236) | human gut metagenome | biome: ENVO:2100002; feature: ENVO:00000062; material: ENVO:00002003... | reverse complement strand
TGTATAATTGACCGCACGAGTCCAGCAAAACGCTCCGACCCGCGCCAAGCCCGAAAAGCGGCAGCCACCCCAAATTGACGAATCGTGCGGGTGATGACGGCGTTACCAGAATCACCTTCTAAGCCGCCAAAATAATATTCACGTAAGGCGGACAATTGAATCAATGGCGGTTGCGGCTGATGACCAGCAATAATCCGATAAGCGGTTTCAATTGTCCTGCCGCGATCACTGGTAAAGACTTTTGCAAAAGGCACTGGCCGTAGCAACTCGCCTAATCGGTCGGCAGCGGCGCGTCCCTTAGCCGTCAACGCCGCATCTGTGATGCCTTGCAATTGTCGAGCCGCATTCATAGGCGTTTCGCCATGTCTAACCAAATATAGCCTTATCGTCATGTCTATCACTCCTTCAGTCCGTGCACCTATGCCATCTCATCATCATTGTCGCATCGTGACTGTCCACTGCGCATTCTCGCTTAACGCACACACTTCTCCTTTCCATGGTATCATGAAACCCGTAAGCATTTCTGAATGGAGGCCTTTTTTGTGATCAACGCAGCCATCATGATACTGGCATATGCCCATGCCCATCCGCAAAGTTATCAGGTTCGCACGGTACCTTATCAAAATGTCGCCAGTATTCTTTTAGACGACCGTGTGTTGTTTCCTGAACAATCACTCTTTTTCCCACCAAATCGGTTACGGGTTATCCGTTTGCCAGAACATTTTGCATTCAATAATCCTGAGTTAGGTGCATGGTTATTAAGCCTGCTGCCTGAATTGAGTGAAGACGCTGAGCAGGCTTCAACTAATAATATGTGGTTAACCACGAGCCACCTGACCAAGGCACGGCGCCTGCTAATTGAGGTGTCATTTGAATAATGCTGTCAAAGCCGTCTTCACCCGTGGCCTGCGCGCGGTGCTGATGGCTTTCTTCCTTTTCATCGCACGCGCTTTTTTAACTTGGCCATGGCTGTCCTTCATCATCGGCGCTTTTCTGCTTTATGGTTGTCTTTGTTTTGGCTACGCTGCCTTTTTAGCTTGGACCCAGCGCTCATAACCGGGATTAAAATGATTTAGACGAAAAAAAAGATGCTGTGAACAAACAAGTATGTCTGTTCACAGCATCTTTTAATATCGCGCTTGGGTAGATAGGGATCAGACCCAAAGAACAGTGAAACCGCATAGCGTCAAGTCTGACGCCGCTTCACAAGCTCTAAAAATATCCCGTGGTGATATGCGTGGTGATATTTGGTTCAAAATTCAACAAATTACAGCGATGTTGAAAAGTTGAAAAGTAATTCAAGTAGTGGTTTATCATTGCGCCCAATCCCATTGAACATTGTATTGATTCTGTTTGCCAACATCAAAGAAACTTTTGCACGAGGTTGGCCATTCTTATACACCCATAGCTGCTGTTTTGGTGCACTGGGATTGCTACTGCCATAGCTGGTCGAGTATCCAAGGGCTTCAATATCACCGATTAGCTTTTGCAATTTTGCTTGATTTGTGTTCATGTTTTTCCTCCTAGAAGCCAAGATAATTTGCCACAAGTTCCGCTGCTTTTTCCTCTTGTCCTTTGGTGACATGTGTATACACATTCATGGTAGTTTGAGCATCCTCATGGCCCAGCCGCTCCTGAACCTCTTTGATCGTGGCCCCGGCAGCAAAGAGAGCGCTAGCGTGTGAGTGCCGGAACCCGTGCACAGTGATGCGGTGCTGAATGTTGTGAGCATCCTCGATACTTTTAAGCCACTTCTCCGGCTGATTCAAGTACTTGTGAGTGTTGTGCACCGTAGCAAAAACTAGTTGATCTGGCTTGTTGGTATTGAAACCGAGAGCCATATACTTTTGAAGCTGCACCAAACGCCAATGCTTTAACGCTGACATGGTTTTAGCATCCATGGGAATGGTTCTACGCCCCTTGCGCGTCTTAGGCGCCTGCACGATCTGACGGCCTTTCTCGCCTTGAGTCAGTGTCTTATTGACCCGAATAGTTTTATCTGTAAAGCTAATGTCCTGCCATGTAAGTGCTAAGCACTCACCACGACGCAGACCACCGAATGCTAGTACCCTGAATAGAGTGAACTTTTCCGGTTCCTTTTCTGTGTCAATATAGCTAAAGAATTTGGCCAGCTCGTGCTTGTCCCAGAAGTTAGGGGAATCATCCCCCGCTTTATCCTGACGCTTTGGAATGGTGACCCGTCGTGCTGGGTTCATGCCAATATAGCCTTGAAGTTCAGCATACTTAAGCACACGGCTGGTAAACCTGAACCAACGTTTATAGTTTCGATATGCCTCTTGTGACCATTGATTGACGGCTTTTTGAAGCATTGAAGTGGTAATCTGGTCAATGCCTCGAGCGCCAAAGTACGGTAAAATGTGATTATCGAACATGTTCCGAGTATGTGCCCACGTGCTCTCTCGCACCGTGTTCACATAGCTCAAGTACCACTGTTCAAAGACATCTTTAAACGTGTAGCCACGTCTCTTTGTGAGGTCATCCTTGTTAGCTTCTAGGCTCAATCTGGAAGCTGCAAGAGTGGCCTCTTTTTTGCTGCCAAAACCGCGTCTGTGCGAATAGCGCGGCTTGTTGGTTAACTCATCGCGTCCAATGAACACAGACACCTCATACAGCGTTTTGCCACTCTTGGTGGTGTATTGTCTAATACTTGCCATTTTGTTCTTCCCCTTTACGTACCAGCTTGCGGGCGGGATATGTATTTGGGGATGTGTATATCTAGCTCTCAATAATGTCCCTTAATTTAGAGTCAAATTCATTGAACAGCCTCTGTAACTTTACTCTGCTAACTTCTATCTCCCTCTCACGATCCTCTTGGGTTTTATCAATAAAGTTTCCTAAAAGATCACGTAATTGAACCGAAATACTGTCGAGTTCACTCTTTATTTGCTCAATCTGAGGGAATTCGGTTTGAACCAAGCGCATATATGAATTTATAATGCTTTGCTCAGCAATCTCTGACACGGTTTGTATCACATCTTGTCGGTTTGAACGGTCAAGAGCTTTTCCTTTAACAAAATTGGGTAATTTAGATAGTCTGTCATAAATATCCGGAAGCATACGCACAATCTCTTCCCGAACGTCATTATCTTTGGGTTCCCGGTGAAGTTCTAACTGCAAAAGGTCATGAAGCATGGCGAACAGGACATTATCAGATTTGTTATCCTTATTGGTGCTCTCTTGCTGTCTATATGCCTTTAAAACGATAGAAACTATTTGATCGTCATACTTTTCCGCCCATCGAGGTCTTTCAGACAAGTCTCCGGGGGCCAAACCCAAAAAAGGGGCGATCATCGCTGCAGTTTCTATCTTTGGCTTCCGGCTCCCCCGTTCATATGCACTGAGTGAAGAAAGAGAAACACCTGACAGCTTTGAAAGTTGTTTAAGGGTTAACCCAGCATTAAGACGAGCATCTCTCATTTTCATTCCTAAATTCATAACACTCCCCCGTTCCTAGTCAACAAATGGTTGCCTATAACGCTAATTATTCTACAAATGTAGTTGACAATCAAGCACTACATTTGTAGAATTAGAGTATTCCACAAAAGTAGAACCGAGGTGATGAACATGCCAATGCTCACAAAAGACTTTGTCAAAGCTCTGGGAAGAAAAAGGGGGGAAATGAACATCACTGCCGCAGAATTAGCTCGGCAAACAGAGGTTAGTCGCTACACAATCTACAACATTCTTTCTGGGCGGTCAGATATGGTCAGAACTGAAACGCTAAACAAATTAAACGAATGGCTATATCAGCGGGTTTAGCTTGGGTGATGTCTTCAAGTCAACATAAAAAGACGTGCTACCAGCACGCCCCGGAAAGGATGATTAAAGTGAGTTATCAAGTAAGCAACCTAGTCAGCATCAAGTCTGGCCAAGCTGTCACCACTAGTTTACAAGTTGCGGAAGCATTCAGCAAGAACCACAGAAAGGATGTGTAACACCTATGGCCATCCAAGTAGCGATGAACTTACCAGACGACTTTGAAGAACAAATCAAGCGTGATATGTACAGCACAGCGCTTGAAGCATTTAAAGCTACAGCAAAAAAGCACCCTTTTGCTGAATATATGCAGCGCAAGGATGCAGCCGATTATCTTGGTGTGAGTACCGGCAAGCTGGATCAACTCACTAGACAAGGATTGCCCACCATCATCATCGACGGGTTTAAGTTGTATCGCAAAGCTTCACTCGATCAGTGGATGCTGGATCACCAAATTTAATCTACCAACTTGCGGGCGGGGATGGAATCTTTCAGTGTTCCAACATATCAGCATTGGCATGAACAGCTAGCAGCAGCCTTTAGGAGGTGATCAACATGCTTGAAATTGGTATTGGCTGGGCTATAGCTCACCTTGAAACTATCGCAGCATTAAGCCTAACAGCGCTCATAGCATTTACCATTGGCGCCGCTTATCAATACTGCGAGGACGACAAAAAAGCCGCTAAGCGAGGCAACGCTTAACGACTAGACACAAAACACCTTTGCACGGGCCGTTTTGTGTCTCCATTTTAACGATAATTAGACAATTTTACCAACATGGAGGCTATTCATATGTCTGAACCTAATTATAAACAAATGATACGCGATATTAAACAAAATGCTTTTGAGCTGACAGCATTGCGTATCTACATTGAGAACAGCGATGTTCCCAACCAAGACTACCTGCTAGAGGTTGTTGATAATCAGAAAGCAGCACTGCACACGGTCGCTAAAGCATTGAGCATTGTTGAGACAACGGGACGCACGAACATCCCCGTTCTCGGCCTTGTGTGCCGCTAGGAGGCGTAGCAATGAATCGCAAACAGCTTCATGGCATTCGCCTACTAACACATGCCCTTGCACACCAAATTGACACCACTAGCCAGCTTATGAAAACAGAATGCGACAGGGGATCATGGTATGGACTGACTAAAGCGGAAATGGTCAAGAGAACGACTGATACGCTCACCACTTACGCGCTGGCAATTGAATCACTCGATAATGCCGTTACTACTCTTAATTTCATGCACACTGCATTGAAAGAGGAGGACAAAAAATGCGAAAAAGCCAAGTAGTCCTCGGTGTACCCGTATCTGAATCTATGCTACTGACTGACCAGCCCGACTTATTGGCAGCCGTTGCTCGTGGAGACGTGCACGGGTTCATGCCTGCTGATGATGCGCATCCTGCGACTCAGTGGCTGGTACAAGTCGATGGTGTGAAGATTATAGCCCCAGATAAACAAACGGCTTATATGCTGTTTTATGCGTGGTCAACAAAGGGGGCCTATTGATGAACCAATATGAACAAAGCGCCCTCAACTATGCCAAAAGTGGCTTTGAAGTCTTTCCGTTAACTCCCAATAGTAAGACCCCTTTAAAAGGCACACATGGCAGTAAAGATGCTACTAATGATACTCAGCAAATCAAAACATGGTGGCACGATCACCCCACCGCTAACATTGGCGTCACAACGCGCAGCTTCTTTGTACTTGATGTAGATGTTAACCACGCAGACGGGCAAGACGGCCGAAAAAGCCTTGAGGTCCTGCAAAACAGCAAGGGTAAACTGCCGCCTACGCACATTGTACTGACTGCTAACGGTGGTGAACATTGGTACTATCAAAAGCCTCAGGGGATGACCTTGCCGCAGAAGATTGCTTTCCTAAAAGGTGTCGATATTAAGGCACATCCCAACAACTATGTTTTAGTGCCACCCAGCCAGATTGCACATCCAGACGGACATATAGGCGTCTATAAAACGAAGCCCGGTAGTCCTAGCCAGATTGCTATGGCGCCCACATGGTTAACTGATTTTATTCTCGCCTATAATCACGCTTCTAAGCCAACACAGCAGCCATCTAATGGCGTGGTCAAGCGACACCGTACAGAAACAACAGAACGGCTAGAATCCATCGCTAAGGGGTTTCTCACTGGCCAGCGAAACGATGGTGTGGCACGACTAACGGGTTACTTACTCGCCCACGCAGTAGACGTTGAGCTAGTCTTAAAACTCATTCAATACGCCAATAGCAACTCACCCGAACCGCTGCCCGATGCCGAGGTTGAAAGAACTTTTATGAGCATCGCTAAGCGTGAACTGGGGGTGAAGTAGTGACCAATACACCATTAGATGATCTGAAACAGGCTCAGAAGTCGAATATCATTGCTGACGAACGCTTTCAAGGGTGGAAATCCCGCCTGAGTCGCACCGATGCTGGCTCTGTTCGTTACAACTATCAAAATATCAAGCTCATTTTTGATAATGATCCCAATCTAGCAAAACTAATGGCTTTTGACGCCTTTGCCGGTATGGAGGTTATGACCAAGAAACCGGTGTGGAACCGTCCAAACGTCTCCTCTGAAAAGACACGCATTCCTTTCACTGACGATGACGAAGTACAGGTTCGTAACTACATTCGTGAAACCTATGGCATGACTGGTGACAATACAAAGCTATTTGCGGACGTCATCAAAGGAAAAGCACTTGAGCAAGTATTCAATCCGGTTATTAGTCATTTAAATGAATGTCGCAAGCACTGGGATGGCAAACAGCGAATTAATTCACTCTTACAACGCTATCTGGGGGTAACAGATACCCCGCTAATGTCTTTGGCTTTTAAAACAATGATGGTAGGCGCAGTAGCAAGAGCTTATCACCCGGGGACTAAATTCGACTACATGGCCATCCTCACAGGCTCACAAGGCATAGGTAAATCTAGTATGTTAGCAAAGCTAGGTGGGCCATGGTACACAGACGCTATGCAAGGTTACAACAGCAAAGATGATATTCAGGTAACACTAGGCTATTGGATCATTGAAGACTCTGAACTATCGGCGATGAAGTCCTCAAAGATTGACCAAGTAAAGCGTTTCATCACACGAACGATTGATCGACTCCGTTTACCCTATGGCCGCCGTGTATCTGACTATGAGCGCCGCTTTGTCCTCTGGGGTACTACCAATCAAGCTACTTTTCTACATGACAGAACAGGCGGCAGACGGTTTCTAGTGTTCCAATGTGATAGCCAAAAACGTACCTCTAATGTCATGCAAGATTTAACGCAGCACGAAGTCGATCAAGTATGGGGCGAAGCTGTGGCTGAATACCAAAGCGGCTTTAAACTACATCTTTCTGACAATATGGAGCGCGAAATGGAACACGTGCGAACAGAATACCAGTCCACAGACCAAGCCGCCGAGGCGATTATGGAATACCTCGATGTGCTTCTTCCAGTCGAATGGCCCAAGCTTAGCAACCTCGATCGCCGCTTCTACATCCAAGCCGTTTTAGAAAATGCCAACACAGAGCTTGTAGGCGTCAATCAACGAACCAAAGTAACCGTGAAAGAAATACAATCTGAGCTGTTTAAGCATGATCTCCGTGATGCTACCGATCGACGCTATGCACGTGAAGCCACGCAAATACGAGATATTATGCGGAACCTAGATGGCTGGTCCTACGCACCTAAACTATGGGTAAATGGCCGGAGTGTTTCGGGTTTTAAAAAAACCTAGGAACGTTTGCTGTTTTCCTAGGCCTCCTAGGCGAGCTCCTAGGCGATTACAGGCCGATATGACAATGTTTATAAGCAATTCCTAGGAACTAGGAACGAACAGAGAGTTTTTATGTATGGAACGGTATCTAGTTGACATAACAGCCCTTAACTATATATAGAACGCGCTCAAAAGCTCCTAGGTTCCTAGGATTTTGTTTCACGCCAGCAGTAGCAAGGGGTAACCGCATAGGAGGCTTCCTAGGAGCACCTAGGAGAAAACGCCAATCCCTATTTATATCAATGGTTTTTGGTTCCTAGGATTCCTAGGAATTAAAGATTTTGTGAAACATTTTAACCCACTAATTTAACAAATACGAAAGGATGATCCTCTATGAAACGTAAAACAATCCCCGCTGGCCGTTTAACGGCTGTACTCGAGCAAATTCACCGAGGTATTGAAAGACCCGTTACGGTGACTGAAATCAGCAAAGCAACGGGCATCCCCCGTCGAAACATCTATGAGTGTATCAATCTGCTCATTATGCAGTATGACGTACCCATCGGTGGTGTTAGAAGCAAAGGCCGTCACGGTATCTTCATCGCTACCAACGAAGCTGAACGGACTGCTGCGGTTACACCTCTGGCAAACAGCGCACGCGAAATCCAGCGCCGAGTGAATAAGCTGCAACAAATGGGGCTGTAAAAATGCTGAATGATCTGATGATAACGAAACCATGGCCACGCGGGCAACCGTGGTCTTAATCACAGAAAAACCCTAAAAAACCCTAAATTTCAGAAAGGATCACAATATGGCAAATGAAAAACTAGACCCATGGGGTAAGCCTATTATTGATGATGAGGGCGATCGTAACCGCGTTATGAAGATGCTACGCGAGAAAAAAGAAGCCGCAGACCGTTCGCAACACGAACAAGACAAGAAACGCAAAGCCTAAGAGTCAGCAAGACAAGTCGAGGCTAAGGTAAAAGAGTTAGAAAGCCAAGACCAATAACTACGACAAGCCCGCCATTATGACGGGTTTTGTTGTGTACTTGCAAGTACATAGCTGAGAGATTGCCTTTGCTAAAAAGGCACACTTCGCTTATGATTTAGGCGTCGCGAGGGATAAGGTTTCTACCACAATCGCCTAAATTCCTTGATTTAACGGCATTCTTGTTTCAACATCATTCATACAAATCAGACATTTTGTCACTTTTAGGAGGTAAAACATGGTAGCAGACATCGTAGAACGTTACCCAGACGTCGATATACGCCGGATTATGCGAGAGTTTTTAAACCAACCGGGACCGCCTCAACGAGGACGTATAGAAACCGAATACGCGTTCGTTCAGATAGACACCCGATCCAAGACAATCATCATCAATTCTCAAGCAACACATTTAGTCGTCTCACCATGCAACTACGGTGGCGTTCGCTGGTGGTTTATGTGCCCTGCTTGCAACAGACGCTGTGCACTGCTCTACTACACAGGTAGTGTGTGGACGTGCCGTAAATGCTTAGGACTACATTACAAAAGCCAGCAATCAACCAAAACAGACCCGTGGACGTGGTACCGACAAGCTGAACGAATTGCCCGCCGCATTGATCCCGAGTTTACGATTAAAGACGGCTTCTACGCAGCTAACGCGGACTGGTTGTACTTTCCCAAACGCCCCAAGGGGATGCACACAGCCACGTATGATCGAATGCGGGCCGAGTTCTTCTACTACCTTGACCGGGGCGGAAAAATGCTTATGGGCGGTGCTATGCGAATTTTGGAAAACAAGTACGCCTAAGTTCTCTCATTGAAACAATCCCCTTTGAGTAGAGAGCTTCCCTCTCGAATGATTTTCTAGGTCATAGAACGAAAATTTACATCTAAAAGAAAAGAGATATATTATGCAGATCGACAATTTTAAACAAATACCACGTCACCAAGATTATATATATAGAGGTTGTGCCAGTAATAAATACCATTTAATACCATCATTTATTAGAAACATTGGTGAAAGTCCAACCACATCAGATCAAAAAGAAGTTCTCAAACGCAACAAAATCATTAAAGATTACAATCAAGTATTCCGGGATCGAGAAAAAAAGCTATTCAATTTTATTGGCGAATCAGCTTCTTCTGATTCACTGGCTCAGCATTACGGATTGGGAAGCATATGCTTAGACTGGTCGTCGTCGTTAGACGTTGCTTTATATTTTGCGTTTACTCAGTTTATTGAAGATTTTCACCAAAAATATATGAAACCAATCATGGCCGAGCACGACTCTAAAAAACTGCAAAAGCTAATAATTGAAGGACGCAAAAATTTTAATGAAAACACGTATCGTATATATGTACTAAATAAAAAAGTACTTTCAACGATCAAGAACGGATTTGATAAGGAGCCTCTTAAACTAGATGAAACAGATCAGCAAAATAAAAGAATGAAATCTCAGAAAGGCTTGCTTACCATGATAGATATTGATGAAATAGACGATATTCCTATAAATGATTCGCAGCTCACAATTTTGAAAAAGTGGTTTGAAAACAAAGAAATAGATTACTTAACCGAAAAAAATGGTCAATGGGCATGGAAAGGAAAACCTTTTGTAGAAAATTACGATTTCAAACTAAGTCAATACGCGAGAGAGACTTTGCAGGAACAACTAACAAGCAAAAAAATAGACTCCATTCACTTATTCCCAGATTATGGGGGCGTAGAGCGTTCTACACGTTTAGCGGAACACTATGAATATTTGCATACATTTTACATTGCATATAAAGAAAATCCTGCCGATACATTAGGTGGATTAACAGCAAGCAAATTAGAATCAAGACACCCATGTGATAATTCATATGGCGAATTTCGACTTTTTTAAATAGTTCAATAAGCCTATAGTTCACTAAAAAACCACCTCGAAATAGGTGGTCTCGCCCGCAAGCAGTTTACTAGCTGCTAGTGATATACAGTTATGATGTCCACATGAAAAAACTGTTATGACGGTCTCCGCCACACTTTTTCGTGGTGATATGCGTGGTGATATTGGTGATACAAACGGTTATATTCTGCTATCTCTTTACGAGCCCTCATAGACTTGATAGCAACTAAAAACCACGCCCCACAAGGCTTTATAAACGCTTGTGAAACGCGGTCACTGTTCGTAAATTGGGTAGATAGGGATCGAACCTATGATTATGGATTCAGAGTCCACTGCGTTACCACTTCGCTACTACCCAATAACTTAACAACGAGTAATATCTTAAAAAATTTTTGCGCACTTGTCAACGTCTTTTTTTATGAAGGTGCAAAATACCTGATTCTGGCGTAAACTATTACCAATACTTAAGAAGTGAGGCGCAAGAATGAAAATTGAATCTGCATGCACCTCGATTCTGGTCGGTAAGAAGGCCAGCATCGATGGTTCAACGATGATCGCACGTAACGACGACACCTTCAGTCCCCTAACACCACAACGTTTCTATATGCACGCGGGCTGGAAAGGCGAGAAATCGCTGCACGTTAAATCACCTTTGAACGGTTTCGAAGCAGACTTGCCGGAGAACGGCTATCGCTATAATGCTGTCCCAAATGTTGAGAACGATAAACTCGGTGATTACGAGGAAAGCGGGATCAACGAACGCAATGTCGCGATGTCAGCCACCGAAAGTACTTACGGCAATGAACGGGCGTTGGGGTTTGATCCGTTGGTTAAAGATGGGCTTGATGAAGACTTGATCGTCAACATGGTGCTGCCATTCATCGAATCTGCTCGTCATGGGGTTGAGTATCTGGGTCAACTCATCAAGCAATACGGCTCTCCTGCTGGCAACTCGGTGTTGTTTTCCGACAAAGATAATGTCTGGTATATGGAAATCGTGACTGGCCATCATTGGGTTGCACAGCGCATTCCTGATGATGCCTACGCGATTGCTGCTAATCAGGTTGCTATCCAGCAAGTTGACTTTGATGATACCGACAATTTCGTCTGGAGTGAAGGTATTCAAGAATTCGTCGATGCGCATCACCTGAACACCGACAAAGAAGGTTGGAACTTCCGCCACATTTTCGGCACGATGAATGAAAAGGATCGTCACTACAACACGCCGCGTGTGTGGTATGGTCACAAAATTCTGAATCCAGAAATCGAAGCTGATCCCGAATCAGCCGAATTGCCATTCATCATGCATACCGATCACCTGATCAACCGTGAAGACATTGCCCAAATCCTCGGCAGCCATTACAACGAGACACCATTTGATCCTTATGGTCATGGTAGTGATGCCGATCGTTTCCGTTACCGGCCAATCGGCTTGAACCGTACGCAAAATTCACACATTTTGCAGCTACGCCGTGATGTCAATGAAGGACTTGCTGCCATTATGTGGCTAGCGATTGGCATGCCGACTTTCAGCCCGTATGTACCGTTTTATTGCAACGCCAACGATACCGATCCAAGCTACTCTAAAACGCCGAAAACATTCGATATCGATGCCGATTCAGCTTACTGGCTGCATCGCCTCTTGGATGTGTTAGTCGAAGCGCATTACACCCAGTTTATTCAAGCAGATCGCGATTATTTAACTGCCCTGAATCGCGACTATCGTGAAATGATCCAAGCCACCGACGACGGTGCCAAGGATCTTGGGGATAAAGAGTTGACGCAGTATTTAACTGAAGCCAATTACAAGTTAGTTGATCACACCAAGCAAGCTACTAAAGCTTTGATTAACAACTATGTCATGGAAAGTTTAAAACTGTCGAAGTTAACGTTTAATATGGATAAAAATCTTTAAGTTATAAGTGAATGACATCAAGCGGTCCGAATCTTGCGGCCGCTTTTTTGCTGACAACTTCTTACAACCGATCCGGCATACCTCACCCAAATGGCAATCAAAAGGAGGCAATGATCGCTATGTCAAAATCTCGTATCGAAGCGTTTAGCGATGGCGTGTTTGCCATTTTAATCACTATTTTGGTGCTTGAATTTCATCCCGTTGCTGGCCGACCAGGGACGCTGTTGCACCAAGTAACCGGACAAATGCCATTATTAATCACTTACCTCACCTCTTATTTTTACGTCGGTACCTTGTGGCTTTTCCACCACGACTACTTTACTCATGTTAAGAGAACCACCACGGCGCTGAATATTTTGAATCTCATCCTGTTATTCACCGCAACGTTAATCAACTACAGCATGTCACTGGTTGCAATGGCGTTACGAACCTTGAATCATGCTGACATGCAGGTAGCGTTTATTGTCTACGACATTGTCGCTCTCTTAATTTCGCTTTCTTATTGGTTGATTTATCATTATCTAAGCACCCATCCACAACTCACCGATCATGGCATCACCAGTCCTACACAACGTATCGATCCGTTAATCAGTGGCTTAATTTATGGTAGTTCCATTTTGGTCAGTTGGCTGAACGTTTGGATCGCTGGCGTCTTGCTACTACTTGGTATCGTCTTCCATTTCATCGCTTATTTACGCATGCGCCTGCCTGCTATGCATTAAGGTTTTGGGACATGTTGCCAAGTCCCTATTCTTTTCCTTTTCTGACTCACAAAATGTGTCTGCGTTTATTTTCAATCATGAAAGCATCCCCCAAAATAGGTTTGACCGCCCGATCACACTTGACGTAACATGGCATTATTGTCTTAAACACAGGCAGCAAGCGGCTCCGTGCCTTGCAATTATTTTAAAAAGGGGGCGTTACCCTTGGTGCGCGAAATTCAGTTACGCTGGTTACTGACAGGTGCCTTACTTAGTAGCATTGGCATGAGTTTCATCTGGCCTTTAACCAGCATTTATTTGCATAATCGCCTAGACATTTCGCTAACTGTCATCGGTGTCGTTTTACTGCTAAATTCGCTTGGGAGCGTCGTCGGCAGTATCATTGGCGGACGTCTGTACGACCAAGGCGACCCCTACCGCCTTGCTTTGTTTGGTGTTGGGCTCACCGGCTTGGTCTTGATCGGTTTGACCTTGTGGCACGGCTGGCCAGCCTACAGCATTTGGCTGACCTTACTGGGCATTGGCTCAGGGTGGAACATTACGATGGTGAATTCACTCGGCACAAGCATCCGATCAAAAGACGGCCGCTATGTCTTCACGATGCTCTACTTTGCGCAAAATGTCGGTGTTGTGGTTGGCACTGCGTTGGTTGGGTTTGTTTATGATATCAGCATTACCCTACTTTTTTTGATTGCGGTTGTGTTATATGGCATTTTCTTTGGGATCGTCCTAATCAAATTCCGACCGGCGGCAAAAACAGCGCAACCGACACGAAAAGAGACGACGACCGAAACACCAAAGCCGAGTTTGCCTAGTGCAAACAAGCTGATGTTGACCACTTTCTTTTTTGCCTTGCTCATCTTTTGGCTCATGTATCAACAATGGTCATCCAATTTGTCCGTCTACATGACTGGACTAGGCATTCCGTTACGCAATTACAGTTTCCTGTGGACCTTGAATGCCGCTTTAATCGTCGTCATTCAACTCTTTTTAAACTGGTTCAACGAACACGTCAACGGCATTCAGATTATCTATCAAATTCTTTTTGGTCTCGTGATGGTTGCCATCTCATTTCTCATTCTGATCACCGCGCACACATATGCGCTTTTCATGATCGCAATGATTGCTTTGACAACTGGCGAAGCGACCGCATCCCCTGCTATTCCTGCACTCGTTAACGATCTGACTCCGCGTGAAATCAAAGGCCGCTACCAAGGTTTCGTCAATTCTTGGGGTTCCGTTGGTCGCGCACTCGGGCCATTATTCGGCGGGCTAATCATCGACTGGCTCAGCTATCGCAGTTTGTTCATCATTGCCGCAGTCGGTGTGTTTGCGCTAGTCGCTGTGCTTATCGTTGTTTGGATCCGAACTCGGCGGCGATTGGTGCGATATCAGTAATCCGAATCGAACTACTTGGAAACGCAGGCTTAAATCCATTTATCGAAAAGCTACGGCGTTGTCTGACGAATTGAATTGGGAATGCACTAGAAGATGCCTTACCACGAACCTTTTAGGAAAATAAGCGCCACTAAAAAATCAGGTCGTGGGTTCTCGCAAGTGCGAAAGTCCACGACCTGATTTTATGCAGCTTTGTTGTCTGTTGAATCCTTCAAGTTCTTAATAGCCTCTTCAACCGTCCGACCAGTTCCAAAATGGTTCTGGTCATGTGCGTCAATTGCTACAAACAACTGGTTTTTAGTATCTAATTGTAATCGATATTGCATCATGATGATCGCCTCGCTTAATCAAACTTCTGGCCTGCCAAAGCCTTCAAGCAGGCTCTACCTTTATCATAGAACTTATGTCAAGGCAGTTTCTGGATCAGTAACAGCCTTTGACAATCAATGATTGACGCACCTTATCAAATGCGTGATATTAACACAATTAATAATGAGCATGCTAAACTCAAAAAAGGAGGTAATTGCTTATGCAAACAAAAAGAAATATCAACTGGTTTCATCTCATTTTGAGCATCGTCGTTGTTGAACTTATTGGGTCCCTTTCCGGTCTACTCGCAGGTAATATCAAGGGCATCTATACATCCTTAAAGCTGCCGCCACTTTCACCACCAGCCGCTGTCTTTGGACCAGTATGGATCATCCTCTACTTATTAATTGGCGTTGCTGGTTACTTAGTCATCAAAGACACGACATCGCGTACCCAAAAAACCATCAATCTCAGTCTTTTTGGCAGTCAACTGCTTCTCAACTTCATTTGGAGCATCGTGTTTTTCGGCGGCAATAGCTATTGGCTCGGACTGATCATCATTATAGTGCTTGATTTGGTTGTCCTTGCCTGCATAGTTGCCTTTCGCAATGTGAACAAACTGGCAGCCTACCTGTTTGTGCCATACTTTGTTTGGATTTTATTCGCTACCTATTTGACGTTAGGAGTAGCGATGATGAATTAGTGGCTTGCCGGCCAATATTTTAAAATAACTACGCAACCAAGATACTAAAAGAAGCTAGCCACGAGGGTTAGCTTCTACACCAGTCTTCCAGACCGTGTCGAGGTCATCGGGGTACCCTCCCGATGGCCTCTTTTCAATATTTATAATGTATCAACAGTGACTTTTTTGTCAACTTTAAGGTTAAATTTGTGTGATCTACGCTGGTTACTCTGACTGGTATATTGCGAAGCGTCTTGGTTACAGCAGTTTAAAGGAACTTCACCGCATGTACGGCCATGTCTTCACGCAAATGCAGGCCGAAGCTGACACCAAGTTGCGGGTGTCAATCGGTCAAGAGTATCTTGGAAAAAAAGGGACAAAGTAGTAAAAATGCCTTCAAAAGACTGAAAACATCATCGGTCGCCACATTCCGTGCTGGACGCTGGATTCAGCGATCATTAGGGGACTTCTAAAAACTCAATGCATTTATCACCGCCCAAAACCCTTGAGGCACAATAGTTTCCACGTTTCAGGGGGGATTTGCCTTTTTCCACGAATACTTGTTCGTGAAAGTCCCCGATCAATGCCCCCTAAGTTATCCCTTTTAGTCCTTTCTCCCCAAAACAAAAACCCCCGAAACACCATTCTAAAGGCATTTCGAGGATTTCATTTGTTCTTATTTGTTCTATTTCTCACCCGTACGGGATTCGAACCCGTGTTTCCGCGCTGAGAACGCGGCGTCTTAACCCCTTGACCAACGGGCAATGAGTGGCGCTTAATATCGTACCTAAATTATTCTACAGGAAAGTGCGAAAATGTCAAATACATTTTGACAGCACTTGGTGACAACTGATGCGGGTTTTCGCTTTTTCCTGTCAGTCATTTTGGCTAATGATAGATGATGCCACTCGTGTTGCTAATAAAGTTTCTTTTGAGCCGATTGATAGTCTTTGAATGCCCCGATCGTCAACTCGCGATCATGTTGGTTCAGAGCAAGCATGTCGCCTTTCAAGCCGGCATTGATGAAATCATAGATAGCGGCATCGCGAAAGCCAATTGCCGCAGCATCGTCTGCTGTGTTGCCATAGTATACCTGCTTAATGTTGGCCCAGATAATGGCGCTGAGACACATGGGACATGGCATGGCAGATGTGTAGAGTTCACAGCCGGTTAAGTCATGTGTGCCAAGTGCCTGGCCAGCTTTTCGAATCGCCGTGATCTCGCCATGGGCGGTTGGGTCGTGATCGACCAGCACTTGATTATGCGCGCGGCTGACAACTTTACCATCTTTGATGATCACACAACCAAACGGACCGCCATCGCTACCATTGACGTTTGCCTTGGCTTCTTCATTGGCCATTGCCATAAATTCTTTTCGATACATAAGCGATTCCCTCCAAAAAGACAGTACTCACCACGCCAAAAATTCACTAGCGAGCATTTTCTTGATGGCATCCGAATGATTAGATGCCTTATATCCCAAAATCCACGACAACTTAAGCCTTGATCTGATTAACCAAATCCGCAACAACTGCGTGCGCCAATTGACTAGTAGCTGGTGATACCGGGTTTTTCCCTTCTGGATCCGCCACAGCCTGAACAAAGGCCTGAACCATTGGCTGAAAACCGCGCGTTGTTAACATCGGCTGCCAATCAGGCGCGAATGTCTGCGTTGCCCCGCCACGTCCGTAAACGACGAGTTGATCAAGATTCTGCACACGCTGAACGCCACTTGGAGCCGCAACCTGAGCTTCTTCAAGATTGGTACCTGCTTGTAAGTCAATCCCGGCTTCACCGCGGATGCCCGGTGCGGTGAAAATCACACTAGCTTGCTGCAGTTTACCATCATCGCCGGTATGCAATGAATATCGGGTATTTGGTTTTTCTGGATAGCCTGCCAACATTAAGGCCGTATCTACCGGATGAATAAAGAGATCCCACAGTGCATGTTCTGGATCGTCAGGGGCATCAATCCGATTTTTGTCAACGCGAACGCCTGTTTTATCATCGACTTCAGCCAAGTCCTGAATCATGGGCGCAAATCGTCGATTGAATCCAACCGTTAGCAGCACGTGCTGGGTATCGGCTAAATCATATAATTCATTGATTTGGCCCATATCTGTGGCAAGTGGTTTATCAACAAAAACGTTGACGCCTTTTTCCAGAAAATGTTTCACATACTGATAATGGGTTTCCGTTGGCGTGTGGATCATGATGGCATCGAGCGGTTGCGCATCCAAATCCTCTAAAGTCGTGCCCGCAATCGCAAGTCCGTCTTGTGTTGCCAATTGTTGCAATTTATCGTCGTTGCGGGTGCTCAGTACCCAGTGCACTTGATTCTGCATTTGTGTGTAAACTGGCAGATATGCTTTCTGCGCAATCGTACCAAGTCCCATGACACCAATCGTTAACATCGTTTCACCTGTTCTTTCATGACAAAATAATTTACTTTCACACTAGCACAGGCCCCTGTCAGGGTAAAGATAAGCATTCGTAATGATCCGCCTGCCTAGCCAAATGCCACTATTATTAACACAGTATACCACTGGTCCTGTCCTTCTATTTTACGCCTCTCCGTTCTTAACGACCATTCAGCGACAACTTGAAAACTTTCAAAAAGAAGTTTACGGTTATTATGTAAACTAAAATAAAGTAGCCGTTTTTGTACGCTGCTTGAGCCTACACGGATCGTCACATCAAACGCGAGATGACAATTAGTCCGCTCTTCTTTTTTCTACTCAAATTTAAGCAACGCCTAAAGCGACACAAAGTACCATTAATCATACAAGGAGGACTCGTTGTGAAACCTGCAAAAACTAAGTTTAGTGATGCCCCTGATGGCAGTATTCATCAATATGATCAGATTTTGAAATATTTTAATGATCAACCAGCCGATCAAACGAAACCGCGTGGTAATCGGATCACATTTGTCACAACCGGCATTATCGGTTTTGATGGCGGTCAAACAACGATGCTGCATCTAGGTACGCTGCTGGCCAACGCCGGTTACGATGTCTACTATTTAAGCTATGTCCCACAAAGCCAAGACGAAATGATTCAGAATGCTGAATTTAATTATCCCGGTTACAAAGGAACCTGTCTGCCAATGGGCGAACTTGAGTCCCATCGTTCCGATATTTGGGTCGCCACGTTATGGGAATCCGTTTATGTGATCAAGAACAAACCGGGGTACAAAATGTATTTTGTTCAAGATTACGAACCGTATTTCTATCCATATGGCGATCGCTATCAGATGGCGCGACGAACTTACAGTCTAGGTCTGCACATGGTATCGCTTGGTCCATGGTGTGCCCACATGATCACCATGCATTGCAAGGTTCACAGTCCTATTGATGTGATTAACTTTCCTGTCGATGTCGCACGGTATCCATTCAAGGAACGCGACATGGGACCTTATCAACAAAAGAAGCAAATCAAGCTTGCTGTCTATACCAAGTGGAGCAGCCCGCGGCGCGCACCCATCAACATTCAGATTGTCCTCGAAAATTGCCGCCAGTTACTGCGCGCCAAAGGAATCGATCTCAAAATTCAATACTTCGGTACCGGCCGCAGCAAACGATTCATCAATGGTGAAAACCTTGGTAAGCTGACTCCCCCGGAATTAAATCGACTTTACCAAAGTGCTGATTTCGGGATCGCGCCATCTATGACCAATTTTTCGCTTGTCCCTTATGAAATGATGAGCACTGGCCTGCCACTCATTGATTTTAAGGAAGGCACAGGAAGCTACTTCTTAAAAGACGGGACCTATTTTGCCAGTCATCTTGATGAACGAGATCTGGCCAAAACGCTTGCAAATGCTTGTGCCAACCCTGACACGATCAGCAACCAAGTCCAAAATGGTCAAGCCTTTCTTAAAACGATCGGCTGGGACCGGACTGAAAAAGACATGCTGGCAATCATTGCAAACTTGTATGCTAATGTCGATGTGGTCAAATCCTAAAAAAACTGACTGTGAAGCTAGCTCGGCGCTTGTCGCCGGGCTTTTTTTCTGGGAAAATAAGCTTTGGAATAATCGACAAAAATCTTATTATGTTTAAACAACTAATGTCGATATTAAAACTTTGGAGGGAATAACATGTCAACACTGGGAAGTATTTTTGTGCTGCTCGGGCTAGTGGGATTCATATGGGGTATTGTCAGATTGATTCGGCAACGCAAACATCCGCTCACCAAGCGCTTAAACTTGATCATACTCGTTGGTGGGCTTGTCTTATTGATCGCTGGCGGACCACTGGTAGATACGAAAGCCGCATCGGGATCACCACAGCAAACATCGTCAACCAGCAAAACCAAGGCGCTATCTGCCAAACAGCAGCGCCAACTCAAGAGCGAAAAAGCTCGTGGGAAAGTTTTACTGGCAGCGAAAGCCAAGAAGACATCTGAATTAAAAGCACTTCGCAAACAAGAGGCCAGCTTAGAATCGGAAGCAAGTTCGCAAGTTGCTGCTTCCAGCGAAGCTGAGGCTTCATCGTCTAGAGCGGCATCTGAGGCAGCTTCCAAAGAAGCATCAGCGAGCCAAGTTGCCGCGTCTGAGCAAGCCGCCGCGGCCTCATCGCAAGCAGTTGCAGCAGCACAGGCAGCCAAACAAGCTGAAGAGGCTCAAAAGTCAGCCGCTAAGGAACAGACAGCACAAACACAGCAGGCCACGACTAATGAAGGTGACATGAATACGGCTGAACAAGGCACCATCATCGGAAACAGCCGTAGCAAAATTTACCATGTGCCTGGTCAAGCTGGCTATCACATGAATTCAGCCAACGCGGTTTACTTCAATTCCGAAGCTGATGCACAAGCAGCTGGTTATCGAAAGGCCTTACGATGAGAAAAAATAAATTACTTCAACTTTTCATGCCGCTGGCCGTTGTTGGTCTTCTTCTCGGCGGTTGCAGTACAACTAATAGTCGTTCAGTAAAGTCAGCTGGCGATCCAGTTGCCAGCCAAACCAAGGCTAACAAAAAGACGCAGTCAGCTATCAGCAGCCTTGATTCAGAACTGACGGAAAAACGCAAAGAGATCACCGATCTCAAAGCCAAGTTAGCGAAAACACAACCTGCTGCAAGTGAATCATCAACAAGTGCTGCTGCCACGACAGCGTCCGATCTTGCCAATCTTGACTACACTGGCCAACAAGAAATCATTGTCAACAAAAATAATCCTGCATTTAGTGATGCTGATCTATCTACTGCCAATGGTGCTTGGGCAACTTATTCTGATCTCGATGGTCAAAATCGCGTGACAGATGCAAATGCGCTTTTAAATAAATCACTCATGCCAACAGCCAAGCGTGAACCACTCACATGGAACCCAACTGGCTGGCACAACAAGAAAACCGCGCATGGTTGGCTGTACAATCGCAGCCATCTTATTGGTTATCAATTAACCGGCGAAAACAACAACCCCAAGAACCTTATGACCGGCACGCAAACCCTTAATACGCCACTCATGCTGGCTCATGAGATGGATATCGCTTATTACCTCAAACAAAGTACCAGCCATTATGTCCGCTACGAAGTCAAACCAATTTTCCGTGGCAATGAATTAGTGGCTCGTGGTGTTCAGATGCGTGCGCAAAGTATTGGTGACAATCAAGTCTATTTTAATGTTTACATTTTTAATATTGAACCTGGTTATACAATCAACTATGCTGATGGGACAAGCACTAAGAATTAAAATCTATCAGCGTCACTTAAAGCCGTTAGACGTCATAACAGTCGAAGCGGCTTTTTTGATTCAGTTTTTGGAGGTCCCTCATGACAAATCAAATCTTTTTTGACGGTATCCTGCTTCTTTTAACAATCGGTGCCATCACAGAAATAACTGGTGTCGTTAAAGTCATAAAAGCAAAACGTCCGACAAAAGGTGCCAATTCTTATCAAGTTGTCATGTTATCGGCAAAAATGTTGAAAACATTTCCTGAAGAAATGAAACGGGCCCAAAAAGTCGCTTTGCTGCTTCGCCTTAACTTATTCAGTCTGAGTGCCTGCATCGGTTTCCTGATTGCTGGCATCTACCAACTTAATGTCTACGCTGACCCAACCGTTTGTCGCGTAAGCGCTTGGCTAACGGTAATTGTCACCATCACTTTGATTTATCTAAGCTGTCAGTCATACACAATCTCACGTCACATGATGGAGAAGTATTTCGAAATATCACCGTCGAGCAAAGAAGACATCCGCCCCTTCTCACTTGAACAAGGTCACCGCAGTTTTATCGGTAGGATCACGGCCCTATTTGGCTTGTTAATCATGGAGGCAGCATTTGTGCTGATGGTGATTTTTTAGACTTAAACACATCATTGACACCACCCATGTACGCTGCTTTTTAAAATTGATACAATCTGAATCACTCCGTATAATAGGCACCAAGTACTGATGCAAAAAGAAGCTAGCCATGGATCGAAAACGTTTCTTGGCGACCCAGCTTCCATCATCATATGACATACACAAAAAATGGAGGATTTAAAATGAAAATCATTAATGTCAAACTTGTCGTCAAACCAGATCGTGATGCAGCATATCGGCAATTCATCGCCGCTTTAGTCCAAGGTTCACGTGCGGAACAAGGGAACCTTAGCTACGATCACTATCAAAGTCTCACCACTCCGAATGAATATGAAATCATCGAACATTGGCGAGATGCTGAAGCCGTTGAAAGTCATAATGGGACGGCGCATTTTCAAAAATTTTTGGCTGGAATCAACGATTATCTGACAATTTCCCCAGAGATTATTCGGATGGATGCTGACGTCTGACTTTGCTGTTTTCAAATACCTAGGCGATGCACTTTTGGATTTATATTGCACTCATCAGCCCACCTAACCCTTGTCGCTTGCTCCTTAATAAAAGAATATGCGATGACATCTGTGTTCACAGGTTCAGTTCGGGTTCTTTCAGAATCTATTTTTAAATAGCTGATTTTGTCATTGCAATTAACTCGCTTAGTTTGCCAAGCAGCATTTGTTGCTACGAAACTGTCAATACACAAACATCGGGACAACAAATACAGGAGGAAGCCGATGGAGGATTCATTATTAACGCAAGATCAAGCAGATAGGCTAACGAAGTCCATCAAGCACTTCAAAGAGAAGTACATTCCAGTCTTACACGAAAATAATCGTGGTAAAATTAGGGTAAGAAATACCGAATTTATTTGTGATTGAAAATCACCCTATACAATTTATGGATGTTAAAACTAAACTAACCTTGTATTTCTCAACCGAAACAACACAGCCAATATTTTCTACGATGACGTTAAAACTTACTTTAAGAGCCATCGTGACCAATACAGTTTTATTGGTTCGATCTTCGCACCATGTTAATCATTCGCCAAATATCACTTTGAGTATCTGTTTACACCCAAACCAAATGATTTCAGACTGACAAAACTGGCTACAAGTTTAAGTAGAAATACAATGAACGTTATCATTGGTATATGGAGCGACGCGCAACAGTTCCGAGACGACAATTATGGCAGCCATGCAACCATTAATATCCTTGTTGACGGCCTTACTGAAAAAAGCCAACTATATGTTGGCGACCTTAAACAACATGGAATAGCGGTATGGAACTTCAGAGACAAGGCTTCTCTTGAAACACATTTAGCGATGATCACAGCAAAGCACGAATACCTTCAAACAAACTCATCAGCTTGAGCGTATTTCTGTCCAAACTTTTACTGATAATTCTCAAGTGTTTAGCCTATATATTTCATTTAAGTGAGTCTAATTAGTGGAAGTGGATGATAGTGTTCTCGAGGATTTCATCCATTTCTTTAAGAAATCAGACCTAACCGTCAGTTTATGTACTACAGTGACTACAACTAAAAAGATAGTATTCTGGGAAAAACTAAAAGGAGGTGAGAAGATGAGTTTAGATCAACTGACTGACCCTGATGTTATTAATCTTATAAATACATTCAAACAATTCATTAAAGATCCTATCAAACTACCTCCACTCGTTGGTTCAACGAAGGACGATGCCTATGTCGAAGATTCGGTGAATGGCATTCGCTATGTTATGCACTATTATCGAGGAAATATAGAGAACAAATACAGTATTCATCTACGTTTCACGGATAACAATATCCATCTGGTTCGATTGTGTATTAATGGGGGACGGCATTATAATGCAGATGGAACCTTTGCAGATGGAAATCATATTCACCTCTACCATTTTATTAAAGGTTTGGGCGAAGTGGAAGCACATGTTTATCCGCTAACCAGTACCCCATTTGGGGACCCTCAGAGCTTAATTGAAGATTTAGAAAAATTTATTGCGTACGTACATGTCAAGAACAACTGAAGATTAAGGAGATGGTGACCCATGCTAAATGCAACCGAGCTTAACAACCGATACCTTGAATGGGTCAAAGAACAAACCTCCATGAAACAACTCCATAAAGGAACCGTTCGCATTGATAGCCCATTTACCGATCCATTTAATGATGGACTGGTTATGTACGTATCTGAAATTCCAAATTCTTCTCAAATTATCCTCACTGACGATGGTTGGAGTAACGACAATTTAGAGAGCCAGGGAGTTTTTATTGATCGTTCGCCTCAAAGAAGAAAATTACTCCTAGATCATCTAGCTTCTTTCGGAGTGAATTGGCGTGAGGCAAGACTTGAGATATCTGGACCGAGTGAAGACTTTGGCCGACTAAAAACAAATTTGTTGCAAGCTATGATTTTTGTAAATGACATGTTTGTACTTGCACCTAGACCAACTCAAAACTTTTTCTTTGAAGATGTTGCTGTTTTCTTTCAGTCAAACAATATCCGAGTTTTAAAGAATGCCGCGTTCATGGGGCAGTCAGGTTTAACACATAATTTCGAATTTTCGATCCCTGGTGCAGAAAACGTTCCGAGAAAACTAATCAAGCTGCTTTCGTCTGCCAACAATTCGATTTTTGCAAAAGCCATTTTTACTGATATTTATGAAACCAAACAGCAACAAGTTGAGCCAACAAAATTTTTTGTCATTTTGAATGATCGAAACCGTAAAAATCAACCTAAACCTGTTAACAAAGACATCCTTGAATTGTTCAACCAAGCTGGAGCTACGCCGGTGCCATATACTAAACGCGAGGAATATGTTGCGACATTCTCCGAATAACCAGTAAAAGTCCTTTTGTAAGCTTTTATTTTTGTTGCAAAACGAACTCCCTTTTCAGTTTAAATATTCAAAACCCCCAAAAACCATCGGCAATTCGAAAAAGCCTTAACAAATGAGCACACAAAAAGAGCTCCAGAATCTGTGGATAAGTCCGAAATCTTCACCACGGACTTTTCCAACATGATTCTGGAGCTCTCATTTTTTCCTATCCAAACGACCTCAAACCCACGCTATTAAAGCCGTGCGTTCAATTCCTTGGTCATATCCTCATAACCCGGACGGCCGAGCAATGCGAACATGTTCTTCTTGTAGGCTTCAACACCTGGCTGGTTGAATGGGTTGATCCCGTTCAGGTAGCCGGAGATTGAAACGGCAGCTTCGAAGAAATAGATCAGATAGCCTAAGGTGTAAGCATCCTGCTTTGGAATGGAGACGGTCATAACTGGCACGCCGCCATCGGTGTGGGCGAGAACAACCCCTTCATAGGCCTTGCGGTTAACGAAGGACATCTTCTTGCCAGCCAAGTAGCCGAGGCCGTCAAGGTTGTTAGCATCTTCAGGAATGGTTAGGTCGCGGTTTGGTTCTTCAACCCAGACAACGGTTTCCATCAGGTTGCGCAGACCTTCCTGAATGTATTGGCCAAGACTGTGCAGGTCAGTACTGAAGTTGGCACTTGAAGGATAGATCCCCTTCTGGTCCTTACCTTCAGATTCACCCATCAATTGCTTCCACCATTCGCCAAGGTATTGCAACGTTGGTTCGTAGTTTTCCAGCAATTCAGTGGTATAGCCTTTGCGATACAAAATGTTCCGCAATGCGGCGTACTGATAAGCTTCGTTTTCCTTCAAATCAGCTGAAGCGTATGCCTTACGACCATCACCGAGACCACGCATCATTTCGTCAATGTCACCGCCTGCAACAGCGATTGGCAACAGACCAACAGCGGACATCACAGAGAACCGACCGCCGACATCATCAGGAACAACGAATTCTTCGTAGCCTTCTGCGTCTGCTTCTTGCTTCAAGGCACCCTTGGCACGATCAGTTGTCGCATAAATCCGTTCCTTTGCGCCATCTTTGCCATACTTTTCGATCAACTTTGCCTTCAGAACACGGAATGCAATTGAAGGTTCAGTCGTGGTACCAGACTTACTGATCACGTTGATCGAGAAGTCACGGTCGCCAATAATGTCAAGCAAGTCCGCCAGATAAGTACCAGAGATGGAGTTACCAGCAAAATAAACTTCTGGGAACTTCAGATCAGGGTCAAGGTTACGGAAAGTCTGGGAAAGAAAATCAACCGCCATCCGTGCGCCTAAATAAGAACCGCCAATCCCAATCGCAACAAAGACTTGAGAATTGCCTTGAACTTTCTTGGCTGCTGCCTTGATCCGGGCAAATTCGTCCTTGTCATAGTTGACTGGCAAATCGATAAAGCCGCGGAAATCCTTACCAGCACCTGTTCCTTCACGCAATTCCTTGTCAGCTGCAGTCACTAACGGCTGCATCTGTTCAAGTTCATTGGCATGAACGAACTTGTCCAGCTTAGATGAATCAAATTTGATGTACGACATCGTGTGCTTCCTCCTCTAAATACATAAGTAACTGTCAAAAGTCGATATGAGAGTGGTTTCATAAAAAACGTCAATTCAATTATTAATTCGAAATAACTCATCAAGTAAACTTTTAAATTCAGTTACCCATGCTTTGTTCAAATTCACACTCTAACAAGTTAACTTTAAAATTGAATTTGTAAAAAAGCAAGCAATCGAGCAACTTCTCATCGATTACTTTGCTTTCATGATGCCAAGGACGACACCACCGAGAATCACCAGTGCCGACCCGCAGCTAACCCAGATCATTTCCTTGCGTGTTTTATGCTCGCCAAGCAGATAAATCGAGCCGAAAGTCGAGATGACAATTCCCATCTGTGACAATGAATAAGAAACCGCTAAACCAACATTGGCCATCGATAACAACATGAACACATTCCCTGTTCCCCAAAGCAGGCCTGTCAAAATATTTTTGGCAGTTGCCTTAGCAAACGGTTGATGGCCAATGCCCATTAATAACGCACCAATAATCATGCCAATGGATTGCGGCATCACAACGGCCAAAGCGCCAAGATGCCCAGCGTTGACAATAATCGTGTAGCCCGCATACCCAACTGTCGATATCAATAAGGTTCGCAGCCCCTTTGCAACGCCACTTTGTGTTGTGAAGTCGTCTGTTTGTTCGCGTCTTGATGTCAACGTTGCGCCCACAATCAGCAATACCAGCGCAAGAATGCCCAAGGTCACATCACGACCATTACGCCATTCGTGGAACAACAGCGCACCGGCCAGTGTTGTCGCAACAAGCTGCATCCCTGTCGAAATGGGCATCGTCATTGAGACACCCATATATTTCATGGACTGAAACTGTTGGCCTTGTCCTAATGCCCAGAAAAGCCCAGAGACAATCCCAAGTAACCAAATTTTAGTATCTAAGACCGGACGCATGACAATCAACGTGCCGATCCCGAAAACCAGCGCGCCAAACGTCATCCCCAAAGTTTGCTGATAAGCATTGCCACCTAGTTTGCCACTGACCAAGCCAATGGAGCCCCATGCAATTGCTGGAATCAGCGCAAGTAAAAATCCCATTACGCGCCTCTTTCTATTTCAATGATTGATTTAAAAAAATTGAACACAAAAAAATATTCTAGCGGTTTTCCCACGGCAAGACAAGCACAACCTGATCTAAAGCATTTCCAAGAGACAGCTCACCTTCATGATACACAGAAAACTCATGATGAATACTAAAACGAATCATGCTTATTTACGATGATGAAACAAGCGATATAGGCTATAGCCGAAAATCGCACCGATCACATTGAAAATAACATCATCAATGTCCGCTACCCCACTGATTAGCAGAAATTGTAAGGTTTCAATACTTAACGACGTCAGCAAGCCAAATATAACCGTGCCCGCGAGACGCCGTCGATGTTTGCTCACCCAGGGAATACCAAAGCCAAGCGGCATAAACCAAGCAATATTCCCTAGTGATTGATACCAGAGATCGAAGTGACTGGCAGCATGTTGTAATTTAAGCGTTTCAACAAGTGGTCGGATATTAATCACAGATAATGGCCGATTCCAATGAAAGTGCAGTTGCCACGGATAATACACATCGCGAAAAACTGTCAAAGCAAATAAGAGCATTAAATAACCGACAAAAATGCCTAGTTTCAATTCCCGCCCAAAAGTGGTTCTCCGCTTCGTCACCAACAGCCAAAGGCAGCGCAATGCTGCAAAGATCAATAGGTATAGAATAGTTTTGTCCAAACTAAAAACAATCAATCGAACCAAAGGAAAATGGTTGACGCGACTGAGCGAGGTTGTGTTAATCCAGTTGTAAAATGGCCCCAAAAACAGCATTGTGCTACCTCCAGTTGTCATTGTAGCAAAGTGACTGAAGGATACCCACAATGTGTTACAACTTTTAAAGACTCTGTAAGAATGATGAGCATCACCCTCTGCCATTAGGAAAATGAGGTACGCTAATCATTGCATGATTTGCCATGATACCAGCGACGGGATCACGATTTAATATCATCTCATCAATATGTCGGGAGGCCAGCGCGGGACATCAAAAAGCACTAAAATAGCGTTCTCGCGTCATTGTGCCAAAGCAGCGAAGAAACCAACACATAAGGGTCTAAGCAAAATGGTAATCAGGCCTTTTGCAGTTGCTTCAGAAACACGATCCCAAGCACAGCTCAGTTTTCAGATATTGAGACACGCTTGCCACCCCCAAAACCAAGTTGGCTCAGACGCTGCTTTTGTGCTTCCTCCCTTTTGCGGGTACAATGACAAAGAACAAAGTGGAAAGGAGTTGCCGCTTTGAAACGGTTACGACTAAATCGCCTCGCACAGTGGATAAGATCAACCCGGATTGGCTTTTTAGCCTGTCTGCTTTTTTTGGTATGGGCTAAGACCATCTTTGGTTACTTTGTGGACTTTTCACTTGGCTTAAATGATCCGCTACAATATACCTTGCTATTATTAAATCCTTTAGGAACTGGGATCATTTTCCTATCGCTTGGCTTGTATCCCAAGCATGCGCGCCGCGGTTACCTCATCGGCGTCATTGTTTACATACTCAGCACTTTGCTATTACTCGCAAATGTTCTGTATTATCGCGAGTTTTCAGATTTTCTGACCATCAACACGGTCCTTGGCGTCTCTAAAGTGAGTCAGGGTCTTGGAGCTAGCTCGCTTAGTATGGTTAAACCACACGATATCATTTATATAATTGATATTGTGCTAGTGGCCTTGGCTTATTTTAGTTACAGTATTTGGAATATCTGGCGCTATATCCACAATGAACCTTTGCGCTGGCCGCATTTCGGTCTGACGTTGGATACCCGCCAACTTCCCTTTCACTTTCCGCAAGCTGTCACCGTCTTTGGGATCGCGCTGTTTGGGTTGATCATGGCGGTTAGTGAAATGAATCGGCCGCAACTTTTGACGCGGACTTTTGATCGGAATTATATCGTTAAGTATCTGGGCTTGGCGCCATTCACCGTGTACGATGCTGCCAAAACAGCCCAGAACAATCAGGTCCGCGCCCAAGCAGACAGTTCGAATCTTGACCCAGTATTGCAATATACGCGGTCACATTATGCCGCACCAAACGCCAGTTATTTTGGGACGGCCAAAGGCAAAAATGTCATTATTATTCATTTGGAAAGCTTCCAACAATTCTTGATTGGCCAAAAAATTGACGGTCAAGAAGTCACGCCTTTCCTGAATTCACTCATTAAAGAAAAAGACACACTAAGCTTTAGCAACTTCTTTCATCAAGTTGGCCTTGGTAAAACCAGTGACGCCGAAAACATGCTAGAAACCAGCACGTTTGGGATTGCCAATGGCTCTTTATTCAGCAGTCTCGGCACTGAAAATACGTTTGAAGGAGCGCCGGCCATTCTCAATCAACGAGCCGGTTACACTAGTGCTGTTTTTCATGGTGGCTCTGCTAGCTTCTGGAACCGCGACAATGTATACAAGAGTCTTGGTTATAACGACTACTTTTCCGGCAACTTTTATAATCATGACGAAAAAGCAGCGACTGAATATGGCATTAAAGATAAGTTGATGATGGCCGAGACACCAAAGTATCTGGAGCATCTGCAACAGCCTTTCTATGCCAAAATCATCACGACGAGCAATCATAATCCTTTTTATATCACCCAAGCTGATTCCGATTTTCCTGACGCCGGCACTGATGACGCCACGATCAACGGTTATTTTCGCACGGCTCATTATCTTGATGAAGCGCTCAAGGAATTCTTCAACTATTTGAAAGCAAGCGGTTTGGAAAAGAATTCGCTAGTGATGCTTTATGGGGATCATTTCGGTATTAGTAATGATCGCAATACCACTCTGGCACCGTTGCTTGGCAAGGATCCTAGCACTTGGAATGCGTTCGATGATGCTCAGTTGCAACGCGTCCCGCTGATTTTCCACATGCCTGGTCTTAAAGGCGGCGTTAATAGCACTTACGGCGGCGAGATCGACGTCTTGCCGACCTTACTTCACTTACTAGGCATTGATAGCTCGCGTTATGTCCAATTTGGCACCGATCTGCTGTCCAGTCAGCACGACAGCGTTGTTGCCTTCCGTAATCACAATTTTGTCACCTCTAAATACACCGTACTTGGCAGTAAAGTCTACGATAATACAACCGGTAAACTGCTGACATTGACGCCTGCGCTTGAAGCAACCATCGTCAAGGATCAGAAGTCAGTGGACACAAGACTCAGCCTTTCAGACGATGTCGCTAACCGCAATCTCTTACGCTTCTACGTGCCACTTGGCTTTAAACCCGTCAACCCTAACCAATATGACTACAATCAGAGTCTCAGCAATGTCTTGTCAATCGAACGCAATCTAGGCAGCAAGAGCACCAGTCTCTATAGCGAAAATAATGACCAATCAACAACTGGACTTTACCAAACTGATGCTCCTGAATTAGCCGACGACACTGATCCCATCACCACCTTCCCAGATAAAGTTCAGGATCAAACTGAAGCCTCCAGCAGCAGCGAATCTAGCAGTTCGTCTGATGTGAATGTCACAACCCAACCATCTAAATAAATTCAAATAACATAGTAAATGCTCGGCTTATGTTCACACTTTGTTCAAATTCATTGCTTATACTGCTTGTGAGGTGAACGGGTAGATGCATTTCTTTGAGCGAACGTTTTCAGGATTTCGTTATCATCGCCGTTATTATATTGTGATGATGCTGTTATCAGTGGCGTTCTGCTTGATCAGCATCATGCTGATGACAAGTGAAATGATTGACCAATCTGCTCAGGCAGCTTTTTTGCAACGCTTGAACTCATTTGGAACACAAAATAGGCAGACGATTTTGCTCAGTACGCAGGTCGGACAAGCCCACATTCAAATGGTGCAGGCTGCTCAGTCGATGCTGACCAAAGTTGTTTTTGCTGACGGTCTTTTGTGGCTTGCAGGAACTGCTTGGCTATGGCGGCGTCGGCGGTCTGAAACTGATGCTTTGTATTTAGTCGGAAAAAGCAGTATGTCGATCGGCTTACAATACGCCTTTGAAGCAATTTTCAGCTTTTTAATTAGCTTCATTGTTAGTATTTTTCTTGTGGTTTTATTAAATGATCAATTGATTTATTTCTTAACGACCACAAATCGTTCGGTATTTGCCCATCTGCTACAACAAAAGTATGACAGCATCGAAATGAACCACGCATTTGAGCAACTCTTTGCCCGTCACCTGACTGGTTTTACCCGTGAAACCCTCTTTTATTACGATAGCAAAACTGATGATATGACACAGCCAACCGGTTTCCTGTCAGCACTGGGAAATGGTCTCGCCGTGATTTTCATCACCAACATAGGTTTGGTCACACCACTTTCCATGCTTCGGAAAAGGCGTGCCTTACCGCGTTAGGAGACAGCCATGTTATTTCGATCAAAACTACTTGATATCTATCGCGAAAATTTTGCCAAACTTTTTACCCCAACGACGATTCAGTATCTCTATGCCTCAAACGAGAATGACCTGATTGCCTTGCATGATCAGTACGTGCGCGATTTTATTAATGGTGGCGTCATCAAGCAAGTCGGCTTCATTAATAGCCGGCATACAGGTATCCTTGACTATCTCAGCGTGCGAAACAACCTTTGCATCAATGGACGCTGCAAGGACTCTGATTTCTTGCCTGAATGGTTATCCACGAATTCACCGATCTTAGACCAGCCAGCTGCGACATTGAACACCATGCAACGCATTTATTTGCAATTTTATCGTGGCTTGATGGGTAAAAAACGTTACCTGCTGCTAACCAGCTCTCCTGCGATCTTTGATCCTTATGTTACCCGCGACTTCCTCACTGAAGCCAATCATGCATTGCAACAAACCAATAGTTGCTTGCTAGTTTTAACAACAGATCAATCCTTGTTAAATGCGAATCCTAACCATGCTTGGCAGGAACCGCCTGTATTGACGCTGAGTGCCCTGACAAAATGAGTCTTGTTCTCGTTGCTATCACAACTTGAACAGGACTTTTTCTATGGTCAACAGGTGGCGCAAATGCGACCAAACAAAAACGACGAGTCGGGTACACTCCCTTTTGGGTGGACAGACCAAATATTTAAGGTCTGTTCTCCTGG
>ENA-OWZT01000138-OWZT01000138.1-human-gut-metagenome-genome-assembly--contig:-NODE-138-length-34942-cov-9.49961_pt1 | contig 34942 bp, 30 predicted proteins | sample MGYA00249265_ERZ652125 | MGnify/ENA primary metagenome ERZ652125 (study PRJEB26925, sample SAMN05827236) | human gut metagenome | biome: ENVO:2100002; feature: ENVO:00000062; material: ENVO:00002003... | reverse complement strand
AAGCCCGGTCGCTGTGTTGTTTGCACGGCTGAGCCCCATCTGGCCTACGATTGCTCCGCCTTGGCACTGGGATCTTAAATTCCGACTGCTGACAAAAAAGCTCAATTTTTCAAAGGGTAACGATTTTGTTCGAAAGCGTTCTTAAGCGATCATTCAGCCCCAAACATGCTGAACCAGTCTTTAATATAATCACATTCATATTTATAATCTTTCCTGAATCAAAATATTAATGATTATCAGATAAAATAATAAAAATATGTGCTTTCATTCATCGAAATGGTTGCGTTTTCTATAGTCATCATGCTAAAATACATTGACCAGATAACGCATCACAAGCGCATGTTACTGCTTATGCAGGCAAGACTTGGATTATCGTTTCATCGCAAACGATTTTCTTCAGTCTGCCTGCTTTTTTGTGCCACCAAACACGCGCTTCGCAACAACTGGCACGCGTCCTTTGCAAAACTTGCGGTCAGTGGCGGCCCGCAAGTATCACACGAACGACTTATGAAAGGGGTGTCCGATGTTTCGCATCAAAAAAGTGCTCAATGTCAATGTCGTCCTCGCTGAACAGGACGGCCACGAGTATATCGCGTTTGGCAAGGGCATTGGCTATCGTCAAAAAGTGAACGCCTGTCTTCCCGACAACGCGATCTTCAAAAAATTCATGCCGCTGGATGACAGTCGCAAAAGCGAAATGATCCAATCGCTCAATAACATACCACCTGTTTACATCAGCATTACCTCACAGATTGTGACGTATGCTGAGCAGCAACTGCAGCTGTCCCTTCTTCCCAGTATCTACTACGCCTTAACAGATCATCTGGCTTTTTCAGTTCAGCGCTATCACAGCAAGCAATCACTGGGTAATCGGATTTACTGGGAAATGAAAACCTACTACCCCGAAATGTTTGCCATTGGCGAATATGGGCTGACGGTTGTCGAAGCGACCTTGCAATTGGCATTCCCACGGGAAGAAGCGGCTAACATTGCCTTCCACATCATCAATGCAACACCAGCCGCGGCCGGTAAAGCGAATATTTTGGAAGTAACCCAGCTTGTTGACAACGTCTTGCAGGCGGTGCGTGCGCTGACTGGTGGCACGATTGACACGACGAGTTTGAATTACGAACGCTTTGTCACCCATATGAAATTCTTTGCTGAGCGTTACCTTGGTGATACCATGCTCGCTGATGATGGCCAACTACTCACAAGTGTCTACACTGTGTATCCTGAAGCGGCCAAAATCGCACTTAAAGTTCAAAAAGCCATTATTGCTATCTACGAAAAAGAACCGACTAAGGAAGAGTTGGCTTATCTCATTATTCATATCCACCGGGTTTTAACTAACTAGTCATCTCATGCCTTACCCCAACCATAACGCGCCCCCCAGCGCAGCAACCGCGCTGGCTCGCGCTCACTATCCGAGGAGGAACACAACATGTCTGACCATCAAAAAATCACCGATCGTATCATGGCAGCGGTGGGTGGCGCCAAAAATGTCAAAACGCTCAATCATTGTGCGACGCGATTGCGGTTCACGCTGGCTGATAAAACCCAGTTCGATATTCAGCGACTTGAACAAATGCCTGAAGTGCTGAGTGCCGTGAACTCAGGCGACGAATCACAGGTCGTCATCGGTGCCAATGTGACTAAATATTATGCCGAAATTACCAAAAACTATCACATCCGCGAAGCCGGTGATGGCACCAAACCCAGCGCGGATCATGAAAAGAACATTTTAAAACGGGTCCTGAATGCCATTGTCAGCATCATGGCACCAATTATCACTGTCTTGATCGCAGGCGGCATGTTCAAAGTCGTGATTGCGATTCTCGCCTTGTTCGGCCTTGATCCCAAAGGTGTCCCCTACCTGACCCTGAGCTTCATGGCCGACGCTGCCTTTTACTTTCTGCCATTCATGCTCGCCGTCAGTGCCGCCAAAAAATTCAACACCAATACTTACTTAGCCATGATGATGGCCGGCGTCCTGCTACACCCGAACTTCACCGCGATGGTCGCAGCCGGCAAACCCATCGCCTTGTTTGGCGCACCAATCCGCCTCGCTTCATACGGTGGCAGCGTCATCCCCATCATTCTGATCGTCTGGTTCATGAGCTATGTCGAACGATTCGCCGAAAAAATCGCACCGACCATTATCAAAACCATGCTCAAACCATTATTAGTCGCACTGATAACGGCCCCCGTCGCCTTAATTGTCATTGGCCCGATCGGTAGCTTGCTAGGAGATGGCCTCTACACTGCTGTCACCTTCATTAACCAACACACCCCATGGCTGGTACCAACCGTTGTCGGCGCCTTCACCCCGCTGCTCGTCATGGTCGGGATGCACGTTTCCTTGTTGCCGCTAGCAACGCTGTCAATCACCAAGTTCGGCAGCGAAACCATCATGGGCCCCGGCATGCTCGCCAGCAATATTGCCCAAGCCGGTGCTGCAGCCGCCATCGCCTTCCGTGAAAAGCAGGCACGTGGCCGCCAGATCGCGCTTTCTGCCAGTGTGACCGCCTTGTCAGGCATCACCGAACCTGCGCTTTATGGGGTCACCTTGAAATACAAACGGGCTTTAACCTGCGTCATGGTCTCAGGCGGCTTGGCTGGCCTTTTCGCCGGACTCACTGGCCTCGTGCGCTACTCGTTTGGCTCACCCGGCATTTTCACCTTGCCAGTTTTCATCGGCAATAATCCCGCCAACTTCCGCAACGCGCTTTTCACTGTTGCCATTGCGTTCGGTCTAACCTTTGTCTCAACCTATCTCTTTGCCATTGTCGAGAAAAAGACCCCTGCCGACACGAACGAGCCAGCCATCAAGTGCCAAAGCCTGAAAAGTGTGGTTACTGGAAAACTGATTTCCCTCAAAGATGTCAACGATGATGTTTTTGCGTCCGGCTCCCTCGGCCATGGCGTCGCGATTGCCCCGGAAGACGAACTTATCGTGGCCCCAGTGGATGCTGTCGTGACCATGACCTATCCCACCGGCCACGCCATCGGTCTCACCACAGCCACCGGTCAAGAAATTTTGATTCATGTTGGGATCAACACCGTTAAAATGAACGGCCGCGGCTTTAAAACGCTCGTCAAAACAGATCAACACGTCACTGCTGGCGAACCGCTGATTCAAATTGATCTGAACCTGATCGAGCAGGAAAGCTTCGATCCAACGGTGATGGTCTTGCTGCTAAACACCCCAGCTGACCGGATTACCATTCAAGAAAAAGCGACTGTGACGACTGACGACCACTTGTTAAGCGTCACCCAAGCCGTTTCAGAAGCGTAAGACAGAGCGTGAACAGCCGCGGTCAGAAGCCACCTTATGTGCAGGTTTCTGAGCCAGTGAACGCGTTAAGGAGAAAAATTATGACAAACCAACAATTCCCCGAAAATTTCCTCTGGGGCGGCGCTACTGCCGCTAATCAACTTGAAGGCGCCTACCAACCTTGTATCAGTAAATAAGAGAAACGGGGCCCCCATACTACGCATCATATAGTTACCTTCAAACCCTTCGGCTGGTCGATATCCTGAAAAATAAACAGTGAGCGGTGGTTTCAAATCGCCTGCATCAAAATAGGTTGCAAGTTCTGTGTTCATGCCAGAAGGGTCTATTAAACGACGACCATTTAGAAAAAACTCACCAAATTTTGCTCGCGAACGCCGCAAATGGAATTGCCCAATTCGAAGACGGCCCTTCCCACTGGTGAAGATTAGAAGCTGCAAGTCAATGCCATGTTTCCCGCCCTGAGCCAGAAATCCGTGTTTCAAATCATCGTCAACAAGTTCGTCGGTTTTGAGAATCTCATTAGTTTCGGTATCATACTGATTCAAGACTGCTTTAATGTGCACTGAATCATCCAGTCGATCAAAGTCAACCAAGACCAAATCTTGAATGTGCCCGGGCACCCACTGCGAAATATTCGGATAAGCTGTTAATCGCCACTTGGCGTCAAAATCCACTTCAAATTGGTGATAAACATGTCCCATCTGGCGCAAGTTTCCAGTGAAGTTCGGCGCAATTGTGAAGGCATCTGATTGTATACGATAACCATCTTGACCACCAAAAAAACTGTAGTTGATTTGCTCAGCCATTGACCGAAGATCTTTAAAGTCAAATCTAAAAGTCCCCTTTAGGTCTAATATATCCTCACAACGAGCAGACATTCTTACAGCGTTATCACACAGTATCTGGTTGGCCGGTAAAGCCGTCAGTACAGTTTCATCATCAATCCAAGGCGAAGTTTCATCTAACAAAAAAAGAGCGTCTTGGTAATAACGGTTAAGTCTTCCCATTTCAAGTAAGGGCTTGTCTTTCACTGGAGGAACAGAAGGATCACTTTGCCAAACATATTCGAAGTCATTTAGGAGAAGGCCCTCAAAGTCTAGAGCAACGGCACCAAAATGAATGATTAGCTTTTTATTTTTTTTTGCCAACTGCAAGAACCTCCTTCCATTGTCGTGTGAGACGTTCAGCAGAAAACTTGTCAATCAGCTCAGCGTTCACAACCAATGCATCGTTCCAGCGACGTAATGTCTTCAGGAAAAATGAACAGGCTTGTGGTACATCAGCTATATCTTCAACGATAATGCCATTTTTCTGGTTTTGGATCAGGGTACTTTCCTGCCTAACGATCAATGGTACCCCATTACTAATCGCCAGCATCATGAGGCGTAAATCAGGGATCGTTTCAGTATCCACATAAATTCGCGCTTCATGCATGATGTCATCTTCAGCTTCTCGTTTAGAAATCTGAAAATGAATACGGCTAACAACATACTCAGCTGCACTTAGCTGTTCCCAATCTGGTAGTTCGCGTAATTTCTTTCCACGCTTATTTAAACCAGCAATTGGTTTCCCACTACGTTGATCAGCAATAAAGTTTGCTACTTCTTCATACTCTTCACTTTCTAGATTGACTCCGAAACGATCACTCGCAAAATTTTCAAGTTGATGTCCAATTGTTTCAACCTGCAGCTTAGTGCCTTCAACCATCAATGCACGATCATCCTGGTGTTGAAGCATATCAATAAATTTCTGAAACAGTTGACGTGCTTCCGCAGTTTGAATATTCCCCATTCTCCAATAAATTAAATCTAGAGCTGTCTCATTACTAACTCCTAAATCCAAAGTTGTTGCATACTGAGGAATCACATATTTACTGATCTTAGAAAGCTTATGTTGATTGTCCTGTGGCTCAAGTTTAAGATTAAAAAGCCTTTGGTCAGCAGACGTAGGAAAAATGAAAATATCATTCGTATTAATCATCATTGTGTCCATATCGGATAAATTGAGTCGCTGATTCACCAAAAAAATCATTTGTTTTAATAAGGGTTGCCCGTTTCGTAATTCCAGCATATCAGTATTTAAGTTGGTGATTACTTGAAGTGATTTGCCAATCCGCATGCTTTGTTTCATCAAGAATTCATAAACAATCTCTTGCATGCTGTGATACTGCGTTGCGTAAAATCTATTTTTTTGCTCTGGGGCAACAACAACCTTCCCTTTGGTCTGCGTCAAAACGACTTGTCCAAAATTATTTAACCAATATTTTGTTCTAATACCGTTTTGCTCAGTAACTGTCCGCGTCGTTATGAAACCACGATCATCGTATTGTTCCACAACTATCTGACCTTCCGACGCGACTCGTTTAACCCAGTACACAAAACCTTCGTCATGGAAGTGCACTTGAATCACTCGTTTGGCATCGCGAAAATAATACACGTCTCGGCCCATAAAAAGAGGCGTGACATCGTCGGGAAATATCAAATCATCAATTGTATATGGAATGCCAGTTTTAACACTAATTTGTTGAATATCATCATAAACATTGACCCACGGAAAGCCTTCCAATCCTATCCGATACAACAAACGTCGTAAATCAGGCATCTGATGACTGAATAACAACGAAAAGTCAACGCTATTCGTTTTAAACATTGTTCCAAGCTCAACAACTGGGTCATTGGCCGGATGAGTCGTACCACTTTCAAAGGTTGGCATTAATGTCAGCATTTAGCTCTCCTTTCATTCAATCGGATCATCAAACAGGTTATAACGTTCCTTGTTCCATAGAGCAATAAACTGTTGCGTAATTGAGTCAGTAATTGCGATCATAATGAAAAGCCCGCCAAGATACATACTGTAATTACTTGCATGTTTTATGAACATGCCTATTGCCAGAGGAAGATCCCCGATTAAGAGTAAGAAAAAATCTCCAGCTAAACTTAGTCTAAAAAAGTGGTACATAATAAGCGCTTCTGTTGCATCCCCTGGTGCGGTATGGTAAACATAATCACCGCGTTCTTTTAGCTGACGAGCTACCTTTGAGGGGCTGATATTAATTAACCCGAAAGCAAATCCAAGAAACAAAATAATGAAAGCATAAGCAATGATTCCTGGCCAATGATTATAATTTATCTGATTAATAATAAACTGTCCAACATTTGTATACTGATAGCCCAGAGCACTAACTATTTGTGCTGGGAGAATAAATAGCATATTTAAAAACATAAATGGCATTGCGCCCGCCGCCAAAAAAGGGAGTGGTAGATAAGAATCACTAAAGCTACTTTCTAAAGAAGGGCGTTGAATTGGAATGCGCCTTTCTGCTCGGAAAACCATGATTCCCACAAGAAAAACAATAATCGTCACAACCACAGCAATCGAAATGCTAACAGGGGTCAATTTCATACGAGTTGTGCCATAGCCATAAAGGAATGAGTGAGGCAATCCCATCAGGATTCCTGGGATAATTAAAGCGATTGTTCCCCCAAACCCATAAGAAGCATTTTCATTCCCGATATACAAAGCAAACATGGCGCCTGCAACAAGTATCAGCACGGCGACTGCCGGGCCCAAATTAATATTGTCACTAATTAAGTACAATGGTTTGATAGCGTCTTGAAGATAATACACCATGACAATACCTTGAAGTGTAGCCAAGACAAGCGTTACAAATCGTTGTAAGACACCACTTTGGCGAACCGACATATTATTAATAGTACGAATATCGAGAGATTGAATTGCTTGCCAAACAATCATCGCAGTCATATAAGGACCGAGTCCCAAAGATAGCAAAGTTGGTAAATTCATCTGGCCACCTGTCGTAAGTCCAAACATCTGCAGGAGACTGTTGTGAGACATAATCTTTCTGGCTAAAGTAATGTCAAAACCAGGCAACATAATTTGTTGTCCCAAGGCATAAACAACCAATATCATCATTGTGAACAAAACACGTTTTACAATATCTTGATGCTTCTTCATCTGTCTCATCCTAACTAGTTACTACGGAAATTGAATCTCAACAGAGCCATCTGGATTGAGCACCAAATCGGAACACAAGAGATTCCGGGTGATACCAATATTCATAGCTTGCTTCATTTTTTTAAACGTCCGCCGTGTTTCTTTCTGATATTCATACAATGGATCGCGACCGTTACTTGTGCGATTCATGGTAACTGCCTGCAAGGCTTGAAGATTATCAACTTGATCGATCCAAGCGGAATCAATTGTCTTCAGCACTGTCACTCGGTGAAAAAAATGCCACTGTTTGTCATCCGTTAAAAATGCTCGCTTTTTGGCAAACTGGTCCGTCATCAGTTTAACAAGATAAGTGCTGCTGTGTATCAATTCTGGTCGCTCAGTAATTGCTTGTGGCAAGAAGTCTCGATCAATATTTGTGTACACAAAATCCAGAAAATCCGGTATGTCACCATCTCGATGTTCTTGCACATAACGTTCGCCAACTTGTTTGAAGACCCCTTGTATGACCCGATCAAGCGATTTTGCAACCATTATTTTGTCACGAGTCGCGTAGACGTTATCTCGCTGAGCTCGGAAGACTTCACCATATTGTAGCGTTGAGAAACGTGCACTTCGGCCATTATTGCTGACCTGATCTTGTGCCCGATCTATCACTTTCCTAAATCGGCCATGACGACTAAGGTGCTGTTTTTTGATATTTGCATGCTGATAAGCATACTTTCGAACCCATTTGGGAGAATTTTGGATGACAATTCTGTCTTCAAGCGAGGTGTAGAATATGCTGCTACCGGGATCCCCTTGACGGCCTGCACGACCACGCAACTGATTGTCGACACGCTTGTTGTTCATTCTCTCGGTACCTAATACCAAGAGCCCTCCTTTGTCCTTGACGCCTTTTCCTAGCTTAATGTCAGTCCCTCGTCCTGCCATCGAAGTTGCTACAGTGACTGCCCCTAATTGGCCAGCTTCTGCAACAATCTTCGCTTCTTTTGAGGCACTACGAGCATTTAACAAGCTATGCGGAATTTTTTCTCGCAAAAGTAAGCGTGAGTATAGGTTTGAAAGTGATAAAGAACCCGTTTCGATTAAAAGAGGTTGCTGGTTTTGATGCGCCTCACGGACGGTATTTAATGATGCGATCAGTTTGGCTGCCTGAGTAATATAAAGCTCATCAGGCAGATCACGGCGAATCATTTTCTTATTTGTTGCAACCTGATAAACTGCCAGTCGATACACTTCCATAAACTCTGCGGCATCGGTTGCTGCAGTACCGGTCATGCCAGCCAACTGTCCGAACATCCGAAAAAGATTCTGGTAAGTGACAGATGCCATCGTCCGCATTTCATCAGTAACCGGTACATGCTCTTTGGCTTCGATTGCTTGATGTTGACCACCTTGCATCTTCATACCGATCAGTTCACGGCCATTATCTAGATCAACCAATAGCACTTCGTTATGATCAACAACGTAATCTCGATCTCTTTTATAGATAAAATGAGCCTTAAGTGCCAGAACTAAATGACGATACAGTTCATACCATTTCTTTCCAAGCAGATCATCAACACCGAAATAATGTTGCATGCGTTCAATACCTTCAGGCGTAAACCAAACCGATTTGCGATCAACGCTCAATTCGTAATCTTCTTTTTCCCTAAGCATGGTGATCATTCGTTCAGCGGATCCATAGAAGTTGGAGTGAACGCGCGGAATACCAGCAATAATTAATGGCGTCTGAGCAGAATCCAGCAAAACGGCATCCGCTTCATCAATCAGCGCAAAGTTTAATTTTCGTAAGTATTGATCGCTAGGATCTGCTGCTAAATTATCAAATAAATAATCAAAGCCAAGTGACGAATTAGTCGTGTACACAATGTCTGCCTGATAGATTTTTTCACGATCTCTATCTTCACCTTCATGTCCTGGCTCAGGGACACCTGCTTTAACGGTTAATCCAAGCCATCGATAAACTTTCCCCATTTGTTCAGCATCACGGTTGGCTAAATAACCATTAGTCGTAATGAGAAAATTTCCCGGGCCAGTCAGGCCATGCAAGTACATCGGCATCGTAGCAGTCAAGGTTTTACCTTCGCCTGTCTTCATCTCGACGATATTATTGTATTCCATTGCCACTGCGCCAAGAACTTGAACAGGAAACGGGCGCATTTTGAGAACCCTTGATGTCGCTTCACGCACCACAGCATATGCTTCGACAAGCAGAGACCGTAGAGATGCTCCATTTTGAAGACGTTCTCTAAATAAGACTGTCTGATGACGGAGTTCCTCATCACCCATTTTTTTATAAGTTGCTTCTAGCTTGAGAATTTGTTTAGTTTTTTTGTGATAACGGTAACTCGATCCAAAAAAATTCATCAATGAACCCTTTCATTGTGCCCTAGTTATACGTTGCTTTTATTTTTTCTACCTCTATACTCAGGTTATTATGACAAGTAAAAAAAGAAAGTTGCTCGATAAGGATATCGCCCAACGTATAAAAAAAGAAAACGAAGAAATCACTAAACCAGAAAAGGACCACGTACAGGCAACTAAGATTGTCCAAGTCGGCGTTTCCCTGCTTCTTGCAGTCATGGTTCTTTTTGGTCTTGTTTATTCACTTATTCAGATTCTGTAGTTGCCAGTGAATTAAAATGGCATGGTTCCTTTCACAGCTAGCACGATCTGTAAAGCGGCCATTTGATTGTGGACACCATTGCGGATCAAACTACTTACGTCTGCGACTTTATCCACGAGATGGTTATAATCATCTTCTGTAATGCCTTCAAGAAGATTAGGCAAGTTGTCCAAGGAATCAATTCCCAGACCCCAACCTTGTTCATTCACATATTTGCCAATTGCACTCTGATTGAACGCAATGACTGGCAATCCCATGGACAAATATAGGCTGAATTTATGCGTCATGTTAATTCTTGCGTAATCGTCAAAGTGATTGTCAGTGTCTGCATCCCATAATAGCCCATACCCGTTGTTCAAAGCTAAGGCTAGCTCCTCCTGACGATATGAGCCTAAATACTCGACGGAATCAGCTAATGAATATGGTAGATTAACATCCCCATCAGCAGATCCATAGACTTTAAGGTGGAGTCCTTCAGGTACATTCTGTAAGAAGCCGCCTTTTCGCGTCACTAAATTTCCTGCATAGTGAATATTTTGAGAAAATGTCGGGCGTCTATACTCGATTGGTTGTCGATAGCCCCAAGGACCACTAGGAACCATTGGAATGGTGATGCCGTCAGCAGTCAACTGACTCTTGACGCGTTCAGTTCCAACAATAAGACCATCAAATGACGACAAGAACCTTAGAACTTCTGCTTTGTCATATTGATCTGGAAAGCGTAAATACTCAACATCATGAACAAACGCGACAATCTTTGCTTTTTGTTTATGTACTAATTCTACAATGGCCTCTTCAACCTCTGGCGCTGCATACGTTGGAATCTGATAAATAACCACATCGCCTTCATCAACAGTGGCAATCATGCCAAGGATTTCAGATCGCCAGTTTTCATCATTCCAACTGACGTAGCGCGACAAAAAGAGTTCACGAAATCCAATTTTGCCAAAAAAATAAGCAATATCCATTTTAGGTTTGATTGTGGCCTGATCTGTCTGTGGCTGTAATGGTGAAATAATATAATTCATTGATTGATATCCTCCGTACACTTTAACGGGCCTTACCCACTCGATAACGTCAATTATAGCATAGCATTACAAGCTGAAAACTTCTTCAAGAATTCTTTATGCTAAACGACTACGATGGGTAAAGTCACGGTATTTAACGTGATTAAGTACTTTTCAACAAGCATAAAGGCCGTTAGAAAAAACTCTTTTCATAACAAGATAGTAACACATGACTCAAACGATCGCATTAGCGATCGCGGGTATTTTAACCAACGAATCAACCCGCAAGGTAAGTCAGCAATGTCTCTTCAATTGAAAACTTATTCCTATCTCATCTTACCTTCTCTGAGAATATATTTTTGGTATTTTCCCTTGACCAGTTGCAACAAGTTACTTATCATTATTTTAATAGCCTGCGACTCACTTCTACGAGGAGTCGAACGTATTAGAAATGTCATTTTTAATCATTTGGAGGAATAATTATGCTATGGGTTAGTCGAGGAAATTATACAACAGTCAAAGCCTACGATGAGAGCAATCGAACTGCCATGTATAAGGCACGAGAAGACTATACTGCTGATTTAATGGCTATGGGTGCTCAACCCCTTGATCTATTTTTTTACTACTGGCGTGACGAGCCTGATGCTAATCTGTCCAGCCGTCTAGACGGCATGTTAGCTGGTTTCAAACCCGGCGACACCTTAATCCTGCAAGTACCATTCTTTATTCGACCGCTTAACCTCAAGCGACTCATTTCTCAGATTCAAGATGTATATCAGGGCAAGGTTATCGGTCTCGTGCACGATTATTATCCCCTTTGGGCTGTGGAAGCTGCCAAGGAAGATACTGACTCTGACCCTTGGCTTGATCAATATTCATATCGAACCTATCCGGTGCTTTTCTCACTATTTGATGGCTTAATTGTTCATGGTGAGGCTTATAAAGAAGCACTCAAAAAAGAACTTGATTTTAAAGGCCCAATTATTACACAAGGACCTTTCAGTTACCGGTTTATCGAAGATGAAGAAACATCGGCACCGAAGTTTCAAAAGAAATTAGTTTTTGCTGGTAACATCAACAGTTCAAATTACCTCAATCAAGTTCCAGATACATGGCGTCTTGATGTTTTCGGGGGCAAGCCGAATGAAGATCTTCTAAATAAAGGAAACATCGATTACAAAGGATCTTATACGCCTACTGAACTGCCTAATCATCTCGATGGTGGTTTTGGCCTCGTTTGGGCATCAGACAGTTTTGATCAAGTAACCGGTGAAACTGCAGAGTATAACCGCCTTTGTTATGAGCACAAGCTTAGCCTTTACCTCTCAAAGCGAATTCCAGTGTTTATTTGGAAACATGCGGCTCCGGCAAAATGGGTCACAGAAAATCATCTAGGTTTTGCTGTTGAAAACCTTTCAGATATTTGGTCAATTATCGAAAACTTTACCGAGGAGCAATATCAAGCCATGCAACCTGATCTCACTCGAGTTAGTCACTTAATACGAAATGGTGTCTTTGCCAAACATGCGGCCATGAACGCGCTATTGGCAGTTAATGAAACTTACACAGAGTTTTAAACAAAACCCATTCTGTATCTTTTCTCATTAGCCACCACGACTTTACATGTTTCATAGCACTTTAAAAGGCAGTCTCAGTTTTCCTTGAGCCAAGGAATATTGAGACTGCCTTCTTTAATCTCATTGAATTAATTAACTCGACTTTGAGGACATTTTCGCTATCTGTAATTTGGACTGCACTACCATGAAGTCCCTAGTCAAAGGCCGACTCTTTCTACTAAGAAGCTGACTGACTGGACCAGTATTTAAAACGTCCATCGTTGTGTCAACACCCCGATAAAATATACCGCCCGTCATATTTGGAATGATCACTGGTTTCGCGCCGGCATATAATTGATTCAAATTTTTTAAAATGTCACCAACAGCATTAATATTATATTCTGGAATATCCGGAAGAATCCCCATTGCAAGTTGCGCATTGCCACTGTTTCCCATAAGCGCACCTGAATCATGATTAATACCTAGTGCATGACCCATCTCATGGCTTATTGCTGCCACTGCTTGAACGAAACCTCCTTGAAAACTAGCACCGCTGAGTATGGTATCGTTGATTTTTATTATGTTTTGCCAGCCTTCATAGACAATACCGTTGTAACCAGTTTCGGCAACAACACCGTTAGGCAAATCTGCAGATTTTATGACAACATCGGCAGCAGCCTTCGCCACTTTGGCTTTTTGATAACTCATAATTAAATTAACGCCAACTGCTCTATTCCAGTGAGCTGCCGCTGCTGTTATCACGTCTTTTTGTTTGATAGCATCATCGTCATAAATCATCGTGCCATGTTTGTTAATCGTTGTTATGAATGAGAGGTTACTTGGTCTGGCATTTTCTGGTTCATTTTTAAACATATCTAAGTCGTTAATAAACTTAACTTTGGCATCAACTTGGTTCGCGTTATTAAACATGGTTATGCTGGTCATAATTGTTAATATCGATAAAAAGATTCTCCATCTTTTTCTCATGGTCTCACCCCTTTGTTTCGGGTCTTTATATATTAACTGTACGCTATTTCGCTTAATAGCGGTAGTAGCTCACGATGAACGGATCTTTTGCTTACGAGTTACTAGCATACTTTTTCACCTAACAACACAATGATAATCGAACGTTGCCCAAAGAATCTGTTATGTAATGTTCTTACTGGCTCATTGTTAACCAAAATGATTTTATTGACGTATTTGTTGACAAAGCCATGCCTAAACTGAAATTTTCATAATAAGAATTGCTTTAACAGAAGCCGCAAAAAAACAGGTTGACCTAATTGAACACGCTCAGCATGCCGTTAAGTCAACCTGTTATTAAGTTTCATTACTTCGAACGAAAAATTTTAATCAACGACTTTAGTAAGAATCAAGTACCTATCACCCACATGTATTTGATAAACATTCTACTTAATCGGTCATGTTTGGAAGGATGACTGGTTTGGCACCACTGTATAGTTTATCGAGGTTTTTCAGGATGGCTCCAACCGCATTAATATTATATTTAGGAATATCTGGAAGGATTCCTTTGTCCAGATCAGCCACCCCACTTGTGCCCATTAGTGGGCCTGGATCATGAAACAATCCCAATGCATGTCCCATTTCATGACTGGTTGTAGACACCGCTTGAATAAATCCCTTCGGTGTACCGGTCTTAACTAGCGTGCCATCAGCAATCTGAATGAGGTTTTGCCAGCCTTCGTATACAACACCATTATAGCCAGTGACACCACCTGTACCCGCAGGTAAGTTATTGGCTGATTTAATCAAGACATCTGCATCACTTTTAGGAACACCTGCTTCTTGATAGCTCATAATCAAAGTCATACCGACTGCCTTATTCCAATGATCTGCCGCGGCTTCTACAACATTCTTCTGCGGAAAAGTATCGGCGTCATAAATCATGGTTCCCTTGGCGTTGATGGCCGTGAAAGGTATATAGATGCTCGGTTTAACATTCTCTGGTTCATTCTTATAAAAATCCATGCCATTGATAATTTTAATCTTAGCATCTACCGGACTCGCCGTGCTAAATGAGATGACGCTTATCGCAAAAATAAATGCTGACAGAACAATCTTCCACCACTTCTTCATTTTAATCATCCCCTTTAAATTTATTTTAACATTCGTTCCACCTAATATCCACAAATTATATAACCATTTATCAAAAATAATGTAAGCGCAAGCTCGTAACATCAATAGGCTTTTCTTTGTAATATCCCCTCGACTAAATAACAAAAGCAACTGTCTCGGTATTCTTAACTACAATATGCAATCAGGGTACTAAAACCGTTTTATTTGTTGTTCTTAACTCTTCGTAAAGTATTATTGTAAACTCGCATAACATATTTCTAAGGCGGCAACAATATTCACTCTACTATCTTGGTAAAGTCGCGCCAAATAATAAAGTATCTGTCACCAACATGAATTTGATAAGCATGTCCCTCACCAGCATTTGTGATAGTTGTCAGAGCTTGCTGCTTTGGACCAATCAAATCTGTACTTAGGACGTCCGGAGTATTGACATTATCGCGATACACATCACCAGTAATAATGACGCGACTATCGCCTCAATAATGTAGTACTGATTATCCACTTTGATCTAATAATACCTCGTCAATAAAAAGCAACAGCCCGGCTTAATTTACTACTTTGGTAAAATCACTTGAAATAATCAAGTACCTGTCACCTACATGTATTTGATAAACATGAAAGCCATTTACCTTCACATAAGTGGTTAAGACTTCTTGTTGAGTGCCTGTCAACAAAAGTGCGTTCGTTGTACTGATACGTCCAACACCCACTTGGTAAACATCTTCATTACCTGTAATTTCAATTGTTCTATGAGTAAGATCCCGTGATACTAAACGAGAATCATCCTTGAATAGTTTACTGATTAAGTCGGTATCTAGGACATCCGTCGTGGTGCCGTTATCACGGTAAGCATCTCCAGTAATAATGACGCGACTACCGCCGCCAATAATGTAATATTGACTGCCAACTTTGATCTGATAATACCTTTGGGAACCAGCACTCATGTAACCAGTTACAATTGGCTGCTTCGTTTTAGTCAAATTGAATGAGTTCGTGGTGCCAACTTGGCCTCGCCCGACCTGATAGACATTTTCATTGCTGAGAATGTCTACGGTGCCACCATTAAAGTTACGTGTCGCCAAGTGATCAACACCTAGTACTAGTTGCGCGACTGGGTCAGTGGGCAATATTTCCTCAGTTGTGCCAGCATCGCGATAAGCACTGCCATCTGTCATGTTTGGAATCGTGATCGGCTTCGATCCTGGGTATAACTGATCCAAGTCTTTCAAGATCGCGCCAACGGCATTCACATTATAGTCAGGAATGGCCGGTAAAATGCCATTTGCCAGTTCAGCCGCACCACTCGTTCCCATCAGTGCGCCCGGATCATGATTGAGACCTAATGCATGTCCCATTTCGTGACTGGTCGTTGAAACAGCTTGAACAAAACCTTTTTGTGAACTAGCAGCATCTAACGTGGTGTTAGCGATTTTGATGATATTCTGCCAAGTTTCGTATACATAGCCGTCGTAGCCTGTTACCCCACCAATACCCGCCGGTAAATCTGCAGGTTCAATGACGACATCCGCATCAGCTTTAGCAACATGGGCTTCTTGATAACTCATAATCAAGTTAATCCCGACTGCCTTATTCCAATGCGTCGCAGCCGCCGTGATCACATCTTTTTGCTTCACAGTGTCTGCATCATAAATCATGGTGCCATTTTTATTGATCGTCGTAATAGTCGATAGCACACTTGGTTTGGCATTTTCTGGCTCATTCTTGTAATAATCGGCGTTTCTGGTGAACTTAACCCTTGCGTCCACTTGATTGGCTGTACTGAATGCACCAAAACTTATTGCGATAATCAGTGCTGATAACAAAGTCTTCCAGAACTTTTTCATGATCCTCGCCTCCTACGCGTTATTTTAACGCTATAGAAAACGTTTTCCAATATTAAACTATTTATACTATTGATTCAATTGTCATTGCTTTACTAAATACTTGAAACCATTTTATAGCATTATTCCTGCGTCCTAAGCGCAAACAAACAGAGCTGTCTTATCGAACACTCATCTGTGTATCGTCAAACAGCTCTGTTATTGACAGTTGAACTTTTATGTTATGAATTTACTTCTTATTTGCGGGCTTCCCCACAGGCTTATTTGCCTGCAGCTTTGAAGCCAAGTCAAGAATATAAGCACGCAGCTCATCCTTCACTTCTGGATGGGTCAAGCCGTACTCGATGTTGGTCTTCACATAGCCAAACTTATTCCCAACATCATAACGATCGCCGGTGAATTCATGGGCGAAGACACGCTGGGTTTGGTTCAAGGTGTCGATGGCATCGGTGAGTTGAATTTCGTTACCCTTACCAGGTTTTTGATTTTCGAGAATATCAAAGATCTCTGGTGTCAACAAGTAACGACCAATGATGGCCAAGTCACTTGGTGCATCGGCAACAGCTGGCTTTTCAACAAATTTCTTGACGTTGAAGAGTCCCTTTGAAACTTCTTTTTCAGGGTCAATAACGCCATAAGCTGAAACTTCGTCATGTGGCACTTTTTTAACAGCAAGAATGGATGCGTGGGTCTTATCGTATTCGTTAATCAGTTGCTTGGTCAACGGTACCTTGTCATGCATCAGGTCATCGCCGAGCATGACAACAAATGGTTCGTCGCCAACGAATGACTTTGCCAAACGAACGGCATCCCCAAGGCCGCGCGGATATGGCTGGCGAACGAAGAAGAGATTAACGCCGATGTCAGTGGTGGAGTGAACCAACTCCAACAAGGCATCTTTATGTTTTTCTTTCAAATTCTGCTCCAATTCAGGAGCAGAATCGAAATGGTCCTCAATAGAACGCTTTTGTTTACCCTCAACGATCAGAATGTCTTCAATCCCGCTGGCTTTAGCCTCTTCAACGATGAACTGAATGGTTGGTTTATCAACGATTGGTAACATCTCTTTGGCTAAAGCTTTAGTTGCTGGCAGAAAGCGGGTCCCAAGCCCGGCTGCCGGAATGACTGCTTTACGAACTTTCACGTGTACACAAGTCCCTTCTCTTACTAATTTGACTACCTACTATACTATACTAGAAACCGCTTGCGAAAAGTATTGGAAATCCTGAATTCTAACAAAGAATTCACATTTTCATCGCTGAAAATAAAAAACTCGATCACCATTAGCAATCGAGTTGTCTTTAATCATTAATTTCATGCACATTAAATTTCAGAGGCTCGATATGATGGTCGCGCCAAGCCGCAAGTAGCGGTTTGATGGCTTGATGAGAATCAATCAAGACGATCCCGCAATCACCGCCACCGGCACCTGAAGATTTTGCCGCGCCGCCTGCTTGTTCAGCTAGTTCAACAAGCTGACGCAATGCTGGTGTTTGGATCGCAACCCCCGAGAAATGAGCTAATTCATCCAACAACTCACGGTTGCGGCGAATACCAGCTTGAATACTGCTCAACGAACGGTTGCGGAACCCATCAATTAATTTTTCTAAGGTTTCGCGGCTAGCAGTTAAGAAGTCACGGTAAAGTTGTGGCTTCTTCGCTTTGGCCAGCGTAATTTTGTCGACCAACTGAGAAGTTGAAGCTGGTGAACCTGTCCAGCCAACCAGCAACTGCATGTCAGCCGGAGCTGTCAGCAATTCAATCGACAACTCTGGCCAATCAGTGTTAATCAGGTCGGCTAGTGACATCTGGTTTCGTGCTGCCGCCAACCACGCTTTATCAAACGAACGGTAGGCAATCCATCCCCCATAGACAGATGCTGCAATGTCACCTAAAGAGCCATTGCCCTGTACGTCTAGATGGGCAATGGCAGCCAGCTTGTAGATCTGATCCTTCGACATTTTCAAGTCGTAAAACTTGGCTAATGCCTTAATGGTGGCAACAGTCACCGCTGCTGAACTGCCTAGGCCATACTTCTTCCCATCCTTGGCGTCCAGCTGCGAATCAATATAGAGCTTATATAACGCGAGCGGTTTGTCTAACTCTCGAGCGTATTGTTCAGTCAATTTGATTGCCGAGAGAATGTAATGAAACGGATTATCCCGATTATCAAAGACCATCTCGTCGCCTTGACGCTGCCAATACAGCGAGTTTTCCTGATACTGCTCGGACACGATACTGCCGAAATGCTTCGTTGCCTCAACCGTGACGGTGACGAATTGATCTAACGCCACAATGATTGCGGGGAAGCCAGTTTCAACCACCGCGTATTCACCGGCAACATAAAGCTTGCCTGGCGCCTGCGCTGTTATCACACAATCAGAACCCTTCAATTTTTCATTTATATAGGACCCCAGAGGGAATCCGACTGTAAGTATAGCTGACCTTACGTCACAGTGACGTAAACCAACAAAAACCTTACTATTTCTAAAGAATCACCTTAATTATTTTAGCAGAGATTCAACTTTGTGCAATGGTTTCCGAATTTTCGATCATTTAGGGTTGTCAAATCGAAGGGTTCACCGATTTGTATAAGTGTAAGGCAAAAAAATGTCTTACGATGCCATGGCACCTTTTGATCCACCTAGTTGTATTTTAAAGACCGCGTGACCTGACTTTGGCCAAGTCTAGTCACACAGTTGCAATTGACGATGAAAAGCGCACGCAAGCGCTGAAAACAAGGAGGAAGTAACATGCCACGAACAATCAAAGCACAAGCCATTGTCTATACGATGATCGACCCAGAGAAGGAGGATTACAAACAAGTCCGGCGCATGAACAACGTCGCGCTTGAAGCTGACGATGGTCAATTACTCGCGATCGGCAGTGCCTTCGCTAGTTTGTACCCGGGTACTCAACTGCACAGCACGGTCTTGCAACAGCAAACCGAACTGAACGCCTAAACGGAGGGCTAACTTATGAAAACACTTTCTTTCAGTTTCAAATCTTCACTTGGTAAGACCACCAGTATTCGTTTAAACAAGTACGAAGCTGACGTAACGGCGGACCAAGCCAAACAGTTCGCGCAGATTGTCGCTGATGCTAAGGCCTTCGTCAAGGATGGCGTCAACCTGTACGCGACTCCGACAGGCGCCAAGATGACCGAGACACAGGTTACTGAAATCTACCATGTTGATGAGAAGAAGGAACCACAACCTGCAGAGCCACAGGCATAACTGAACAACCGCCACCTGCTGAAACCCCCATCAGCACCTTTTCGATGATCGCTAGGAAGCCGCCGCTCGCGAAACACATGAGTGGCGGCTTTTTTGTGCGAGTCGTTTAGAAACAAGAGCATAAGTGGCCTCAGCGTCTAGTGACTGTGTCTTAGTCATTGAACGCTGAGGTCACTCACGCGAAATATTGTTGCGGCTGTGAGTGCGGTTGTCCCTCACTAGGATTCTCTTTTCACATCTTCTGGATCATCATCCGCCTTGGCAAGCTTATTCAAGTCATCGAAGGTCGGCAAGCCCAGCAGCTGCGACCATGCGCGCAATCTGCCTGTCAGGCTCGTTTTGTTGGGCTTGTCTGGATTTTCTGTCGCTAAATCGTTGACATCGCCTGCCGAGATGACATCTTGAAACTCGCGGGTATATTGCCCCAGTACCATCCCAAGCTGGCGGACATAACCCCAATTTTTAACAAGCTGACGTGGTGACATTTTTGATAACACAAATAGACTCAGGGCAGCATATCGGCGCACTGCCAGCGAGGTCAATTCCGGCTTGTCATGCGCGAGGGTCAGGAAAACGGCGCCGAGTTGATGGATTGCTTCTAAATCGCGCTTTTGAAACTTGGCGTGCACACTGCTGGTCGCATTGAACCGATAATAATACCGAGGTTCGTCAATAAAGCCGATTTGATCAATTCGCGGCAAAAGATGGCCGATAAAGTAAGCATCCTCTAACAAATTGAAATTCGCGACAGGCACCGGCTGTTCGAATAACTCGGCACGGAATAATTTATTCCACAAATAACCGCGCAAATCACGATCCTCTAGCCAATAGCGATACTTGTCATCGCCTTCGATTTTAAATGTCGATTCACGAAACGCGCGTGCCTTCATCTTCGTACTGCCAATGTAGTTGTAATAATTGACAACCACCATATCGACCCGTGGTGCCTTCATCCCGTCTGCCATGGTGGATAGCCACTGCGGATGCACAAGATCGTCGCTATCCATAAACGTGATCAAGTCCCCGCTGGCATGATCAATCCCAATTTGCCGAGCCCGTGCTTGACCGCCATTTTGGACCCGCACAACGTGAATTCGGGGATTTTCTCGCATATAAGCCGCCAAGATAACTTTACTGGTATCCATGGAACCATCGTCTACACAAATAATCTCATAATTCGGATAATCCTGTGCCAATAAACTGTCCAAGGCCTCTGCGAGATACTTCTCTGCATTGTAGACTGGCATGATAACCGAGATCAGCGCTTCAGGATCTGCCATATACTCCCTCTTTTCGTCCTTTCCTTTAGTATAACGTGAACTGGTTTGATTAAGTACCATTCGTTTGTAAGTTACGATAACGCGCTCGCTTGCGCAGAAGCCTGCATATAAGGACCTTGATTGCAATGGTCAAAGCCCGACCATCACGATCAAGGCCGCTTACACTCCGGTTGCTAACCGGGCTGATTCGCGCTCACATACAAAACGGGGTGAGCAATCATCGTCGCCACCCCGTTTTTTCGTGCCCTATTGTTTCTGAATGATCGCGTTGGCCGCTATTATTCAGGAAGTGTTTTAAGATCGGCCTCGGTTAACTTGTACTTCTCATCAATGGCATCGCCTTGAGAAGTCAAAATCTTCGGGCCGTTATCTGTGATGACCAGCGTGTGCTCGTACTGGGCACACTTGCTGCCGTCAGCAGTGACGTAGTATTCCCAAGTATCGCCTGGGACTTGTTTACCCTTGATCTTCCAAGTACCTTCAGTGATCATCGGCTCGATCGTAATGGTCATGCCGGCTTTTAGTCGTAAACCATGACCTGGCACGCCATAATGCGGCACATTAGGACTTTCGTGCATGGTTGGCTGAATGCCGTGGCCAATAAGCTCACGGACATCGCCGTAGCCGTTATCATCTTCGGTGTAAGTCTGAATAGCAGCGCCAATGTCACCGATCCGATTGCCAACAACTGCTTCATCAATCCCTAAGTACAGGGACTTTTTGGTAACGTCCATCAGCTTCTGGTCAGCTTCTGACACCTTGCCAACGCCGTACGTCCAGCAAGAATCGCTGAAGTAGCCATTCCAGCTGACAACCGTGTCAACACTGACAACATCGCCATCTTTGAGTTTCAGGCCCTTACGCGGAACCGCATGCGCAACTTCATCGTTGATGCTGACACAAGTCACATACTTATAACCTTCAAAACCGACTTGTTCGGCCTTGGCGCCATGAGATTCAAAGAATTCTTTGGCGAACTTTTCAATTTCCCAGCTTGAGATGCCTGGTTTGATAATATCGCGCAGGCCAAGGTGCATACCTGCCAAAATGGCACCGGACTTTGCCATGCCTTTAATTTCTCGTGCTGATTTGATCGTGATCAAGCTTTTCTGCCTCCAATACAAGTTTAGCTCGCAATTAGTGTAGCATTAATCAGGGATAAACAACAGAAGTCTGAGAATGGTTGGTTAAACAGTGTCGGTGTCGGTTATGACATCAGGGATCATTGGCCTTTTCGATTCACATCCCCAGAGTCGTGTCCCCTATGCTATAATCAGGCAAATGAACAAGAAAAGGCAGCCTCGCCGACGTGTAAGCCCCCGAGTGCTGTGTTTTAGGAGGAATAAAAGAAAAATGGCAAGCGCAAGGATTGTATATGCCAGTTTGACCGGCAACAACGAGGATATCGCTGGTATTATTGAAGAAGCTTTTGAGGACTTAGGGGTGGACGTGACGACAACGGAAGTTTCTCAAGCGCTGGCCAGCGATTTTGAAGATGTCGATATTTGTGTCACCGCGACTTACACCTATTCAGATGTCGGTGATGGCGAATTACCTGACGAAGCCGTTGACTTCTATGAAGAGTTGCAAGAACTCGATCTCAAGGGTAAGGTCTACGGTTGCTGCGGTAGCGGTGATCGCTTCTATGATGACTTTGCCACTTCGGTAGACGACTTTGACAAGGCTTTTGCCAAGACCGGGGCCACGAAGGGTGCGGAAGACGTTAAGATCGATCTCGCCCCTGAAGAAGACGATATTAAGCACCTAGAGGCCTTTACCAAACAACTTGTTGAAAAGTATCAGGCATTGCAATAAAACCGTTTAAAGCAAAAGGACTTGCGCTCTCAGATGAACGCAAGTCCTTTTTTGCTGCTCTCAGCCATGGTTGCTCACTCAATGACTAGCTTTTCGCTTCTTTTTCTTCGTGTGGTGTCCGCACGCGGCGTTTGACGAAGTCGTGTACTTTCCCCTTACTGCCGTGTAGTCGACCAATGAAATACTCAGCGGTGAGTGCATTGATGACGGCGCCCCACAACAGCACCAGTGCGGAGAAGTTAAGCCATAACATGATCGCGATGAAGGTGCCAATCGTGCCATAGGACAGATAGCGTGTCCCAAAATATTTCATGTATAAGGAAAACGCCTGGGCAATTAACAGCCAACCGGCGACCGTAAAGGCGGTGCCTGGTAAGACTGTCCACATCCGGATTTTGACGTTCGGCAGAAAATAATTTAAAAACATAATAATGACAAAAAGCGCCGTAATCGTCACTGGCCAACGTAGGGTATTAAATGTTCGCAGCCAGTCATCGTTGAGACGAAGCAGTGGGATCAGCCATTCCAGAAACTGGCGGCCAAATGCGAAAACAATCAGAATGGCGCCCATCACAATGATGAGTGTGAAGGTCATGAGCATCGATAGTAAGCGTTGAATAATAAAATTCTGCGATGACTCGACGCCGTAAATTTGATTGAAGCCCATTTTCAAACCATTCACGCCTAAACTGGCCGCCCACAAAGTCGCAACCGCCCCAATTCCCAGCAAACCGCCACTGCTGGAATCCAACAGATTGGCGATCACTGGGTCCAACCAATTCATGACATTGGATGGGATTGCCTGTGTCAAATAGGCAGCAAGGCCTTTGTATGTTAGGCCAAAATAAGGCAAAGCATTGGCGACAAACAGAATCAATGGGAATAAGGACAGCAAGGTATAGTACGCCAAGGCAGCAGCACTTTGGCCGATGTTCGATTCGGTGATCCGATTGATGGCAAGTTTAACAAACACCCGCATTTTGGTGCGGCGTGGCAACGCCAAATCTGCCAATGCTGCACGCCCGGATTGAATCGCGACTTCTTGTTCGGCGGAAAGCAGCGGCGGCTTTTTTTGCTGTTGTTGGGGAGCCATAATCACTTGCCTCCTTTCTGTGACGCCCTGCTCTTCAGGCATGTCATTAAGTTAGGTGATTAGCGTCTTAACTTTATTTTGCCAGAGTGAGCGTCATCAGGACAAGAAAAATCTGATCTGTCAATCAGTTCCAAGATGGCTCAGGCCAGCATGTGCGTCTGAACTGCCCGCATAAAGGCTGAATAATCCGCTTTTACCTGATTCAGATACCATTTGCTCCAACGCTGAACGGCGCTGTCAAAACTTTTATCAAGATAGCCAGTCACCACTGCAGCCTGAGGCGTCTGAGCGTGTGCCATTGCCAATAGATACGTGGTGATCTGGGTGTAGTACTGAAACTCGGGGAAAGTCAGTTCCTCAAGATCCACAGACCCCTTCATATCACGGAACTGGCGGACATAATAGCTTTTATCGCCTACGTTGAACCAGCCGAGGAATGGATCAGAGGCTTTCTGCAAAATCATCTGAGAAGCAATAATACGCTGTCCCTGACTGACTTCTTGTTGCAACGTGATGCGTTCCGTATTTGGAATTAATTCAGGTCGCGGCGGCAAGGCTTCTTTGACTTGCAGCACAAGATGGCTGCCACCTAATCCGCTTAGCAAAACGAGATAGCAATTCGTGCCAAAGCTGCCAATACCCACGCTGTGATGAATGATGTCCGTAATCCGATATTCGCTCAGTAGCACCAAAATATCCGGCCGCGTGGACTTGCGGTACTGAGTAAAGCCGTCAAAGATCGCCTGATAAGTCGCTTTATCCAACCTGACAGAGCTTGGCGGATCGTCTTTAAACCGCATGTTACCGTCGATAGTCGTGGTGTATTTTTTGATCACCGAGTCATTATTGCGCTTCGTCGCCTTTTTCACAAATTTCGACAGCAACGCCGAATCTTCAGCGCCGGGGATCGACTGCACAAGATGGCTGACTTCGGTGGACTGATAAAAACGATCCAATGCACCAACCTTGAAAAGGTCCCGTAAGGTTTTACGATAAATCGATGCATCTGTCTGCACCAATTCATCCAATTTATCTGCATCGAATCCTTGTTGGTCGCCTAACAAATAAACACTTGTCAGCAAACGCTTGATGTCAAATTCAAAGCTGTTGATCTGCGCTTCATCGAAGTCGTTGAGGTCAAAAAGCAGGTTGCGTTCTGGCGATGCGTAGAAACCGAAATTCTGTAAGTGGGCGTCACCATCAATTAACAGATTGATGCCAGACTTCTCCCCTTGCTGCAAGTCATAGGCCATCAACTCAGCAGTGCCGCGAAAAAAAGCTGCCTGCGAAGCGCCCATGCGACTATGACGCATAGGCAACAGTGATTTGGTTAAGTTTTGTTCGACACTATTAATGAACTGGACGGGGTCCCGATCAATCTTACTGACGGCGGCCAGACTTTCAATTGGTGCAGTTTTACGAATCTTTTTCCCAGTATCTTTTAAATCGTCAATGGTATATTTAGCGGCGATTCGTTCGCGTAATAGGTCTTTTAGGTCTGATGAACTTCCCATAATAAGCTCCCTTGTGGTTTTCTGTGTTGTCTTGTGAGACGGTAGACAACATCGTTAGTTTTAAAGTAGCGCATTGTGAGATGGTTTTCCAGTGATTCGGTGAAGTGGCAACTATGTAAAAGGCGGCAGCAGTGTTTGGCCCAAGATCAGGGTTTGCACTGTTGCCGTCTTTGTTAACCGGTGGGACTCATTGTCGTTGAAAAAGCATTCGCCTTTAAACGCGTTCGCTGGCCCAGAAACCTCCGTGTAAGGACCTTGGACGCAATGGCCAAAGCCCGGCCATCACGCCCAAGGCCGCTTACACTACGGTTTCTAACCGCTCCTGCTCACGCTCTAAAAAAAACCGCTCCACATCGGAACGGTTATCCCCAATTTGCTATTAATGATCGTTAGTATCCCTGAGCGATCTTGGCGTCTTGAAACCAAGAGATGCGCGGGTCGTCTGAGAAGCGGCCGTTAACAATGAAGTCTTGTGTCACAGCCGTTAGAATATCAACCATTTGATCTCGTGTAATATCAATGAAGCCTGGTGCCATTAAATTGGCGATCCCCGTTGCAACGATCCATACCCCGCAGATCGTGTTGCGCAACTGTGCTTCGTTCAAGTGCTGCGCTGGTTCGTAAGAATCGAATACGCGCATTGCGGTGCTCATCGCATATTCGCGCATTTCATCAACACCGAAGTGATCTTCCACAAAAACGGCGCGATACAATGGCCGATTTTCAAGTGCAAAATTGATATAAGCAAGCCCCAAATCAACGACTGGATCGTTGGTAAAATGCTTTGCCATTTTCAGTGAAAGTAGTTCTTTAATTCGATCCATGACAGCCTGTTTCAGCTCAGCCATGTTTTTGAATTCTAAATAAATTGGCTGTGTTGAGCAGTTCATCTTTTTGGCGATATTCCGCGCTGTGAAACTCTTGAAGCCTTGTTCCACAACAAGGTCATACGCCGCATTGAGAATCTGATCATGCGTAATTGTTTTCTTTCGTGCCATAATGTTCCCCTTGCTTTCTTTAGTTATTTAAAACTAGCTTGCACACAACTCATTTACAAACATCTTTGGATACGCCTCCACTCCAAAAGGCAATCTAGATGTTATGCTGTTATTTTACCAGACCTCATACCAGAAAGAAACACTATTTGCAAACAAATTGACGGTTTTCTTAATTTTTTTCGAAGTATTTTTTAAAGAGAACGCCATGCTTTGTGGTGTCATTTATTTAAACATAAAGCACGGACGTTTTTTAGAACTGTTGAGCACGTAATGATGACTGCTATGGTAGACTATTGCCAACGACGGATTTGGAGGGAACGAAAGATGACATTACCTAACTTTGACAAAAGCCTCAAACAATATGCAGAGCTCGCCGTTGATATTGGCGTCGCCGTGAAACCCGGTGACACGGTTTATTTGCAAATTGCCGTGGATCAGGCCAAACTTGCGCAGTTGATTGTGGCTGCGGCTTATGACCGTGGTGCCGCTGAAGTGCAAGTTCAGTGGCACGATGATCTGATCAAGCGGTTGGACATGGCCCACATGGCAACATCCCGCCTGTACAACATCCCCGATTTCATTAAGGGTCAGTTTGACTACTGGGTCGATCACAATGCCAAACGGATTACTGTGATCTCTGCCGATCCTGACAACCTTGCAGGACTGGATCCACAACGCATCGCTAACTATCAAAATGCCTTCAATCAAGCTTACGCCCGCCTAATGGACGCAATCAGCTCAATGAAGATTAGCTGGACCATCATCGGCGCCGCAAGTCCAAAATGGGCCGAAAAAGTTTTTCCTGATGCCAATACCCCGGAAGAAGCGACTGATAAACTCTGGGCGGCTATTTTCAAAACCACCCGAATTGATCAGCCTGATCCTGAAGCTGCTTGGAAAGCCCATGATCAACAATTGCGAACAAAAGCGGACTGGCTGAATGCTGAGCAGTTCGATCGGCTTCATTATGTCGCGCCGGGTACTGATTTGGTTGTCGGTCTGCCCAAGCACCATATTTGGGAAGGTGCTGGCGCCTATAATCCGCGCGGTGAGGAATTCATGGCCAACATGCCGACAGAGGAAGTCTTCACGGCGCCGGATTTCCGCCGCATTGATGGTACAGTTGCCTCCACAAAACCGCTAAGTTACTCCGGGAATATCCTTGAGGGGATGCATTTTACCTTTAAAAACGGTCAAGTCGTCGACGCCCATGCTGATCGTGGAGATGCGGTATTACAAAACCTGCTAAAGATCCCCGGCGCCCGCTCGCTTGGTGAAGTGTCGCTGGTCCCTGATCCATCCCCGATTTCCCAATCCGGCTTGATTTTCTTCAACACGTTATATGACGAAAACGCCTCTGATCACATGGCGCTCGGACAAGCTTATCCATTCTCCGTCAAAGACGGCGTTGCCATGACCACCGACCAACGCACCGCGGCTGGCCTCAATCAAAGTAACACGCACGTTGATTTCATGATGGGCTCAGCTGACATGAATATTGACGGCATCAAGGCCGATGGCACCGTCGTTCCGATTTTCCGCAATGGTGACTGGGCTTAGGTATTTTTCTCCGCCGTAAATTGTCTTTTCTCCGCCAAATAAACCAAAGTGGCGGAGAAAACCTGGTAAAAAGCTAAAAAGGCCGTGACCGCATCCCCCCGCTTCAAAACGGGAAAGACGCGATCACGACCTTTTTTGATCGACACTAGCCATTCAAGCCTTGGCCTTAATCGCCTGCAGGACATCCAAAAAGATTTGGCCATACTTATCCAACTTCGCCTGCCCGACGCCTTTGACCGCCATCAACTCATCAAGACTTTGCGGCATGGCGCTGCCAATTGCCTTCAACGTCTTATCAGAGAAAATCATATAAGGCGGTAAATGCTGCTGCTCCGCCAGTTGTCGCCGAGTACTGCGCAGTTCCTGAAAGACAGTGTCGTCGACTTCGAGATGCTGCTCGGCTTTTTGCGCCGTCTTCTGGAATACTTGCGCTTGTCCGCGAAGAACCTCAGCGCCTTTGGCCGTTAAGCCCAGAGTTGGGTACTGACCACCGCGGGTTTCTAAATAACCGCCAGCCACCAGAAAATCTATGAACGTTGTAATGTCGCGTTGACGACGACTGCTCATCAACCCATAAGTTGACAATTGATCTAGATGAAACGACAATACCCGCTGATTGTGGGCCCCCGCCAGCACTTGCGCCACAACGCCTTTGCCAAAACGTTCATGCAAGCGAACCACACAAGATAAGACCTTCTGCGCATCAACCGTAACATCCACTGATTCCCGGTCATCCAAACAATTCGAACACCGACCACATGGGTTTGTCCCGTTTTGACCGAAATAGTTCAAAATAAACTGTTGCAAACACTGATCTGTGTTCGCATACCGTTCCATCATTTTCAACTTCTCATATTGCCGCTGTTTGTGCTCGTCATCGCCTTCGGATTGATCGATGAAGAACCGCTGAACCTGGAGATCTTGCGGCTTAAACAGCAAAATTGCCTCACTCGGCAAGCCATCACGACCAGCCCGACCGGCTTCTTGATAATACGATTCGACATCTTTGGGAATCTGGGCGTGAATGACAAACCGCACGTTGCTTTTATCAATACCCATGCCGAACGCATTCGTTGCAATCATAATTGGTTTGCGATCAAACAAAAAGTCTTCCTGATTAGCAGCACGCTGCGCTTCACTCATGCCCGCGTGATATTTGGCCACAGGCAACTTCTTATGTGCCAAAAAGGTATACAAACGGTCAACTTCTTTACGGGTGCTGGCATAGATGATGCCCGCCTGATCGACATTCAGTTTCAGGTAATCTAATAGATACCGATCTTCATCCTGATCGCGCACGACCTTGAAGCTCAGATTACTTCGCTCAAAACCAGTATTAATCATCCCGTCAGCCGGAATCGCCAGTCGCTGGCAAATATCCTGCGCAACTCGCGGTGTGGCCGTTGCGGTCAAGGCAATGACCGGTGGCTGCGAAGGCAATTGAGCCGCCACATTCGCCAGATTCAAATAACTCGGTCGAAAATCGTGACCCCATTGAGAAATACAATGGGCTTCATCAATTGCAAATAACGAAATATCGGTGCTGCCAAGCCGTTGCACAAACCAATCCGTGTCAAACCGTTCTGGGGCAACATATAACAATTTAATCCGACCACTTCTTGCTTGGTCAAGACGATCAGCAATCTCTTGATAATCAAGGGTACTATTAATGAAAGCCGCCGGGATCCCGTTATCGTTCAACGCATCCACCTGATCCTTCATCAACGCGATGAGCGGCGACACCACGAGCGTCAATCCCGACAACAACATCGCTGGAATCTGATAACACAACGATTTCCCGCCGCCTGTTGGCATCACAACCAGCGTGCTTTCACCAGCCAAAACGCGACTGATGGCCTGATTTTGACCAGCACGAAAATGATCATAGCCAAATTTTTCCTTTAAAATTGTCTCCGCTTGCGGCGCAATCATCGTCTTCCCCCTACTAAAGAACAAAAGGCTTCACTTATAGATTATGACATCGGGCACATTTGCCCTCTCACTTGTCAACATTCATTCACAAAATGCTTGCCAGTAACCAAATCAAGATACTGAAAAGCAGCAGAATCGCATCTAACAATAACATATTCAAGTTCAACAGCGACCACCAAGCAAATCCAGCTGGCCAAAACGTCAAAAAAACATAAAAAATCACGATTGTCAGCAAGAACACGATCGGGGCACTGCGCCACATGTTGCGCAGATCCTGAGCTGAAAGCGCAATGCCTGGCGTCAGCACCAAGGCCGTGACGATAAAAGCCGCAAACCAAACCCAGTTGATCTGAATCAAGCCGCGCATCGCCACCCATTTTTCATTAAGACTCGTGGCGGCAGTTAAGACTGGCCAAAGCCGGCCATCTGTCGGAAAAAAGGCCCATCGTCCCATGATCAGCAACACGGTACTGATGCCCCAGACAGGTGCACTGCTGGACAGAAATAATCCCAGTTGTGCCCAAGGCGAGCGCCGATTGTACCGCAAACTGACATGCGCTGCGCTGCCGCTAACCACATCAGCTCGCATGGAAAAGTTAGTCACTTGTAATCCGAAGAGCCGCGCAACAACCGCGTGCAACAGCTCGTGCACAAAAATACCTGGTTTCATATACCAGAGCTGCGTATTCGAACGCCCGGCCCGATTCACCATGGCTTGCACCGTCGCTGCATTCACACTGCTAATGATCAACATACCGCCAATGAAAATCAACCAGCCCGGCAAATAAACGGCTGTGAAGGCTTGCATCGCGTAATCTCCTTTTAGACAAATCAAGCTACCGCAAAAATGTGATTGCACTCATTTTTAATCTTTAAGACTTTTTAGAATGTGCAATGTGATTTCCAAAAAAGCACAGCCATCAAGACTGTGCTTCGTACTGTGCCCTATCGGAATCGAACCGATGACCTACTGCTTAGGAGGCAGTCGCTCTATCCTGCTGAGCTAAGGGCACCAGACAAAGTCAATTATGCCAAAAGCCACAGGGCAATTCAAATTCATTTGCAAATATTGACTATAAAGTGTTCAACATGCAGCGAACAACGCCTAAGCCGTCATATACGACCGCTCAATCGAATCTAACATCCGGCCGTAATTACGGCGGCGTTTATTGCCGACCAATAATTCGGTCCCCATTTGCTTCAGTTGCGCCGCCCAGTTAACCGGCTGCACGGTTTCACTGACACGGACTTGGCTGGCATTGGCATTTAACGGCGTGATCAGGTACCGAACCTTGAACCGCGAGAAACGGGTGACGGTCAACATCGCAAATTCACGATCAATCACATTCTTGGTAACCTTAACTTTGGCCCACTCGCCATCTGGAAATTGCTTGCGATAAGCATAACCACCGAGTTCTGCCGCCGCAACCTGTTGATTGTTAGCCGCCGCAATATCAGCTTGTACGGGCGCAATAATCTTGCTATATAAAAAAGCTGCTGGTGTCTGTAATGTTTTTTCGATTTTCATGGGGATTACCTCTCTTGATTGCGAGCGCGTTATTGCCGCGGTTGCAGGCACGTCAACCGCGCTGTGCCAGCCGTTATTTACGCGCCTGCACTTGCTGATAAAGATCAATAATCTCATCGGCAAGCCGGCGAATGGTCATCGCACTCATTAGATGATCCTGACTGTGCACCATCAATAATGTCACGTCAACTTTTTCGCCTCGTGCTTCATACGTCAGCATCTGGGTCTGAGCTTGATGAGCTTGCTTCAACTTGGCATCTGCCTGCTTCAACAGCTTACGGCTGCGCTCAGCATGGCCGGCCTTGGCTTCGTCAATCGCCGTCATGGTTGCATTTTCCGCATCACCGGCAGCGCTCATCAATGTCATCATGGCAGCCATTTGTTCTGCTTTCATACTCACCATGACTGCCCCCTTGTCTTCATCATACATCCGATGCTGCATTATGCGTTATCCTTGTGCTTGCCTTTATTCCGCTGATCTCGCAGGCGATGTTTCTTATGCTTGCGACGCGGACGAACAGCCGGTTCTTGCGCCACTTCTGGCTTAACTGGCTGCTGCTTGGCGACTGGCGATGCAGGCTTTTCAACCGTCGTTGGTGCCGACGCCTCGGACACTTTTTTAGCTGGCGGCGTGTCCACAAGCTTGCCCTCTGACATATAGCCGCGATGAATATGATACTGCGGTACCAACTTGCTGAGGTCGCGGCGATCATGATCATCCCCCAGGGTCACAACCAGACCTGCCTCACCCATCCGGCCAGTCCGCCCAGCCCGATGAATGTAAACTTCCGCGCGCTTCGGTGGTTCAAAGTTTACCACAGCCGGCAACTTAGGAATATCCAGTCCGCGCCCTGCCATATCGGTCACCAGCAAGAGCGTGATTCGTCCGCGCCGAAAATCAGTCAATGCCTTCTGTCGAACCGTTTGCCGGCCTTCGCGTGACAAGACTGCAAAGCGAACCGCCTGATGACGCAAGATCCCCGCCACGCGTTCCAAGGACGAATTTTGATTGAAGAAGACCAAGGCTTTGAAGCCATCGGTATGGGCTAAGGTGCGTAACCAATCAACCTGATGCGCCCGATCCGTCTGCAAAAACAGATGCCTGACTTCGCCACGGGTTCGATCAATTGCCCGAACATCAATGATGTCTGGTGTTTTACCAAACCACTTATGCAGCTCCTTAAAATAAGGACTTGGCGTGGCCGAGAAAAAGGCCAATTGTGCTTCCGCGGGTGCTGCTGCCGCAATCTCTCGAACCTGATCAAATCCTGGATCACGCAACATTTCATCAGCTTCATCAACGACCAGCGTTTGCAACCCATCAAGTTTCAACTTACGCGACTGAATCAGTTCCAATAAGCGACCCGCCGTTGCAACAACGACTTCTGGCTTTTCTTTTAGCCTATCGAGCTGACGTTTGACATTCGCCGAGCCAATAACGCCTTGCACGGTGATACCAATATCTTTGGCGTAAGGTGTGAGCACATCACGGGTTTGAATCGCCAACTCTTGTGATGGTGCCAAAATTAAGAGTTGTAAGCCATCGCCTGGTACCATTTTTTCAAGTAGTGGTAAGCCAAAAGCTAATGTTTTCCCTGAGCCTGTTGGAGCAAGCCCAACAACATCTTCATCGGCTTTCAGCGGTTGATACACGGCGGTTTGAATCGGCGTCTGTTCAGTATAGCCGGCTGCTTGCCAGCGTTTTTGGAACGGGGTTGCAATTGTCACAATATTGTCCTCACTAAAAATCCAGATTTGCGGAGGTCCGCAGAATTGACATGACCTGATGAACCTCTTTGGCGAGCTGCCATGCCTTGTCAAAAGCGTTGCGGTCCTTGCCGACAATTGCTTTTGCAAAATAGGCTGCCTCAGCTTCCATCGGATTAGCCAACTTTTCTGTGCTCAGCACTTGATCACCGAGCTTAACGGTCTCCAGCTCAGCAGCGTTGTCCATCATCAATGTTTGCTTGCCAGAATAAATTTCTGACGGCAACTCGCTATTAGTCGTTTTACCCGTGATCAATGTCACCGCAAACTTACCATAGTCGAGACGAGCAACGCCATCGCCGTCAATCCCGCTTTTGAGAAAATGCGGCAAATAAACGGCATTCTCCGGTACACCAAACCATGCAATCGCATCATATACAAGGTAAATACCGAGGTCCATTAAAGCGCCGCCGGCAAATTCAGGATTAAACACATTCGGCAACTTGCCAGCTAAAAAGGCATCGTATTTTGACGAATACTTCATATACGTTAAGGTGGCCCCATCAACCGGTTGACTGTGGGTGAATTCATTGACGACTTCAAAGTTATGTTCATACACGTGACGCGCTGCCTCAAACAGATATAAAGAAGGTTTCTTCCGCAACGCTTCGTCCAACTTTTCAAACTCCATGGTCGTGGCAACCAATGGTTTCTCCACGATCACATGCTTATCGGCGTCTAACGCTGCCAACGCTTGAGACGCATGCAAACTATTTGGACTGGCAATGTAAACAACATCGATATCACTGCCAAGAAAAGCATCCATCGTCGTATAAGCAGTAGCTGGTGCCGTGCTGTCAATAAATGATTGCGCGCTTTCCTGATGTCGCGAATAAACAGCGGTGAACTGATAAGCTTTCGTCGCCATCGCTGCCGCCACGAATTGCTTGGTGATCCAACCTGTTCCAATCACACCGAGTTTTAACATGGCAAATCCCCCTTTTCAGACACGCCATTCAGCTCAGAAACTGGCTGAATCGTGCTCTGTTTTTTAACGTGCTGATGCACATGCCAGACACCGCGAAACCGCCTAAGCCGTGGCCTTCATAAACTGGCGGTCTTCAACTCACACGGTCAATCATCAAGCGTCATCACGCACGCTTATCCCGATTCAGTTGCCGTCATCCTTTTAAAAACAAAGTATTTTTGACAAGTCTCTGAACCGCTTACCATTATTGTAACAGCCCAGTAACAGAAAAACAGCATCACTGTAACCACTAAAGGAAAAAGTCATGGTAGACTTAATGTAATGAAAAAATGGGAGGTCGAATAACATGGCGAGTTTTTTACGCGGGCTGAAACATGCACTCGCGCATCGGGGTCATCATCAGGAGTCGCAAACCAAGGCAGCCAATCCTGCATTGGCATTGGCGAAGAATTTTACGGGGAATTTTGCATTTCTCGATGAGCAAACCAACAAGACCCACTCGCTGGCGATCTCGCCACAACTGCAGATCGCAATCGACAACAAAGTGCTTCCCGGTCAAGTCGTCGGCATCACCATCCATGAGCTGACTTTTCTCGACCATTACGGCTATAAGTTGGTCATCACGGCCGACGATAATGGTCCGCAAACGATCTACGACGAGGCCGAAGATGCCACTTATGCAATTATTGTTCCGAGTGTTTAAAGTCATCAGAAGTTGATCAACAGATTTTTGCCGTGCCAAACGCTGTAATCTTTGGCTAGATGTGGCTCAATCTTGGCACTGTCATCTGTAAATTCTGCTGGGTTATCTATGAGCGATCAAAAAACGGCTGATTGGGGCGGTGCCCCGTCAAGTGGACAGCTCAAATATTAAAAAGTTGTTCTCGTGTT
>ENA-OWZT01000136-OWZT01000136.1-human-gut-metagenome-genome-assembly--contig:-NODE-136-length-35282-cov-7.37923_pt1 | contig 35282 bp, 35 predicted proteins | sample MGYA00249265_ERZ652125 | MGnify/ENA primary metagenome ERZ652125 (study PRJEB26925, sample SAMN05827236) | human gut metagenome | biome: ENVO:2100002; feature: ENVO:00000062; material: ENVO:00002003... | reverse complement strand
GTACTGGGAATGGCATTAGGGAATGAAAAGGAATGGCTTCAAGGAAATTTGGTCATCATTGACTTGGTAGAAAGAATTGTCGAGCGATTTGAATTGCTTTCAGGTATTCGTTTCAAGGATAAACACTCTGTCATCAAGCAATTATATAGTCATTTTCGACCGACCTATTTCCGAATGCTGTTTCGATTACCGATCATCAACCCTATGCAGGATAAAATTTTTGAAAAATATAATGACCTTTATCAGATCGTAAAAGAAACCTTGAGACCAATCAGTGATAGCTTTGATTCAAAGCTTCCAGATGAAGAAGTAGCCTTTTTAACCATGCACTTTGCGCTTTTGATCAGAAATTCTGAAGAATATATGGTGCAACAAAAAGTGGGGGTCGTTGTCTGCCCAAATGGTATTGGAAGCTCAGCAATCATTTACAATGAATTAAAGGAAATCTTTCCCTCTTTTATCTTATTGGGACCGATTGAAACAAGCGAACTGCATTCATTTGATCAGTCATACGATATCATTTTTACGACAAAACCCAACTTTCAACTTTATCCGTTAAAAAAGCCGATTTTTGTAGTAAACCCGATCATGTCTTACGAGGAACGAACCCAGTTGTTTTTAGATGTCAAATTCGAAACCAGTACAAGCATCAAGCCCAATACTGTGACGATCGACGGCTTGATGCAGGTTATTCAACAATATTCAACAGTTACTAGTGAGTCAGCTCTGCGGCATCATTTAGAGAAATTTGTACAAGAGACCTGCTCGCCAACGGCATCTATCATGTCTCAAAAAGAGAAAAAGTCAAAAGAACCTGCAATGCTGTTGGATATGATGCGTCCAGAATTGATACAATTAAACAAAAAAGCCAGAACATGGGAAGAGGCCTTTTATCTCGCAGCCAATCCATTGATTGAAAGAAAGATCATCACTAGAAATTACATCGATTCGATCATTCAACAAACCAGATCAGAAGGCGCTTATATGGTGATATTCGATCAAGTTGCCTTACCGCATACGGTTCCTGAAGCAGGTGCAAAAAAACTTGGCATGGGATTGACAACGTTAGAATCTGAAGTATATGTCTTGGGAACGATTCCTGTAAAGTATATCTTTACCCTTTCTGCATTAGACAGCAAGCAGCATCTAAATGCGATGACTCAGTTTATTACCCTTATTGAATCCAAAGATTTTTTTCGAGAATTAGAAAAACATGAATGTCCGGAAACAGTTTATCAATGGTTTGCAGAGATTTTACGTACTGCTGTTGTATAAATTTTTTCGAAAATACTGTAAGTCTTATAGGATAAAACAGATACTCTTTGGTCTTTATTGAGAGAAGCGTGCGAAGGGGAGTCATTTGCTTCATCATTTGCTGCTGTTCATCCGAACGCAAGCGATGTTACTCAGAACTGTTAACAGCGGAAGAATTCTCTAATGATACTAATTTATGCCGTTTGAGGTTAGTCCAGTTCTACAAGAAAGATGCATTCGGGAATCAGCTACCATAGAAGTGGAGAAACAGTTCGATCACGATCGGGCTGTTTTTTTATTTTTTACAAAACGACCTATTAAAGGAATCTCAAATATAGTATAATTATTTAATAAAAAGATATTATTTAGTGAGGTTCGCAGGAAAGGGAGCAGGGAATCTCGTTAGAACGTAAACGAAGATAGGTTTTTGATAAAGCAGAGTGAAAGGGTGAGGGCATGAGACAACAACGAAGACGGGAGCGTCAGAAACACCAGCGGATCATTGTGGGGTTAAGTACAGCGTTGCTGGCAATCATACTTGGAGTGATTTATCTAGTGATTCAAGTGACAAGCATCCCCGAACAGCGTCATACAGCAGAAACGACAAAGGCAACAAAGCCAATGCAAGAAACGAGTAGTTCTACCGAAACAAAGCCAGCAGTAAAAACCATCACAGTGACAGCTAGTGGCGATATGCTTTATCATACACCTGTTTATTTAAGCGCTTACGATGGGAAGCGTTATGATTTTGACAATGATTTTGAGCAAGTCAAACCGCTGATTGCATCGGCGGACCTTGCTTTAGGTGATTTTGAAGGAACCATCAATCCTAATAAACCGCTTGGCGGTTTTCCCTTATTCAACGCCCCTATCGATGCTGTTGCCAGTATCAAAGACGCGGGCTTTGATGTGATCGATCTTGCCCATAACCATATTTTAGATACAGGGATCGAAGGAATCAAAACAACGGCGGCTGCTTTTCACGACCAAGGCTTGGCAACGATTGGTGTCACGGTCGACAATAGCGGAATCCTGGTCAAAGAAGTCAACGGGATTAAAGTTGCTCTCTTGGCCTATGCCTATGGCTTCAATGGCCTTGAAGAAAGCTTAACTCAAGCAGAGTATGACACCTATTTGAAAGACTTGTCGTTAGATAAAGTGGAAGCAGAGATCAAAGAAGCGGAAAGCTTGGCGGATATCACCATCGTGATGCCTCAGTCTGGTGTCGAGTATTCTTTAGAACCAACGGAAGAACAACAAACTGTTTATCGGAAGATGATCGATTTTGGTGCTGATATTATCTTCGGTGGCCATCCGCATGTAGCAGAACCAACCGAAATCATCGAAAAGGACGGGGAAAAGAAATTTATCATTTATTCAATGGGAAACTTATTGTCGAATCAACGTTATGAAACCGTCAATAACAACTATTGGACCGAACGAGGCGTCATCCCAGAAGTTGAAATCTCCAAAGAAGGGCAGCGGACCTATTTAAGCAAGATTGCCTTGCATCCGACTTGGGTCTCCAAAGAACCGATCCCTGATCGTACCTATTATGATCCAGAATACGGCGTCTTGCAGGCCTTTGATTTTCAAGTTTACCTTGCCGCAGATTATCTGCCAGATGGGCAATATGCCAAAAATGTCCCTGAAGAAAAGCGCCAGCGGATCGAAACCGCCTACCATGAAATGCTGGAGCTGTTGGATTTGAAGTGGGAGTAGTGAGGACAAGAAAGCAATCTGGCTAACAGGTTGCTTTTTTATTGGCTATCGAAGAGTATGAACCATGAAATGAAAGTCAATCTATTTTTTAAAACATGACACCAGATCACCATTTATGAACAAAAAATGACACCTCAAGCTGATAAAAATAAGTAATAATGTCAACATAAAGTATTCAGAAATCATTTCCAACTCATTTCTGAATAAATAAGAAAGGAAAGTAGGGTGTGTCATGAGAATTATCATATTGACGAAAAACATATCATATGAGATTGATTTGCAGCGAGAGCTGCAGATTTTGAGCCATGAAGTGTTCGTGGGCAGAAGTACCGAAGAGGAGGAATGGTTGATAGAAAGTGCCAAGTTATTTGACTGTTTATTTGTCAGTGAAACAATTGCTGATCCAGAATTTTTATTGCTCAATCAGACATTGGCTCCTTATTATCAACAGCGGATCGTTCGAATCTTGCCAGGGAATGACGAACAAGAAATGATACTGGAAAAAGCGGAAAATGCGACCTATCTTAATCGGTCATTTGTCGAGTTGAGAGAATTTTTGGCGGCTTTGCCACCAAATACTCGCAAGTTAGAAAAGGCATCAGTAACGAAGGAATCGTTCCCTAAATTTCTTAGTCTGCAAGAACAGATCTTTTTCAATAATCTAGCAGAAGAGCAATTTATCAACCGAGAGGACCTTTGCTGGAAAATTTGGGGCAACGGCGGCACGAATTCCCGAAAATCGCAGCTATCGATTTTGGCGAAACGAATCAATGAGAAATTAGATGAATACGACTATACTGAAAAACGCGTCCGTACCGCTTGGGGCAAAGGATATATCTTGCAGTAAAAAAGCTGAAAATGGGTTTAACTTTTATGCCTGACAAATAGGCCTTCAGGTAAATTTGCCTATCTTGTAGAAACGACTCTGTTTTCAAAGCGAGTCGTTTTTTTATATAAGTATATTAGCAATAAATGAAGAAGGTTATGGAAAAATATGATAATGCTTTTTTTTAGTGATAAAATAGAGATAATCAGTAATGGAAAGAAATACTGCGTAAATGAAAAAAGCATTTGTAGAAAATTGATGGAATACCTTTTGGAGGAGGAAATATCGTGAAGCAGGTTGAATGTGTGCTATTTGATTTGGATGGAACTTTATTGGATTCAAAAGAATGTAGTGTGAAGGCGACAAAAGCAGCTTTTAAAGAGATGGGACTCAAAGTACCCAGTGAAGTAGTCATTGAACATTATATGGGAATACCAATCGAAGAATCATTTTTTAAAATGTCTGAACAGCCATTAGATCAAGAAACCGCAGCGGAATTGATTCGGATTTTCCGAGCCTATTACCAAACCTATGAAGAAAGTACCTTGAAAGTATTTCCAGAAATTCCCCATGTCTTAGAAATCTTAAATAAACGAAAGGTACCTTGTTTCGTCGTTTCAAGTAAGAAGACAGCGGTCGTCAAACGAAACTTAGCTGCTCAGGACCTTGTGGCGTTCTTTGAAGAAATCATCGGCTCTGATGCGGTGACCCACTACAAACCTCATCCCGAAGGAATCAACAAAGTCGTGTCACACTATCAATTTGACCCGACAAAGACGATCATGATAGGAGATGCTATTTTTGATATCCAAATGGGAAAAGCCGCGGGTGTCAAAACGATCGCCGTTACGTGGGGCAGCCACGATCCGAAAAAGCTTTCTGAAGAAAACCCAGATGCTTTGGTAGATGCGCCACGTGAGATTTTAGATTTTCTATATGCATGATCCTTTTTTGTGCTCACAGTGTAAGAGGACGTTTTAGCCTCGCTTATATCTTGGCATGATCCAAAAAGAAAGGACAGATCGTCCTTTTACAACATGCAATTTGAGAACTTTGACCAATGATCGAAACCAGCGATCATTGGTTTTTTGTGCTGTCGTGAGAATGAAGGCGCCACAGCATTGAATAAAGGTATTCATTTCCATTCGTTCTTTTGGTTGATCGCGTAATCATCGGAAAATCACTGCAAATAAATTCCTTTTGATCTTTCTTCTTAGATAAAGCAATGCGGGTACGCTGGATTTTTCTCTCTTATTCCTCTGCTAGAGCAAAAAGGAATTATAAGCTTGGAGCAACAAAAAACTATAATGAGAGTAACTGATTTCCTTAGATCATGCATTGGAGGTGAGCGCAGAACGGGATGCCACCCAAGGATTTCATGTGATTTGAAATACTAGAAGATAAAGCCTTTGTTTTATGTGAAGGGATGTAGGGGCGATTAACGAAGAAGGAAATCATTACGATCAAACGAGGGATCAATGCTATCATTGAAGAAAAGCCATGGATGGAAAGGAGTGATTCTGTGTTATCAGAAAAAATAAATGACCCGAAGGATTATCTGTCTTATTCAAAGGAAGTATTGTTAAGCGCTGGGGTACTGACAGCCTATCCGAAACTTTTTACTTATTATCAGGAACTTTGTGTTGACTTCGAAGACATTTACTATGATCGAACAAAGAACTTATTTGATACCTTTCGAGCGCTTCTGGCTGTGGACGCACAGATCCAAATTCTACTGGAACTTGTGACCAATACCAAAACTGACCTATGTCAAGAGCTGGGGATGAAGGAAGAGGAAATTATCAGTATGATCAAGCATGACAAACGGTACTATTATCGCGAGCTTACGGGTCATGCAACTAACCAACTACCTAAATGGGGATTGATTTATTTAAGTGAAGAGTAAGCTACGCAAAGGATAAGTCACCTTAAAAGTGATCAAATGAAAGCCATTTGACGATCATCAAGGATAAAGGGCATCGAGAAAAAACGAGAGCGTGTTTATGTATGAGTCAGTAAAATAGTCTAGCGAGGTTATCTTGTGATTTGTTATACTAATAGCAAGCGGCTGATGGTGACATCTTGGATTCAGCAAATATGTTCATGTGAGCGCTTTATTGATTGGGTTAGGAAAGAGGGAATGAAATGACGAAGAAAATTATCTTTTTAGATGTAGATGGAACATTGTGCGATGATGCGGGAAACGTACCAGAAAGTGCTCGCCAAGCGATCACAGCGGCACATAAGAAGGGGCATGAGTTTTTCTTGTGTACGGGTCGTTCAAAAGCCGAAATCACAGAAGATGTACTGGCACTGCCTTTAAGTGGAATGATTGGTGCTGGAGGCGGTTATTGCGAGGTGCACGATGAGGTGATTTTGCACAAAGTTTTTGAAAAGGAAGCCTTATTAAGACTGATCGATTTCTTAAAAGCAAACCAAATCGAGTATTACTTGGAATCGAATCAAGGATTCTTTGCAAGTACCAATTTACGAAATCGGTTGATTGAGATCGTCTTAGCAGGTGAGCCTGTTGAAAGTGAAGCAGGAAAACAACGTGTTCAAACTATTCAGTGGTTCCTTGATTTATTGATCGAGGACGAAGCGAAAATCGATTACGATGACGTGAACAAAGTTTCCTTCATCAATCATTCCATTCCTTATGAACAGGTCCATGACCAATACCACGAACAATTCCAAATGATTCGCAGTACGGTACCTGTTTTTGGCAAGGACAGTGGCGAGATCGGCATCAAGAATATCCACAAGAAAACAGCCATCGATTTTCTCTTGAACCATCTAGGGATCGATAACAAAGATACCTTGGCGTTTGGTGACGGCCATAATGATGTCGAAATGTTTGAAGCTGTTGCGACGGGAATTGCGATGGGCAATGCCTGTGAACAGCTATTGGCAGTAGCTGACAAGGTGACGGCTCGACCAGAAGACGGCGGGATTGCGCAAGCACTCCAAAAGCACGGTCTGGTGTAACCACTAAGAAGCAAACGTCTGCACAATCCTTCTGCTTTCTAGAGAGATTGATCAGGAGTTGCGCGACGTTGTTAAAGTGACCTGTAAAACCAACGATTGACAAGGAGGCTGAGTTAAAATGAAGGAAACGACTTTTCTTTGTTATCTTGAACAAGCATTGAAAAACCTGAAGGCGACAGAAGCCTTGCGTTTTAATATCGAAGGCGAAGTCAAGCGGCTGATGAAGGTGTACAGTGAAGCAGAAATTTGTGAGAAAGTAAAAGAGGATCCCTTTAAAAAGTAAGGACATTTTCTTATGAAACACAGCGAATAGAACAAACACCCAACCTCGTGAAAGGCACAAAAGCGATCAATGCTTCTTTTCAGGGAGGGATACTCAGGTAACTAGTTGTTGTATCAAAAAAGACTGATTTCAATTGAATCAGTCTTTTTCGTTTTTCTCAAGCAGTCAGATAAGCCACTAAAATAGCAAACAGGTCGAACAAGACATGTGTGCCCCAACTAGTCAGGATCGAGTTGCTCTTGATGGCAGCTTGGTTAAATAGCAAGCGCGCCACCCCTTGAATGAAAAGAATATGGACCAAGGTATGGAAAACATTGCCGTTATCATAAGTGCTGTAATGAACCAAGCCAAAGATGATCGCGGAAAGGATGCTGGCAACTGGCAAGGTACATTTACTAGAAAAAATCGCTAAAAAGAAGATGGAAAAGAGTTCTTCTCCAAGTAACATGATTGGAATAACGAGCAGAGTCAACCATTGAAAGCCTTCGTTCACTGGATTTCCATGAAGATCCCACTTTAGTCCGTATTGTAAAACGAGAGAAACGAGGAAGCTGATCAGGATGTTTAAAAGAAAATACTTGCTGATCGTCTTCACTGGCGCGATGGGTTTCCCAAAGAGCTGCTTGACTGCTTCTTTACCGTAAACTAGCCGTAATGCCCAATAGCTGGCAATCGACAATGAGAAGATGCTGACGATGGCAGGGGCATACAAAAGACCGACCAAACCGATACCTGCGAGGACTGTTCCTAGTAAAGCGTGGTTCCATGAGATTTGTTTTCCTATAAGTTTGTTCATTTACTTTTCTCTCCTTATTAAGCTATAGAGCATGTACTATTTAGCTGTTTTCTCTGATTCTTCTGCTGTGTGCTTTTTGTGCCGTAATATAAGCGATAAGTACAACAATGAACGTTTTGGGTGATTTTCATATCATCGCTTCATTTGCGCCAATTCTTTGTAGGGTACAAAAGATAGAGTAATCGATAACGAGTTTCTGAAACAAGATGGTCGTATATTTCGGACTTTTTTATGGTTGAGCAACTAAGTGATGGAGGATGCACAAGTACTAAGTTACTTCATTAAGAAAGGAAAACTGACTTCCAGATTCGATGGAATAATCGTCAACAAAGAAACGACATCGCTATGTTCTCTTGAAATCGACTAAAAATTCCAGAATATTTCGAAAAATACCATTGCTTATTTATGGCAAAACCATTAGTATTATTAGAAAAACTGATGGTGAATCGATGATAAAGCGAGCCTTTAACAGTGAGAAAGCCGAATCGGTGGCATGAAATAGGAGTGATAAGTGTGGAAGAGTTATGGAATGTATTAAAACCAGCCGAACAAGTCGAACTGAAATTAAGAAAATTGTATACGCAGCATCATTTTTCACCTTATCACTCGAACAATTTTGAAGAGTATCGCAACTATCAGCAAAATGATCAGTTCTTGCGTGGTTCTTCCATCATCACGTTTACAGGCACGGATGGCAGGACGATGGCGCTAAAACCCGATGTCACCTTGTCGATTGCCAAAAATACACCTTCTGGAGAAGCGCGCAGAGTGTATTATGTGGAGGATGTCTATCGACAGGATCGTCAAGCAGGGGAATACCAAAAGATCGATCAAATCGGTTTGGAGCTCATTGACCAAATCACATGGGAAGATCAACTGGAGGTTGTAAAACTGGCTTGGGAAAGTTTGGCTCAGGTGGGAAAAGGGACCTTGGATCTGTCTCATATGGGGATTTTGGATGGCATCTGCCAACGCTTCCCCGAAGCGGATCGACAAAAGGTACTGCACTGCCTGCGGGACAAGAGTTCCCATGGCATGGATGCACTGACTGAAAAAGCTGGCTTGTCAGCAACAGAAGCTGAAAAATTGGCGAAACTGGTACGTTTGTCAGGTGATTTTGAAACCAAGTATCAAAAGGCCAAAGAGCTGCTGGCAGAGTATCCCCAAGCACAAGCTGGTTTAGCAGAACTAAAACAACTGTATCAAGCATTGCAAAAAGAACAACTGTCAGCTTCCATTCGGATAAGGCTGGATTTTTCAATTTTAAATGATGCCGATTATTACAGTGGCTTGCTGTTTCAAGGATTCATCGAAGAAGCAAGAGAGACGATTTTATATGGCGGCCGTTATGATCGCTTGATGAGTCGGCAAGGCAAAGAGCAAGGGGCGATCGGGTTTGGTATGAAGCTCAACCATGTAGGGCAAAAGGTGCCGACTGACAACGAAAGTTCAGGCTATTTGAACATTGCGCTACCTAAAGGCCGCATGGGGGATGCCGTCTACGATTTATTCACGAAAGCTGGAGTCGCTGCGCAAGGCGTCTTCAAAGACAATCGCCATCTAATTTTTTGTGATGAAGAAAACAAGCTGCGCTTTTTCTTAGTCAAGCCTAGCGATGTGGCGATCTATGTGGAGCACGGAGTGGCGGATATCGGTGTCGTAGGCAAAGATATTTTAATGGAAAGCAAGGCAGAAGTCATCGAATTTCTTGATTTGCATATGGGGGTCTGCCGTTTGGCAGTAGCGGCGCGTACGGATTTCGAGGAAGATTTCTCCCGCCCGCTGCGGGTCTCCACAAAATATCCGCAGATCACCCGTCAGTTTTATCAAGGGTTAGGTCGCTCGGTGGAATTGATCCAACTGCATGGATCCATTGAATTGGCTCCTTTGTTAGGTCTATCCGATGTGATCGTTGACATCGTCGAAACGGGGACGACACTAAAAGAAAATGATTTAGAAGTGATCCAAGACATCGCGCCGTCTTCAGCGCGTTTAGTGATCAACCACGCCACGTGGCGTTTCAAGCAAGAACGCATTCAAACAGTGATTGAGAAGGTGAGGGAGCAATTATGAGAATTTTTTCGACCCAAAAAGATACGATCGAAACGATTGTGGCAAGGAAACAGTCGGAAACGAAGGATGTTTCAACCATTGTCGCCCAAATCATTGCCCGTGTTCAGCAGCAAGGAGATCAGGCGTTGTTTCAATTAATTGAAGAAATCGATCAAGTGACCTTGTCTTCCTTAACCGTCAGTCTTGAGGAGGTTGAAACGGCTGTCCAAGCCGTCTCCCCTGAGCTGCTTGAGGTGATGGAACAGGCGAAGGAAAACATTTTGGCATTTCATCAAAAGCAAGTCCAGCAAGGCTTTGTCTTGACGAAGGAAAATGGCGTTGTGATGGGACAGCGGGTCTTGCCACTAGCAAAAGTCGGGGTCTACGTTCCTGGCGGAACAGCAGCTTATCCTAGTACGGTTTTGATGGATGTCCTGCCCGCAAAAATCGCCGGGGTCAAAAAAATCGTTATGATCACACCGACGGACAGCCAAGGAAAAGTTCCAGCTGCTATCTTAGCGGCAGCTTCCGTTGCTGGAGTGGATGAAATCTACAAAGTCGGTGGTGCCCATGGCGTAGCGGCATTGGCTTATGGGACAGAAACGATTCCCAAAGTCGACAAAATCGTGGGACCAGGAAATATTTATGTCGCCACAGCGAAAAAAATGGTGTACGGCGAAGTTGATATCGATATGATCGCAGGGCCCAGCGATGTGCTGATCATCGCCGATGCCAGCGCAAATCCGCGCTGGCTGGCAGCGGATCTTTTGGCACAAGCCGAGCATGATATCTTAGCGCAAGCCATCTTAGTCACAACAGAAGCAGCCTTGATTGAACAAGTCCAAGTAGAGCTTGACTTGCAACTGAAGCAACTGCCCCGCAAAGACATTGCTGCTGCAGCGCTTGAATCTAGCGGAAAGCTGATTCTGGTCAATGATTTGACTGAAGCACTTACCATTGCCAATCAAATCGCCCCAGAACACCTTGAATTAGCAGTGGCAGATCCTTTTGCTTTGTTGGGACAAGTAGAAAATGCGGGTAGTGTTTTTTTAGGACATCATACACCAGAAGTGCTGGGAGATTATTTTGCTGGACCAAATCATACCCTACCAACAGAAGGGACCGCCCGTTTTTACTCGCCGTTATCAGTGGATGATTTTATTAAGAAAAGCAGCTACTTGTATTACCCAGAAGCAGCCATGAAGGCGGCTGGTCCAGCCGTAGCGTTGTTCGCAGAAACCGAAGACTTGATCGGCCATGCCCGTTCGATCAATGTACGAAGAGAGGGAGAAAAATGACCTTTTTACATCAAAAGTATCACAAGCTGACTCCTTATACACCAGGGGAACAAGTAGACGAGCAAGCCGTTATTAAACTGAACACCAATGAAAGTCCTTATCCGCCAGCGCCAAGTGTTCAAGCGGCGGTTGCCGATGCCGCCCACAAGCTGAATCGTTACTCGGATATTGCTGCTGAAGTGGTGACAACCCCTCTGGCTGCCTATCTTGGCGTTAAACCAGCCCAGCTGTTTCTCGGTAATGGCAGTGACGAAGTCTTGTCCTATCTCTTTCAAGGCTTCACGGAAAACGGCATCGCCTTTCCCGATGTGACCTATGGGTTTTATCAAGTGTATGGTGCCTTGTACCAAGTCGCTGCCACCGTTGTTCCGCTGCAAGAAGATTTCTCGATTGCGTTAACGGACTACGATTCGCTCAAAGGGACCGTTATTTTTGCCAATCCCAATGCGCCGACTGGGGTTTATCAAGAACAAAGCGAAATTTGTGCCTTTCTAAAACGGCATCCCGATCGCTTAGTGATTGTCGATGAGGCCTATATCGATTTTGGCGGCTCTTCAATGGTTTCTTTGATCGATCAATACCCAAATCTCTTGGTCGTGGGGACGTTTTCGAAATCTCGGCAGCTGGCAGGGGCACGCCTAGGCTTTGCGGTTGCCAATGAAGGACTGATCCAAGACTTGAATCGGTTGAAATTTAGCTTGAATCCTTACAATGTCAATAGTTTGACCCAAGCCGCTGGTGCAGCCGTTTTGCAAGAACAAGCGTATGTCGATGAGAAGATCCAAGCAACGATCCACGTGCGTGAGTGGAGCAAGCAAGCCCTAGCGAAACTCGGCTTTGAGCAGACCGACAGCCAAGGAAATTTTTTGTTTGCAAGGCACCCTGCGATTGCTGGTGAAGAGTTGTATCAGGCACTGAAAGAGCAGAAAATCTTCGTCCGCTGGTTTAATCAGCCCCGCATCAAAGAGTATTTACGGATCACGGTAGGAACGAGGGCCCAGATGGAACGATTGATGACGGTGTTAACAACGATCATAGAAGAGGTGAAGGAATGAGAAAAGCAGAAGTTACCCGCAATACGACTGAAACCAAGATCCACCTGCAGTTGACGATCGATGGTACTGGTCAGCAATCAATCAAGACTGGTGTGGGGTTTTTAGACCACATGCTGGAATTATTTGTCCGCCACGGTCGCTTTGATTTGACGTTGGTCTGTGATGGTGATACAGAAGTAGATGCCCATCACACAACAGAAGACGTAGCCATCGCCATTGGCCGAGCGTTTTCAGAAAGTCTTGGGGAGCGACGAGGCATCAAACGCTATGGCAGTATGCTGCTGCCGATGGACGAAGCCTTAGTCATGACAGCGATCGATATTAGCGGTCGTGGCATGGCAGTCGTAGAGTTGGCGATACCGAGCGAAAAAATCGGGCAGCAGTTTGATACAGAATTGGTTGAAGAATTTTTCATTGCTTTTGCCCGTGAATTAGGTGCTACGATCCATCTCCATCAAATCGCTGGGAAAAACAGCCACCACATTGTGGAAGCTTGTTTTAAAGGCTTTGGGCGTGCCTTAGGTGAAGCAGTAGCGATCAATCAAGCAGCCCCAGATGAGATCCCTTCAACCAAAGGGACGATCCAGTGATTCATGAGGGAAAAATGATTACGTATCTTCCACACAGATGGATGAGATAAGGAAAGGGGTGTATTATGTTAGCAATCATCGACTATGGGGTCGGCAATTTGTTCAGCTTGTCTCGTTCGCTGGATTATTTGGGTGTTGACTGCCAAATCACGCGTTCACTAGCAGAATTAAAAGCTGCCGACCGCATTCTTTTACCTGGCGTAGGCGCTTTTGGCGATGCCCGCCAAAAGTTGGCAGAGTTGTCGCTGATCGAACCGATCCAAGAATTGGCAGCAGCTGGCAAACCCTTTTTAGGCATTTGTTTAGGGATGCAGCTGTTGTTTGATAGTAGTGAGGAGTTTGGCACACATGCGGGGCTCGGTTTGATTCCAGGACGGATCGTTTCCATGCAAAGCGCCTTTGAAGAAGCCAAACTGAATCTGAAAGTGCCGCAGATTGGTTGGAATCGGCTGACTGTCAGAAAGGAAAGTCCTCTAGTCAGCGGGCTAGGGGAACAAGACTTTGTCTACTATGTCCACAGTTATTTTGCTACTGATTGCCAAGAGTATGTCATAGCAGACAGTGACTATGGTCTAGCAATTCCCGGTATCGTGCAAAAAGACAATGTCTTCGGTACTCAGTTCCACCCAGAAAAAAGTGGGGCTGTCGGGTTGAAGATTTTAAAAGCATTTACGGAGGTGCCGCTATGAAAATTTTTCCAGCAATTGATCTGTTAGATCAAAAAGTGGTCCGTTTGTACCAAGGAGACTATGAGCAAAAAGAAGTGTTTGGGGATGATCCAGTGGCATTTGCTCGTTCATTTGAAGAAGAAGGTGCCAACTATCTGCACCTCGTCGACTTAGATGGTGCCAAAGCTGGCAAACTCCATTACTTTGATGTCGCAAAAAAAATCGTCCAGCAAACCAATCTGTTTGTCGAAGTTGGCGGCGGGATTCGTGAGGAAGAAACGATCCAGCATTGTTTGGCAGCAGGCGTTCATCGGGTGATCCTCGGCACGATTGCCCAGAAAGACCCAGCATTCACAAAAGCGATGCTTAAGAAATACGGCAATAAGATCGCGATTGGGGTCGATGCCAAGGAAGAAAAAGTGGCCGTGGAAGGCTGGCTCGAGAAAACGGCAACAGACGCGTTTACTTTTTGCCAACAATTGGTGGAATGGGGCGCGCAAACGATCATCTTTACCGAAATCTCACGTGACGGTACAGGAGAAGGCATCAATCTGCCGCTATACGAAAAACTCAATCAATTGGATTGCGACATCGTGGCTTCTGGCGGCGTGGCTTCATTGGCAGATATTAAAGGATTAAAACAGTTGGGCATCTCTGGCGTGATCGTTGGGAAATCCTTATATAACGGCAGTCTCCAATTGGCGGATGTCTTAGCAGCAGGGGAGGCAGAAGCATGATCGCCAAACGAATCATTCCTTGCCTTGATGTGCGAGATGGGCGAGTCGTGAAAGGGGTCAATTTTGCTGGCTTAAAAGATGTCAATGATCCAGTGACTTTGGCGCGCTTTTACAATGAACAAGGCGCCGATGAGCTGGTTTTTTATGACATTACTGCTTCTGCAGAAGAACGCGGCTTATTCACGGACATTTTGCAGCGCGTGGCGTCAGAAGTGTTTATTCCTTTGACGGTGGGCGGTGGCATCAATCAAGTAGCAGATTTTGAACGAGTCTTAAACTGTGGCGCCGACAAAGTCAGCGTCAATTCGGGGGCACTTCGCAGACCAGAGTTGATTGCAGAAGGCGCGAAACGCTATGGCAGCCAGTGCGTTGTTTTATCCGTTGATGTTCGCCGTGTCGGTGAGAACTGGCATGTGTTTGCCAAAGGCGGACGGGAAGATACAGGCTTAGAAGCATTGGCGTGGATTCTCCAAGCTGAGCAGTTAGGTGCTGGTGAACTAGTCATCAACAGCATGGATACCGATGGCGTGAAGCAGGGGTTTGATTTAGACTTGCTGAAAGCTGTCAGCGAAATCACCAAATTACCGATCGTCGCATCGGGTGGTGCTGGCAAAAGTGCCGATTTTATCGAGCTGTTTCAATTGCCAAATATTGAAGCAGGGTTAGCGGCCTCGATTTTTCACTATGGCGAGGTAAAAATCCCAGAACTGAAAAAACAATTACAGGCCGTCGATATTCCCGTACGAATCGTATAGCGTTGGCGTTTTGATAGGCAATAGAAGGAGTGGATAACATGGTGCAAGTACGATTTGATGAACAAGGATTGGTTCCAGTGATCGTGCAGGATGTGGAAACGAATGAAGTTTTGACCTTGGCTTATATGAACCAAGAAAGTTTGACCTTGACCTTGAAAGACCGATTGATGACCTTTTATTCCCGCAGTCGCCAAGAATTGTGGCGCAAAGGAGAAACCAGCGGCAATTACCAGCATTTAGTATCATTGACCGCAGATTGCGATCAAGATGCTTTAGTCGCCAAAGTAAAAAAAGACGGACCTGCTTGCCATACAGGCACAGAAAGCTGCTTTACAGAGGTGCTTTATGGTACAGAATCCTCTCCGACCATCGATGCGTTGTATGAGCTGATAAAAGGTCGTAAAGATACGCCGCAAGAAGGCAGCTATACCAGCTACTTGTTTGAAAAAGGCAGTGAGAAAATCTTAAAAAAAATCGGCGAGGAAGCAACCGAGGTCGTGATTGGGGCGATGAAGGAAGACCGCCAAGAAACCGTTTATGAGATTGCTGATTTGGCGTATCATACATTGGTTTTAATGGCAGAAATGGGGATTGATTTAGCGGCTATTCGCCAAGAGCTTGCCAAGCGTCATGTTGTGGATAAGAAAGTCAAACAAGAACGGATGCAATAACGGTCAGGGGTTTTCAGTAGAAAGAAAGCAACTGACGATAAAAAAAGAAGCCCTTCAGCCATTGTTTGAAGGGCTTCGCAACCGTGGCGATAAAGTTGATCTGCTGGTACTTTGAGTGAGCACACAAACTGGCTATTTGTTTTCCAACTCTTCGATCAATTCTTTCATTTCTTTGATTTCTTTTTCCTGTGCGTCAATGATTTTTTCTGCAAGTTCTTTTACTCTTGGATCAGACAAATCGGCATTTTTACTGGTTAGAATCGCAATCGAATGATGGGGAATCATGGCTTTCATCCAGGCCGTATCTCCCACGGCGGTTTGGCTTCTGACCATAAACAGTGAACCAAAAAAGAGTACAACACTGACAACTAAAATTCCGATATTCATTTTCTTGTTGTCATACATCTTCCACATAAATAACAGCATGATGATCGCCATCATCGCGCCCATCATTAGTGCCATAAATAGGCGGGTTTGGCTGAAAAAGATATGATCGAGGGCGTAGACATTGAAATACATCATACAAAACATAATCACCGTCGATACCCCAATCATTACCAAAAATTTCCCGTATTTCTTCATTTCTTTCCTCTCCTTTTTGTGTACAAAATAAAAACAATAAAGCAATCCAAAACATCATCGGAACAGATGCTTTTTTTCGTTTATTGTTTTGTTAGAATAAATTTACTCCCTAAATCAAGTATAGCGGAGGAAGTAGAATGAGAGAAGCGATATACATTTGAACGAAAACAAATGGGTTCTTAGAGTAAAAAAGCGAAAACGGGATTACTCGTCTAGGTTTATTTGTTATAATCAACCTAAGAAATGGATGGTGTATAGAATGAATCACAATGATCGCTTGACGCGTTTACGCTATGCTTTGGATATCAAGGATACCGACATGGTGAAAATTTTTGAACTTGGCGGCGCTTCTTTCACAAAAGAAGAAGTAAGACAATTATTGAAGAAAAAAGATCCTGAGACCTACGAGATTGAGTGTACCAATGAAGCCTTTGAGCGTTTCTTAAATGGTTTGATTCGCTCGCAACGAGGAACAAAGCCAGATGCTGCAGAACCTGTCCTAGAGTTGAACAATGGCAATGTAAATAATTTGATGCTGAAGAAAATAAAAATCGCCCTTTCCCTAACAACAGATGAAATGCTGGACATTTTCGAGCAAGCGGGAGTTAAAGTTTCAAAAGGTGAATTAGGCGCCATTTTACGAAAAGAAGGCCATCGCAATTACAAACCATGTTTAGACAAATATGCCCGCAACTTTTTAAAAGGATTGACGATCGAGTATCGGGATAACTAGTAAAAAATCAATAATAGGCTGAACTTACAATGGGCCGCCCAAAGAGATGCATGTTATGTGTCTCTTTTTTTGTGTGTAAATTAAAAAAAACAATTTAAATCAGTGATTATAACGCTAACTGAGGCCAAGCTTGGAGCATGAAGGAGCAGGTGAAGTGAGCGATCTGTTTGCTTGAATAACCTGTTTGTTAAAACCTGACAAGTTTGGTCATTTCTGATACAAATGTTGACGTGTTCAGAATGATGAACCATGTAATACTATCAAAATGAACAGGGGTATCCTGTGTCTAAAGATTGTAATTAACAAGTCGTCACCATCATCAGAAGGGGAAGTTTGTCGATAGGTGAAAGATAGGAAAGCGTATCGTATTTAAACGAATATAAAAGGAGAATGTTATGAAAAGGAAATTTTGGGGCTATTTGTCATTGGCGATCTTGTTAAGTCAGCCTGTGTTGGCACCTTTGGCACAAGTTATGGCTGAGGAACAGGAAACCATTCCATCAAACAAAGAAATCACGACATTAGGAACATTAGAAAAAGTGGAGGAGACTACTGAAACAGTCGATTCTTCTCGTATAAAAGAAGAAATCAACGGTGACACCACAAGTAACTCAGAATCGCAAGAAGTGGTTAATGATGATGAGAAAAGTGGCTCGACGGAAAGTACAGAAAAAAACCTCCCTGATTCAAGTAAAGACACAGCTAGCTCGGCAACTGAATCATCAGCGGAAATGAAAGAGGCATTCTCTAATCGAAGCGTTTCATTAGACGCTTGGATGCCGGATAAGAATTTGCAAAATGAGGTAGCGAAAGGGCTAAACAAAACAGTTGATACGATCACTCAAGAAGATATGGTGAATCTAAAACAGTTAGATTTTTCTTCTTTAGTCAAAGACACAGTAGTCGATTTTACTGGTTTAGAATACGCTAGCAACTTGCAAGCGTTATACACGACGTCTATTATTGCTACGAATGTTCCCCAAATCACTATGGCGGAAAATGCAACATTGTTTACCCGTCCTAATGTACTAGCACACGTTCTTCCAAAAGGATCTTTTTCAAATATCCACATAGGAAATTATGATGCCTATTTGACAGCCCAAGAATTAATTGGGGTTGGTCAATATCTTAGTGGATGGGTAACAGATTATCTGACGGTCTATGCAAGTAGCATGACGGATTTTTCTAAGTTAGAGCTATCTCCAGAACACCATCAAAATTCCCAACTATCTATTATGACTCAGGAGAAAATACTATTAGAGCCAATGCTAGTAAAAGATGGCCAATCTGATGTTCTTTATAAAGACCGTATGATGGTTGATACCCAAGGAAATGCGTTGCTCTCTTCTTTGTCCAACAAAAAGTATTCTTATTCGATTCGGGGGATAGATAAAAATGGCTATATCTTTCCCTTATATGAAAATGATGGGTTTGAACTGACTGAAGAAGGGATTCAATTTAAAAATATTCCCGCCAATGTTGACTATTTGTCAATCACTTCTCTGGTTCCTAATCGTTTATCCACCGAGAGAGCTGCTAGTACAGGTACCATTCAATATTTAGTGAATTATCAAGTACCTGTGAAGTATGTGAATACTGCAGAAGATGTTACGGTCAAGTATCTTGACGAAAACGGACAGACGCTTGCACCAAATGTCACTTTATCAGGGTATGTAGGCGACCCCTTTACTACGGAAGAAAAGGATATCTCAGGCTATACACTGAAAGAGATCCAAGGGGATAGGATAGGGACCTTCAGTGATGTCGCGCAAGAAGTCGTTTATGTCTATGAACGTAGTGATGCAGCGCCAGTTACCGTGAAGTATGAAGATACAGAAGGCAATGAATTGGCAGCACCAACCGTAATGAATGGCAAAATAGGTCTGCCCTATACAAGCGAAGCCAAAACGATCCCAGGCTGGTTTGTAGCTCAAACGCCAAGCAATGCTAATGGGACCTATAGTGAAACAGCTCAAGAAGTCGTTTATGTCTATGAACGTAGTGATGCAGCGCCAGTTACGGTTAAGTATGAAGATAAAGAAGGGAATCAACTATCTGCACCGACAGTATTAAGTGGGAAAGTAGGGTTACCCTATACAAGTGAAGCCAAAGCAATCAACGGCTGGTACGTATCCCAAATGCCAACTAATGCCAACTAATGCCAACGGGACTTACAGCGAAACGGAACAAGAAGTGGTTTATGTCTATGAGCGTAGTAATGCGGCACCAGTGACGGTCAAGTATGAAGATAAAGAAGGGAATCAACTATCTGCACCGACAATATTGAACGGCAAAGTAGGTTTGCCATATGAAAGTGAAGCCAAAGCAATCAATGGGTGGTACGTTTCTCAAACACCAACTAACGCCAACGGCACTTACAGTGAAAATGAGCAAGAAGTAATTTATGTCTATGAACGTAGCGATGCAGCGCCAGTTACTGTGAAGTATGAAGATACAGAGGGGAATCAACTATCCGCCCCGACAGTATTGAGTGGCAAAATAGGGTTGCCATATGAAAGTGAAGCCAAAGCGATCCCAGGCTGGTTTGTAGCTCAAACGCCAAGCAATGCTACAGGTACATTTAGCGAAACGGCACAAGAAGTCATTTATGTCTATGAACGTAGCGATGCAGCGCCAGTTACTGTCAAGTATGAAGATACAGAAGGGAATCAACTATCTGCACCGACGGTATTAAGTGGCAAAATAGGTCTGCCATATACAAGTGAAGCTAAAGCAATCAATGGCTGGTACGTTTCTCAAACACCAACTAACGCTAACGGGACTTACAGCGAAACGGTACAAGAAGTCGTTTATGTCTATGAGCGTAGTGATGCAGCGCCAGTTACTGTGAAGTATGAAGATACTGAAGGCAATGAATTGGCAGCACCAACCGTAATGAATGGCAAAATAGGGTTGCCATATGAAAGTGAAGCCAAAGCGATCCCAGGCTGGTTTGTAGCTCAAACGCCAAGCAATGCTACAGGTACATTTAGCGAAACGGCACAAGAAGTCATTTATGTCTATGAACGTAGTGATGCAGCGCCAGTGACGGTCAAGTATGAAGATACAGAAGGGAATCAACTATCTGCACCGACGGTATTGAGTGGCAAAATAGGTTTACCTTATACAAGTAAAGCTAAAGCCATCCCAGGCTGGTACGTTTCCCAAATGCCAACTAACGCTAATGGGACTTATAGTGAAAATGCGCAAGAAGTTACCTATGTTTATGAACGTAGTGATGCAGCACTGGTTATCGTAAGATATGAAGACATGGAAGGAAATCAATTAGCTGAACCAACGATCCTTAATGGAAAAGTTGGCTTGTCTTATGAAAGCAACGCCAAAGAAATATCTGGCTGGCGGGTTTCAAAGACGCCTAAAAATGCAAAAGGTACCTTCAGTGATGCCGTCCAAGAAGTTATTTATGTTTACAGTGCTGATAAAGAGAATGAACCGGGAGAAGATTCAGGAAAAGATACACCAGAATCAGAAAACAAGACGCCGGACGAAGAGAACGGGAATAGCTCAGGAAATAACAGCAAGCAAACAAACACACAAACCAAATCAAAAAATAAGTTGCCTGCAACAGGAGAACAACTTACAGGTCAACGAATCATGGGCTTTTTGGGAGTCATCACTGTTCTGTTTTCTTTCGTAGTAATTTTGAGACGAAAAAGAAAAACTGAAAATTAAAAGCTTTTCAATAGAGAGGAAAGAGTATCCAGAATTGATTGTTTTCTGGATTCTCTTTGTTTAACCCTATTTAAATATGAGCGAGAATATAGGTTTTTATCAGTTATCTTTCGAATGTTACGTTCTTGAATTCATCATTCAAGCCATCACGATAGGCAATAGTCAAGACTAATTTTCCTGTTGTTTTGTCATAGTCTTCCACGTTTAGTTCTAGAGAGAAGTTCTTAACATTGGCATCAATATAAGAAACAATTTCTTTTTCTTCCTCACCGATTTTTATCGAAAGTGTGCTTTCTCCTAATAAATTCGCCTCCTCCAGAACTGTTTTGGCTGAGCGTATTTCAGGCTGATAGAAGACAGTGTTTGTTTGAGTTAAATAGATTCTACTTATTCGCAACGGAACTGTGATCTTTCCAAAGTCATTTGAGACAACGATCCCAGGTTTATTACTAGGGGAGACAAAGACAGCGAGACTTATTAAAATCGGAACGAGAATACTAGCAACACTTGACCATACTATTTTTTTTGATATTTTCATTGATTTCAGTTCATTCAGCGAAGCATGAACACCTGTCCCCCCATTCTTTTTAATTAATGTAAGAAGTTAGCTTGATTATGGCGAAGATACTTTAAAAATAACTGTACTAATTTTCAACTTTATATAAGCGTAATTGATAGAAAGTAAAAGCTTTTGGAATTGTTGAAATGCTCAAAGGCTACCTAACTCTTCGATTGTAAATACTCCTAAAAACCGACTCTCTTATTATCGTAGCAAAATATACGGTTTTTTACTTTTATTATTATAAAATAATTTTTTGATAAATAGCGCTTTGGACTGTTTTGTCGTCTTAAACTAGCTGTTAGAAAGAGCAATGTTCTCCAGACGTAGTAACTCGTAGTTCTAAGTAGTTGTAGCCATGATTTTGCTTATCCTAAATGATTCAGAAGGTGATAGTTTCAGAGACAGCTTCTTATAAAATGAAATAAGTAGTCAATGAATACACACTGAATGAAAATAGATCGTGAAAGGAGTATAATTACCTTAAAAATAAAGTTAAGAGGTATTATTATGTATAAATTTCTTTTAACTAAATTAGACCAAGATGTTTATGAATTGTTTGCGCATTTTTTTGAGCAGGCTGTGGAGCGTGAAAAACTAAATGTTCTTGCTGAAAAGACAAACTTATCAAAACGACGAATCGTCTTAGTTTTTGAGCGAGCACTCGATTTGCAAACGGCGTATCCTTATTTTGAGATTGCGTTGCATGAAGGTAGAGAGATGACGCTTTATTTTGCGCCGAATTTTCTTTTGTCTAAGCTTTATTCGGTCATGCTAGAAGAAAGCATGCCATTTCAAATTTTAGACAGACTCTTTAGTGATAAGTATGTGTCGCTGGAAGAAACCGCCCAACAACATTATGTCAGCAATCGCACGGTTCAAAGAAAACTAAAGGAAGTAGAAACGATTCTTGAAAATTATCACATTCGATTGAACCTAAAAAGAAAACCGCTTTTTGTGGGCGAAGAATACCGCATTCGGCATTTTTTCCACATCATGTATTGGCAGATCTATGATGCAACGAACGTGCGTTATAGTGGATTGACGAAACAAAGTGTCAGTACATTGAAGAAAAAGTTGACAAGTTATCCCAGTTTTTATCGCGGGATTGATCAGGAGAAATTTGTTCAATTGTTGGCGTTAAGTATTTATCGTTTTAAAAGAGGCTTTCCTGTAAAAGAGATTCCTCAAGAGATGAGGGAGATGAGGCATCTGACGATTTCCTTTGAAGAATTTAAAGAAGAGCTGATCAAGCCATTGCTAAGAGACAATTTGATTCTAAATGGGCTTCCAGAAACAGAATTTCTCTTCTTGTATTATATGTTTTCTGTCATGACGACGTACTTACCTGAAGAGATTCCTAGTCAGTTAACAATTGGGGATCATTTTTCTCCACGAGCAATCGCTGCAGCAAGGCTATTTGCGGAAAACGCTCAGAAAGTTTTTCTCGTTTCTGAAAGCAATATTGATTATCTGTTGGTCAATGCCTTGAATATTCATTCGGTTTCGCTTCTTTTTGCATCGAAAAATAAGATCGATGCCTTTGGAAAAAGCACCACGGACAAAGATTATCGCCGTGTCTTTCCTAAGATTTTTCCGTTTGTTCAGGAGATGTACGAATCGTTAGCGCAACAATCACCAATTTTTTCAACCATGTATGAAGCGAACAATCGCTTGCTTTTTCAATATAGTATGCTTCTTTCTCTGGTAGCGAAAATTGATCGTTCTACGGTTCGTATTTTTCACGAATCAAAATTCGGAAAAATCCAAGAAATCAGACAAAAGGAACGATTGAAGCGCTGGTTTGGGTACACACTTTCATTTGTTTCCGAAAATCCCGATTTTGTCGTGACAGATTATCCCGTCAATCGGCAAGCTTTTATTGACCAAAATCCCAACGTCCAATTTTTTAAATGGAATAGTTTTCCAACGGGGGATCGCTGGCTTGAACTGATTGAAGCAGTTGAAAAGTTCCAGAATGAGTTTAGTCAAAAACATACGTAAAACTGTGGATTTCACAGTATGAAAAAAAGGAGGATTCTCAAAACCAGAGAATCCTCCCTTTTTTTAGTAGGAAGCGAAAAGTTTTGCACAGCGTTTCTCAGATTTCCTATGTAGTTTGTCAATCGCTCAATCGGCTATTGGGCTTGTTTACTTTTATGAAACTAAAATTGATACGATCCAACCCGAAGGTATCTAACAGGACTTTATTTGCTTCTAACAAACAAATGATTGGCGTCTCCTTTCCTAAAAAAACATGTAATAATGCAGGCATAAAGATCTCGGTCAACAGAAACGTTTTACGAAAAAGCGAAGGTAAGAAAGAGTGTTCGAATCCTCTATTTAACGTAATGCTAGTGATTTCAGCCTAAAGGTCGATTTCCTTTCAATATTTCCATAGAGTACGCATCGACGTATTCGTTCCAACGATAAACACATAAACAGGATTTTACATAAGATTCACCAATCAATAGAACAGGAGGACTAAAGATGGAGTCAGCATTTAAGATCCATTCAATGGAAGAATATTTAAACTTCTACATGGAAGAAACGGAGCGGCTTTTTTTCAAGGAAGAGTTTCCAGAACTCAAAGAAAAGATTCTTGCCAATTGCTTCGAAATCAAACGAGCGATCCAAGAAATCAATCACGAAAACTTTTTTGAACAGTATGCGAGAATCAATACATTAGAAGCAGAGATTTTGATTATTTTGGAATGCAGTGAATTGCGGGGGAGTGACAATGTGGTCCCTTTTGCTGAGGCAGAAATTTTGCAAGTGGCGAAACAAGATAGAAAAACCTATTTTAAAGAAAGATGTGGGCTGACATTGATCGCGCCTACGCCCCATTCATTGCATTTTTCCGTGGAGTAGTTGAAGTAACAACAACGATCATTCGTGAGGAAAAAGTGTTATAGGAAGTTTGAAAGGAGCCTTTCATTAAGGTTTGTGCAGGAGTAATTGTTTTACCAAAAGAAAAGGCTGCAGTTTTTTTATGCAACTTTGGAGGCATTGTGGAAAAAAGCTGTACCTTTGATATAAATTCATTCAACAAATAATTGGAGGTCACAGATGAATGCAATAGAAAAGAGGATCCAGTTTATTGTCGAAGCTGACAAGCTTAAAGCCATCCTTAGACAATCGACACTGATCTATGATAGAAACCAACGGGAAAATGATGCAGAGCACACCTGGCATTTGACATTATGTGCACTATTGCTTGCAGAACATGTCGCAACCGAAGGGCAAGTGGATTTGTTGCGAGTACTCAAAATGTTAATTATTCATGATATGGTAGAAATCGAAGCAGGTGATACCTATTGTTATGATGAAGCTGGGTACCTGGATAAAGTACAGCGAGAACGGGAAGCAGCTACAAGTTTATTTTCTACATTACCGAGAGAACAATATGATGAATTTATGGATTTGTGGGAAGAGTTTGAGGAGATGGCAACCGTAGAAGCAAAATATGCAGCGGCAATCGATAGGTTACAGCCTGTCTTGCAGATATACTACTGTGACGGGAATACCTGGTTAGAAAATAATATTGATGTTGAACGCGAATTAAAACGAAACGAGGTCATCAAAGAAATTATGCCAGAAGTTTGGGACTATGTTAGAAAACTTATAGATGATGCCGTAAATAAAGGTTGGCTGAAGCAATAAAGCAAAAATCAATAAGCTGCTAAACATGAGCCGAAGTAGAAGAGCATCATCAAAATGAACACCAAATGTACTAGAAGAGAAGGAATGGTTATGAGTATCGGGGAAGTAGGGTATATTTTTACAAAGTATTTTATCGTAACAGTGTCTATTCTTACATCAATATATACAAGATCGTCAAAAAGCATTTAGATGAAGCGGAAACAATCGTGATTGCGACCGACAGCGACCGAGAAGGTGAAGCAATCGCCCGCTTGATTATCAACCTTTCGGGAAATAGCCGGAAAACCATTAAACGTTTATGGATCAACTCGCTTGAAACTAGCGAAATCAAAAAAGGATTTCAAAATCTGAAGGACGGACAGGCGTTTTATTCCACTTACAAAGAAGCAGAAACCCGACAAATCGCTGATTGGCTGGTAGGAATCAATCTCACCCGTCTTTACACGCTTTATATGCAGAAAAACGGCATGAGAGGCGTGTTTAGCGTTGGACGCGTCCAAACCCCGACTTTGTTCTTGATTTACCAACGCAACGAAGAAATCAAACATGCATTGGCACTTAAACTCTTATTACTGGAGTTAAATTCATATGATTTTTAATCTGCAAAAAAGTTTATAGCACCGTCGCTTATACCAGAAAATATAACAAACGCCGCATTGTTTTTTTGTGCACTTTAATAATCTATTCAACTAAGGAATTAAGCTGGCTGTCAAGAGAGTAATATCGTATCGAATCTCAGGTGGAAATTTTCTGCGGTATCTTTTTTGACTGAAATGACATTAGTGTTTTTTGGGGATTGTGTATGTAAGTATTTTTTAAAATCATTTTAACAAGTTTTGGACAAAAATTCTCATGAAAAAACAGAATTTAAATAGCATGATAAATTAGAGAAGATAGTTTAATGTGCTTATAGGAACACCCCACTTTTACAGTCACAATCAATAACCTTGCTACTTTCTTTCGAAATTGATAAGAGTCTAAAGGATTGACAACGCTTGATAGTGAGCATAAACTTAATGTACGCTAGTTAGTTTACAAGTGTAAACTAAAAAAGTACGATGTGTCGTCTCTGAAATTCTCCCTGATTCAAGTCATAACCAGAGTACATATCGGTTATTTTTTGATTCCATATTTTTTCCTTTATGTGCTGAGGATTAAGGGGTACCAATTGTAATTGCGCGTTATATGGTCTTTGTTTAGAATCGCTCTCCAAAAAGCCAATTTTTTTGCATAGAATTTTTAGATGTGGTACCATTAATTAGAATTATTCTAAATAAGAAGTAGGTATCATTGTTTCAGTACAAAGACTAGGAGGAATGGAAGATGGAAATAGACTACAAGGATCATGGGAAGAAGCCGTATATCATTAATATTGAAGACGCCACCACAGGAAATGATAATTACCGGACGACCATTTGGACAGGCAGTAAACTGCAAGTCACCGTAATGTCCATTCAACCGGGCGATGACATCGGTTTGGAAGTGCACGAAGGCATTGACCAATTTATCCGTATTGAAGAAGGAGAAGGCGTATGTAAAATGGGGCCTTCTAAAGATAACTTACATGTTCAACAAAAAGTGATGGATGATGACGCCGTATTTGTTCCGGCGGACATGTGGCACAACATCGAAAACACCGGTGATAAGCCGCTCAGACTGTATACCATTTATGCTGGTCCAGATCACCTTGAAGGAACGGTTCACCCTACTCATGAAGACGCCAAAAACGATCCAAACGAACACTGAGGTACACTAGGATGAAACAAAAGCCCTGCACCCGTATGGATGGTCCACTGGTGCAGGGCTTTTTTATAAAGGAGAGAAGTGGTATGAGTGATTCATTGTTTCAATTAGAGAAGGTTGGTTTTCAGGCAAACGGAAACCAAATCCTTCAAGATATCTCTTTTACAGTAAACAAAGGGGAAGTGATTGTTTTTTCTGGTCCTTCTGGAAGTGGAAAAAGTACCCTTTTGAAATTAATTGGTACGCTGCTTTCCCCAATTTCCGGAAAAATTTATTATCGAGGTACGGATCTGCAAAAAATCGATCCTGTGGAGTATAGAAAAGAAGTCTCTTATTTCTTTCAAAACGCTTCTCTATTCGATGAGACAGTTCAAGAGAACTTGTCTTTTCCTGCCCGCATAAGAGAAGAAGGATTTGATCGGGAACGTGCAAAAAAATTGTTAGAACGAGTTCAAATACCTGAAACTTACTTATCGAAAGAGGTCAAGGAACTATCAGGAGGGGAAAAACAACGGGTTGCATTGGTCCGAAATTTGATGTATCAACCGAAAGTGTTGCTCCTGGATGAAGTTACCAGTTCATTGGACCAAGAAAACAGAGCGATTGTCCTTGATTTAGTCCGAGACATGATGAAAGACCAACAAACTACGGTGTTGGCCGTCACTCACAACCAGGAAGAAATCGACCAAGCTTCTCGTCTGATTACTATCAAAGGTGGAAAAATGGAGGAATCGAAATGACAAACAATTTGGAAATCAGTAATCTTTCTTTGCTTTTATCCTCTGTCCTCTTGATAGTTGCCTTGTTGATTGATTACAAAGAGAAATTGGGATTAGGAAACGACATTTTTATTGCGGGAATTCGCGCTGTCGTTCAATTATTCCTTATTGGATATGTATTGAGCTACGTATTACGAGTGGATAACAACTTTCTCACTTTAGCGATGGTTTTGTTCATTGTGTTCAACGCTTCTTATAACGCCCATACACGCAGTGAGGGGATCAATCGCTCTTTTAAAATTTCAACGACGGCTATTGGAGTAGGAACAGCCTTGTCCTTACTCATTCTTGTTTTTTCAGGAGTCATTGACTGGTCCCCTTCCCAAATCGTTCCAATTACAGGCATGATTGCCAGCAACGCCATGACTGCGATTGGAGTGACCTATCGGTCTTTGAATTCAAAATTTACGGACCAACGCCAACAGGTATTGGAAAAATTGGCATTGGGAGCCAATAAAAAACAAGCGTCCATGAGTATTGTAAGAGAAAGCGTCAAAACGGGCATGGCTCCTTCTATTGACCGAACAAAAACGGTTGGACTTGTCAGCCTACCAGGTATGATGTCAGGGTTGATTTTTGCGGGAATTGATCCTGTTCAAGCGATTCGTTACCAAATTGTTGTGATGTTTATGTTGATTTCAGTTACTGCGATTTCTTCGTTTATTGCTAGTTATATGGCTTACCGTGAGTTTTATAACAATCGCAGTCAATTAATTATATGATTTGGGATGATACACTACTCTTAAAACCAGTGGTTACAATTTTATGTAGTTAAAAGAAGACCTCACGAGAATAATTGCAAAAAGAACTTCATTTTTTAAGGAAGAAGGATATTTTTGTCATCGAATCTTTGGAACGACTAGGGCGAAACTATGATGAAATTTTTTATATAGTGCAGCAACTGGATTGATTGAATCCTTTAATAAGCAAATCAAGAAATACAGCCACCGCAAGGAACAGTTCCAAAATGAAGAGTCGATGGAACGTTTCTTAGTCTCGTCTTTTGATACTCACAACCAAAAATTCCTAGGTCGCAGTCATAAAGGTTTCCAACAGGCCGAAGGCGAGCTCGAACAAATGCTGAGTCAACCGATGGAGAATTAGAAACAATCTACAGTAGGAAAGAACCATTTACACAAAATTATTGACGCTCCCAAGCTAAAACTCCTATTAATCGATCTACTAAAAATAAATAAAAAATTCTTTTCAATTTTTATTTATGGTATGACATAAATAAAGTAAAGTTATTCTTCTAGGTTAATCTTATTAATGCTCTTTCTCACTAGTGTTGCATGCAACACTAGTGAGAAAGAGCATTAAATATACTGCAAGGCAAGACATTTGGTAATTGAAGAATAACAAGCAAAAAAATAGCAGTCAGGTCTCTTGACAAAGTATAGTTGCTATTCTTTTTTTAGGCCCTACTTTAATGAAATTTTTGTTTGGAGGGAACGACTTCATTCCTTTGATTATTTCAGTTGAATTTAATAGAGAAGCCTGGCGTCTATTAAGAAATACTTTTCTTGATGAGCGTCAATTTTTTTAACGGAAATCTATCCTATACTAAATTCAGTAAAGAAAAAGGAGGAATCAAAGAAAGCTATTTTAAACAAACCAAAATTATAGGAGGAATAAATCATGACTGAAAATAAAGCTACTCAAGAAAGAACACCCCAAGAAAGATTGCAAGAAGAACAAGAACACAAGGAACATGTTCATCATACGAAAATTAATGCAGCGGCCATTGCGGATCATCTTTTAGGCAACATGCATACATTACATGTGAAACTGCACCAATATCACTGGTATGTAAAAGGAGCCAATTTCTTTACGTTGCATGAAAAATTTGAAGAGTTGTATAACGAAAATGAAAAATGGTTCGACAAACTTGCGGAGCGTCTAATTACTTCTGGGCATAAACCTGCTTCGACAACGGTTGAATTTGAAAAATATTCGATGCTTTCGGAAGATGCAGTTAATAAATACGCTAAAGCAGAAGACATGGTTGAAAATATTATCGAGGACTTCAGAAGCACTCGTGACCTAACTATTCGCGCGATTCGTTTAGCTCAAGACGAGGGTGACGATGCTTTAGAAGATACATTGATTGCTTTTAAAAATGACTTAGACAAGAACATTTGGATGCTGCAAGCGTTCATTGGTAAAGAAGCATTAGAAGATGATGACGCTCTTGATGAGGATGAAGATTAAGGTAAAAGTAAAAGCTGATTTAGGGATTGGAATTCTTTCCAGTCCTTTTTCCATTTTCTTGATGTGCATCAATTTTTTTGTAGTAAGAGACTTATATAATAAAAGCAGCGAATATAAACAAAATAAATAAAGGGGGAGAATGAATTGACTAAACATACCCATCATGAAATTGGCGACCACGCAGCCTGTATCCGCTTGGTTCCAATATTCAATCACTTAGAGGATAGCGCGATGAATTACATTGCTGAAAAAGCCCACACGAAACAGTATCAAAAAGGAGAGTTTCTGTTTCGTTCACAAGAAAAAGAGGATACTTTATATATTATCAATCGTGGGAAAATCCGTATTTATCGATTGGCAGACTCTGGCAAAGAGCAGCTAGTGCGGATCTTGAACCCTGGTGATTTCACCGGAGAATGGACCTTGTTCAACCCGGATGCAGTACACGAGGAATATGCCGAAGCAACCCGAGATACCGTTGTCTGTATGATTCAGCAAAAAGATGTCCAAGATTTTCTGGAACAATACCCAGCTATTTCTTTAAAACTATTGGCGGAAATGTCTAAACGGTTAGAAAGTTCAGAACGTCAAACGACACAAGTAGCCTTGGAGAGTGTCATTACCCGTTTAGTTTTGTTTTTGGCAGAAAATGTGGAACCTGAAATGGGCAACTCTCCCACCATCACCCTGCCGATGGAAAAAAAGGACATTGCTTCCTATTTAGGAACGACACCTGAGACCATCAGTCGCAAATTTGGAGAATTGGAGGACGAGGGATTGATTCAACAGCTGTCTGGGAAAAGGATCAAGATTCAGGATTTAGATGATTTATTGCTTTACAGCGAATAATCGGACACACTTTTTTCTACACGTTGGTGTTCTGTCGCTCTTCATTAACAACGGGACAGAACTCAGTGCTTTTGCTTCCATCTGTCCGTTTTTGGCTTTTTTAAGACAGAACGACCTTCATTCATTGGAAAAATAAAAGCACAAACATGATAACCCTCAAGTTTTTTTGTTTTATTTTTCTTTAAGATAGGGTTGTCGAACAAAACGTAAAAATAAGTAGGGGTGAATGTGCATTATTTTTGGGTGATAGTTGCCATCACGTTGTCAGCAGCGGGTGCATTCTTTGTCGTCCCTTTCACCAAGAACACGATTGGCGGCGAAGCAAAAACGTCTAACGTTGTTGAGGCAGATAGGTTAGCTATGGAAAAAGAAGAGGAAGTTGTAAAAGGAGCCGGCGTAATCGGACACGGAAAAGTGGCGTATTACGAAGCGAGTGACCAGGGAGATAAAAGTGTATTCACTGTTTGGTTTCCATGGAGCTTAGCCGGAATCTTGTTCAGCATCACCATGACTAGAATGACGCGAAAAATTGAAGAAATGGAGCAAATAGAATGGAATTCGTATTAGGCGTTTTGAATCCCCATGCGGTGGAGATTGGTTCTGTTGTGATTCATTGGTATGGAGTCATTATTGCAGCGGGCATATTAGCGGCTCTCCAGTTGAGCACCAAGGAAGCAAAGAAAAAAGGACTGGAAGAGGATACCATTATCGATATGGCCTTATGGGCAATTCCGATTGGACTCCTCGGCGCTCGGCTTTATTATGTGTTATTTGAACTTGGTTATTATCTGCAAAATCCAGGACAAATCCTTGCGATTTGGAATGGCGGCATTGCGATTTATGGGGGATTGATTGCAGGAGGGGGTACGCTATATTGGTATGCAAAGAAAAAAGGTACTTCTTTGGCACTCGTTCTTGATATTTTAGCGCCCAATGTATTGTTAGCCCAGTCCATTGGTCGTTGGGGCAATTTTATGAATCAGGAAGCTCATGGTGGACCGGTTACTCGTCAATTCTTGGAAAATCTTTATTTACCTGAATTTATCATTGAACAAATGAATATCAATGGTACCTACTACCATCCGACTTTTTTATACGAGTCATTGTGGAGTTTGTTGGGCTTTGTCCTCATCGTCACTATACGGAACCGAAAACAGCTTTTGCGTCAAGGAGAAGTCGCTTTGAGTTACGTTTTGTGGTACTCAGTGGGTCGGTTCTTCATTGAAGGTATGCGAACGGACAGTTTATGGATTGGCGAGTAGATCCGCGTTTCACAAGCCTTGTCTCTGGCCCTGTTTATTGGCGCGATTGTAGTATGGTTTATACGCAGACAAGACTATCCACCAATTTATTATTATTCTGATGGCAATAAGGGGCAGAAAAAGACTATTAAGATGGTGAATTGAGCAAAAAGATAAAAAGAAGTGCAAAACTTGATATGCGTCAATTTTCGTTTGCTAAAAGTGAGATATACTACAGTTGTAAAGAGGAAAAGGCAGTGTTCATTAATCTGCTGCGGATAAAATAAAAACACATAAAGGAGATAGGAATTATGGAAAAAGCTATATTGCAATTAGAAACGTTGTCTTGTCCAAGTTGTATGCAAAAAATTGAAGGTGCCTTGAAATCAGTTAACGGTATTGATAAAGACAGCATTAAAGTATTATTCAACTCCAGCAAAGTCAAAACCAATTTTGATTCAGCTGTCACTTCGATTGAAGAGATTCAAAAAGCTATCGAAAACGTAGGCTATCCGGTCCTTAAAGCAAAAGTCAAGGCCGCTTAACAGATTAAATGAACTAGGCAATTCTGGAAGAAAAGCTATTTTTCCGGGATTGCTTTTTTGTTGCAATCCGATTCGAGGTGCTTAGAAACGATAAAAGAGAACTTTCTAAACTTGATAGCCGTAAATTTTTATTCGATAAAAAGAGGGTATCGTTATAACTGTAAAGAGGAATAAGTGTCATTGAGGCTGTTAGATCAAAAAAATAGTGAGAAGGGACACGTATTTTTTCAAAACTTGATGTCAGTCAATTAATTACTTAGGCAATTATCTTATACTGTGTTTATCAATAAAAGAGAAATTAAATTTGGAGGGAAAAAGCATGCAACAATATATATTAAGCAAGAAAAATGTTATCACCGTCATCAGTGGATTGTTAATCGCACTCGGTTTCTTCAGTCACTTTGTTTTAGAAAACGTAGGACTTTCAGAGTGGTCTTTGATCATCGCCTCTGTCTTTGGGATTACGCCAATTGCCATTCAAGCGTTTCAAGCAATGAAAGTCAAAGTCATCAGTATTGATGTCTTAGTCAGTATTGCAGCGATTGGTGCGCTTTTTATTCAAAATTATGAAGAATCGGCTATTGTCACGTTCTTATTCTTATTCGGACACTACTTGGAACAACGAACATTGAACCAAACGCGATCTGCTATCAAAGAATTGACTGAAATGGCACCCGAAAGCGCCTTGAAACAAATGGATAATGGCGAATTTGAAGAAGTAGAAGTGGATGATGTAGATGAAGGGGATATCTTGCTCGTTAAAACGGGTGCGAAAGTTCCAGTGGATGGCACAGTCCTTACGGGCGAAGGGCATATCAATGAAGCTAGCATTACAGGGGAAGCTGTTCCGGTCAACAAGCTAGCTGATGCAGAAGTTTTTGCAGGAACCATTTTAGAAAACGGAACGATTCAAATCAGAGCTGACCGAGTTGGTGAGGACACCACATTTGGAAAAATTATTGAACTCGTGGAAGAAGCACAAGATTCTAAATCCGAAGCGGAACGGTTCATTGATCGCTTTTCTAAATACTACACACCAGCTGTCTTGGTTCTGGCAATTGTTGTATGGGCGTTCAGTCAAAATATTGAGTTAGCAATCACCATCTTGGTTCTAGGTTGCCCAGGCGCATTAGTTATCGGAGTGCCTGTCTCAAACGTTGCCGGTATCGGGAATGGTGCTCGTAACGGTGTTCTTTTAAAAGGGAGTGAAGTCATTCAAGACTTCAGCAATGTGGATACAATTGTATTTGATAAGACAGGTACTTTAACTGTCGGAAACCCAACCGTTGCAGCGACTGAACTGTATGAAAAAGATTCTGCTGAAACGCTTGGCTATCTGGCCAGTGTGGAACGGGAATCAGATCATCCATTAGCAAAAGCGGTCTTAAATCAAATTGGAGAAACAAATTTTTATCCTGTTGAAGGAACTGAAGTCGTGAAAGGCGGCGGAATCGTTTCAAGTGTAGCTGGACATAGAGTGGCTGTTGGGAATGTGGCCTTGATGGAAAAAGAAAATGTCACTCTCAGCAAAAAAGTGCAAAAAGATGTCAAACGGTTTGAACAACAAGGGAACTCTCTCGTTTTGACAGCGGTCGACGGTGAATTAAAAGTACTGATGGGCATTCGCGATCAAGTCCGTCCGGGTGTGAAAGCTAATTTGCAGGAATTAAAAGACTTGGGCGTGAAAAATCTAGTCGTTCTTTCAGGAGATAACCAAGGAACCGTTGATGTGGTCGCCGGCGAACTTGGTTTGACCGAAGCTCACGGCCACATGTTGCCGGAAGACAAATCGGCTTATATCGGAAAACTTCAACAACGTGGTCAAATTGTAGCCTTTGTTGGAGATGGCGTTAACGATAGTCCGTCCTTAGCTTTAGCAGACATTGGAATCGCAATGGGAAGCGGAACGGACGTAGCGATTGAAACATCCGATGTCGTTTTAATGAACTCGAACTTCAGCAACTTGCCTCACGCATTAGGATTAGTAAAAGCCACCGCAAATAATATGAAACAAAATATCGTGATTTCAATTGGAGTAGTGTTGGTCTTGTTGACCAGCGTCTTCTTCAGCGAATGGATGAATATGTCTATCGGAATGTTGGTTCATGAAGGTAGTATCTTGGTGGTAATTTTCAATGGCATGAGATTAATGAAGTATAAGTTGAAAGGTCGAAAAGAACAAAAAGAAGTATCAGCACCTGCAGAGAAAGTAAAAATATCTTAAGAATAAATTAGAAGAGGCTGAGACAATAGTCCATCCTTGAAATGACAAAAGCGGAAACTCAGATTTTTAAATCTGGGATTTTCCGCTTTTTTGAGTTCTTGAAAAAAAAGAAGAGTATTGTATTAACGGCAGTTGATCGTAAGTTAATTATTTTAATGGGAATCCGTGACCAAGTTCGAGCAGGTGTTAAACAAGACCTACAAAAATTAAAATCACTTGGTGTTAAAAATCTCACTGTATTATCAGGGGATAATCAAGGCATAGTTAATTTAGTTAAAAAGGAGCTAGGATTAACCGAGGCTCATGGCGATATGTTACCTGAGGACAAGCAAGCGTTTCTAAAAGAAAGACAGTCTACTGGTGAAATTATTGCTTTTATTGGTGATGGTGTGAACGATAGCCCTTCTCTAGCTACTGCAGAAGTAGGGATTGCTATGGGAAATGGGACAGATGTGGCTATTGAAAGTTCAGATATTGTTCTAATGAATTCCAATTTTAATCGTCTCCCCCATGCTTTAGGTTTAGCTAAAGGGACATATGCGAATATGAGACAAAATATTCTAATTGCTGTTGGTGTGGTGATAATATTATTGGTTAGTTTAATATTTAGTGAATGGATGTCTATGTCGATAGGTATGTTAGTTCATGAGGCAAGTATTTTAGTAGTTATTTTAAATGCAATGAGATTAAGAAGATATCAATTAAGATAATTGATCTATGTCAATTATCTTAAAAGAAATGTCCTGTATAATTTATTTAAAGGAG
>ENA-OWZT01000132-OWZT01000132.1-human-gut-metagenome-genome-assembly--contig:-NODE-132-length-36739-cov-9.03432_pt1 | contig 36739 bp, 28 predicted proteins | sample MGYA00249265_ERZ652125 | MGnify/ENA primary metagenome ERZ652125 (study PRJEB26925, sample SAMN05827236) | human gut metagenome | biome: ENVO:2100002; feature: ENVO:00000062; material: ENVO:00002003... | reverse complement strand
ATACGAGATGCAGCGTAGTCTCGTGGGCTCGGAGATGTGTATAAGAGACAGCGCGATCCTTCTCCCCCGCCCGCATGCGGCCGTGGAGGCGTTCGATCGTAAGGCCCGGCAGCGCCAGGCGCAGGCGGTCGAGCTCGGTCGCCGTATCGTGCAGCGGCACGGGGACGGTCACGCGGCCCTCGTCGTCACGGGCGATACCGGGCACATCCTCGAGCTCGTCGGCCGAGTCACTCGGCTCCACAAGCGGACAGATCACGTAGGCCTGCTGACCCTTCTCGTGCGCCTCGCGAATGGCCCCATAAGCCAGGTCGCGGCTCGACTCGGTGAGGACGCGCGTCGTCACGCCGGCACCCGGGACGGGACGATGGCGGATGATGCTCGTATCCAGGTCGCCATAGACCGAGAGCGCCAGCGTGCGCGGGATGGGCGTCGCCGTCATGACGAGCAGGTCCGCGCCGGGACCCTTCGCGCGCAAGGCGTTGCGCTGGCCCACGCCAAAGCGGTGTTGTTCGTCGATGACCACAAGCGACAAGTGCTTAAAATGCACGTCTTCGGAAAGCACGGCATGCGTACCAAAGAGCACGTCAAGCTCGCCCGATTCCAACTGCACATGGATGCGCTCGCGCTCCGCCGCCGGCGTGGCGCCCGTCAGGAGCGCCCAGGATATGCCGGCCTGAGAGAGCAAAGGGCCGGTCTTATCGGCATACTGACGAGCCAGCACGCCCGTAGGCGCCATGACGCAGGCCTGGGTGCCGCTATCGACGGCTACGGCCAACGCACAGGCGGCAACGGCCGTCTTGCCGGTACCGACGTCGCCCAGCAGCAGACGGTTCATGATGCGCGCATCATCGCCCATATCGTGCAAAATATCCTGGAATGCGGCCTCCTGCTCGTCGCTCAGCGAAAACGGCAGGGCCTGCCTAAGAGCAGCAAGGTGCTCGCCCGCGATGTGGGCGTAGGGAACCACCTCGACCAAGCCGCCGTCATTGCGCAGACGCAGCGCGAGCTGCAGGTACAGGCACTCCTCATAGGCCAAACGGCGGCGCGCAATGTCGCGCTCGGCCATACTCGAGGGAAAGTGAATCGAACGAAGCGCACGGGCACTGCTCATGAGTTTGCGCTTTGCGCGCAGCGGAGCCGGGATGGGATCAAAGGGATTACCGACGAGCTCAAGAGCGCCGCTCACGATGCGACGCATCCATGCCTGGCTCACGCCGTCACTTACGTAGTGGACCGGCAAAATAGTACCCGCGGCACGACCATCCTCAAGCTTTTCAAAATGCGGCGAGGCCATCTGCTTAAAGCCGTAGGCAAACTCGACCTTACCCATCACGGCCAGGCGGTCGCCCCGCTTAAGCTGCTGGGCAATCCAGGGCTGGCGGAAAAAGGCGACCTGCAGCACGCCCGTGTCATCCACGAGCGATACCTCGGTCACCTGCATGCGCGGACGAGGCTGCTTTTGAGCAATACGATCGACCGTGGCAATGATGGTGCACACGGTACCGATGGGCGCCAACTCAATGGACCAGGAGCGGGTGAAGTCCAGATACCGATGCGGGATATGGAGAAGGAGGTCCCCCACCGTCCGAATTCCCAGACGGCGAAGGGCCTCCTCACGTTTACCCGAAACATATTTGAGTCGCGCAATATCCTCGCCGAGCGCATTGCTCTGGGCAAAGCGCTCCGAGACGCGCGGCACGGAGCATAGCTCGGACATAGGCGGATGCCTACTCGATCGAGAAAATCACGGGATAGAGCGGCTGCTCGCCACGATGAGCGTCGACCTCCAAGTCGGGCTGAGCTTCCTCGATGGCGTCGATGATCTCCTGGAAGGCCTCATCGGACAGTTCCTCGCCGGCCAGAATCGTCAGAGCGTCGCCCTCCTCTTCCTCCTGCATACGGTTGATGCAGTCGAGGGTAACCTGTTTCACATCGGAGCCGACCACGTCGATGGAACCGGCGATGATACCCATGACGTCACCGGAGTGAATCGGAGAGCCGTCCGAGGCGCTGGAGTCGCGCACGGCGCGGGTGACCTCGCCATCGCGGACCTCGCTGATGGCGTCGACCATAGCGGCGACGGCGTCCTCGAGCTCGGAATCGGGCAGGACGGCGAACAGCGCGGAGAACGCCTGGGGAACGGTCTTGGTGGGAACGACGGCGACCTTCTTATCGGTGCAGGCAGAGGCAGCGGCCTCGGCAGCCATGCGGATGTTACCGTTGTTGGGCAGGATGATGACCGAGGTCGCGTTGACCTGGTCGACGGCGCCCAACAGGTCGGCGGTCGAGGGGTTCATGGTCTGGCCACCCGAGACGATAACGTCAACGCCGAGGGACTTGAGGATGTCGGCCTCGCCCGAACCGGCGGCAACGGCGACAAAGCCCAGAGCCTTGGCGGGCTCGGCAGCCTTCTCCTGGTCCTCATGAATCTTGGCGGTACGGTCGTGGGCCTCCATCTCCATGTTGTGGATAAAGACCTCGTAGATCTGACCAAGCTGCAGCATGTGCTCGAGCACCAGGTTGGGCGTGTTGGAGTGCACGTGAATCTTGTAATCGGGGTAAGCGCCCACCAGCAGCTCGCAGTCGCCCATGGAGCCCAGAAACTTAAGGCACTCGTCCTCGTCAAACGGGGTGTCTGCCTTAAACAGGAACTCATTGCAGTAACGGAACTCCGAGCCCTCCCAGTCGTCGTTAGCCTCGATCTCAACGCGGCCAAGAGCGGCATCGCGGGCAGAGCCGGCGGAGTCAAACGTAGCGGAGAAATCCTCGACAACGGTGCCGCGGCCAAGAGCGGCAGCCACAAAATTCTCGAGGAAAATGGCAAATCCAAAGGCGCCGGAGTCGACCACGCCGTTCTCCTTCAGTACGGGCAGCAGGTCGGGCGTGCGGGCGACGGACTGGTACGCCTCGACGACGATGGCATCGAGAGCATCCTCGGCCGAGAACTTCTTCTTCTCGCACTCATCGGCCTTGGTCGAGACATCACGCAGGACCGTGAGGATCGTGCCTTCGATGGGCTTGCGGACAGCCTGAAAGGCGACCTTAACGGCGCGACGGAAAGCGAAGGCGATATTGGCGGACGTAATGGGCTCGTCGGCAGAGACAAGGCCCTCGGCCACACCGCGCAGAATCTGCGACGTGATGACGCCGGAGTTACCGCGGGCGCCCATGAGGGAGCCGTGGGTGATGGCGCCGGCGATGGCTTCCATGTCGGCGTCGGCAGGAAGAGCGGAAAGCTCCTTGGTCACCGAGGCGAGCGTGAGCGACATGTTGGTGCCGGTATCGCCATCGGGTACGGGGAAGACGTTGAGCTTGTTGATCTCCTCGGCCTTGTCGGAAACGGCAGCCGCAGCGATCGGAAAACAGGTGCGAATGGTCTTTGCAATCATGGGTGTTAGAATCTCCGTTTTCGGATGCTAGTTCAGACGGCTCTTGAGCGCGTCGATGTGAATGCCGATCTTAAGGCTGGCGGGATCGATCTGGGCGATCTCCTGCAGGGTGAAGGCAACGGAGCTCGAAAGATTGTGGCAGACGGACTTCATGTTGACGCCGTTCTCGAGCACGACGTGCAGGTCGACCGTGAGGCCGTTCTCATCGGCAGAGACAAGCACGCCCTTGCGGAGGCGCTGACCGGCAAGCAGGCGCACACTCTCGGCGCCCTGGAGCTGCTCGGCCATACCGACGACGCCGTAGCACGTCATCGCTGCATAACCGGCAATATCGGCAATAACGTCATTCGAGACGCTCAAGCTGCCGTTAATGGTCTCAGACACAAGAATCTCCTTTTCTGGTGCTCGCGGCACCATGTCGTGGGAGCAATCATTGCAATATTTTACAACGACCACGCCATGTTAGGGCGGCGGGGTTCACGATTACATCCTCGACACGAAATGTTGATACGGTAACGTTCGCGACAGCCGATCGCGGCATGAAAAAACCCGCCACATAAGCGACGGGTTTTACAACCTGGCTCCCCGGGTAGGACTCGAACCTACAACAGCGCGGTTAACAGCCGCGTGCTCTACCATTGAGCTACCGAGGAATAGGTGCGTGCTCTCAAGCAACGAAGTTTATTATACGGACGATCGGACGAAGGGCAAGAACTTTTTTGAGAATTTTTCCGACCTAGTCATTTAAGAACGTCCCCAACGACTACATGAAAGCGCCCTCAAGCGGATGTGCTTGAGGGCGCTTCTTGCTTGACTAGCTTTCGATGTAATCCTTCAGCTTACTGCTGCGGCTGGGATGACGGAGCTTGGCCAGGGTCTTGGACTCGATCTGGCGAATGCGCTCGCGCGTGACGCCAAACTCGCGACCGACCTCCTCGAGCGTGCGGGGATGTCCGTCGACAAGGCCAAAGCGCAGCTCGATAACCTTGCGCTCACGATCGGCAAGCGAGTCGAGCACCTGGGTGAGCTGCTCCTGCAGCATGGAGAAGCTGGCCGCATCGGGCGGAACGATGGCCTGGGAGTCTTCGATAAAGTCGCCCAGCTGAGAATCCTCTTCCTCACCGATAGGAGTTTCGAGCGACACGGGCTCCTGCGAAATCTTTTGGATCTCGCGGACACGGTCGGCGCTCATGTCCATCTCGGCACCGATCTCCTCGGGGGTCGGATCGCGGCCCAGGTCCTGGAGGAGCTGACGCTGCACGCGGACGAGCTTGTTGATGGTCTCGACCATGTGCACGGGAATACGGATGGTACGGGCCTGGTCGGCGATAGCGCGCGTAATGGCCTGACGGATCCACCACGTGGCGTACGTGGAGAACTTAAAGCCCTTCTGGTAGTCGAACTTCTCGACGGCGCGAATCAGGCCGAGGTTGCCCTCCTGGATCAGGTCCAGGAACAGCATGCCGCGACCGACGTAACGCTTGGCGATGGAGACGACTAGACGCAGGTTGGCGCTAATGAGCGCCTGCTTGGCCTCAAGACCGACATTCTCGATACGAGTTAGACGACGCATCTCGGCGCGCGTAAGTTCAAGCTCGCCCGCCTCGGAGGCCTCGAGCTTCTCGGTGGCCTCGAGACCCGCCTCGATCTTCATAGCCAGATCGACCTCTTCGGAGGCGGTCAGCAGGTCGACCTTGCCGATCTCCTTGAGGTACATGCGGACAGGGTCGCCGGTCAGCATCACCGTGGAGGCGTCGATACCGCGCACGCGCGAACGCGAACGGGATGTGCGCACGGTGCGCTTCTTCTTGCTCTTGGAAGAGCCCATCTCGGCATCGGCCTGACGGGCCATCTTGAGCTCGTGATCGTCGAGCGAGCCGGAATCGTGCTCGTCGTCACCAAAGTCGTCGGTATCGGTATCGTTATCGTCATCGTCGACGTCCATGGGGGCGTCGTCGTTACCGCTCGCGGAGATAATCTGGATGCCGCTGTTGCGCAGCGCGGAATACACCGCGGTGAGCTGCTCATCAGTTACATCGATATCCTTCAGGGCGACCTGAATCTCGTCCTCGGTTACCGAAGTCCTGTTTGAGCCGTTGCCCATGAGCTTTGCAACGTAGGATTCCAGCCCAGTACCCGTGCTCTCAGTCTTTTTTGGCACAGATTCTCCCTTCATAGTCCACAGGACTCAATACTTTAGCACACACAGTGACGTCTATACCCAAAAAGAGGTCTGGATATAGGTGAGAATACGCTGGTTGACCACAACATCTAGGCCTGGTCGGCGCCCGCAGTCTCCAAACCGATCAAACGGAACGGGTCGGCCACACCGCCAATCGACTTTTCGAGCTCGCGCTGACGCTGCGCGTCCTGCGCGGCCTGCACGGTCAGCGCGCGACGGGCCTCATCATCGAGCGAACGGTCCTGGCGCAGCTTGGCCTGTGCGGCACGCATGCGGCGCTTGATGGTGTAAAGCTCGAGCGTGTCAAGCATAAAGACGATGTTTGTCTCGGTGGGATGCTTGCTCGTCGCCGAGATGCGTCCGGCACTGACAAGCGATGCCGCGTCGGGACATACCGCGCGAGCCGCATCCATGCAGGCCGCAGGATCGGTGCCCGGGGGCGTCGCCAGCACGGCCCATGCAATCGACTCGTGGCGCGGGTTGACCCAATCGATGGAGCAGATGCGATCGGCATACGTGCGGAACAGGTCGGGGTAGCTGGTGAGCATCGTCAGCAGCTCGCGCTCCCCCGCCAGCGACTTCCGCTCCAGATCGGTGAGCACGATCGGCATCGCCGGAGCTGCGGGGCCAGCCGAAGCATCGGCAACCGAAATCGCACCATCCATCCCTGTCGGCACATCAATCGGAGGCAGGTCGTCGTCAACCTCTACCGGCGCGGCGCCATAGGCGTCGAGCGGAACGTAGTCGTACGGCTCCTCCTCGACCGGCGCAGAGACTGGCGGCGTCGCGCCCGACGCCCAAGCGCCGTGAGGCGCCCCCTGCGAACTAGACGCCCGACCGCCTGCGTTTCCGGAGCGATGGGCCTGCGCCCTCTGGCGCTCATAGTTCTGCTCACGGCGGCGCTCCGCATCCTCGCGCTTGGCGACATCGCGAAACACGCGGCCCGAGCTCGCGCGCACGGTCTCAAGGTCCAAACCCAACAGGTCGGCAATCTGGATAAAGTACGTGTCGATCATGTAGCTGTCGCGCAGCGGATAGATAAGCGTAAGAGCATCTTCCAGCGCCTTGGCGCGACCGCCCGGCGTGGTAATATCGCTCGACTCCTGCAGCGAGCGGTACACGAAGTCCATGAGCGGCTCGGCGGCGTCAATGCGTTTCTGCAGCTCCCCTCCGCCGTGCGCCGTGATGAACTCCATGGGATCGTTACCGTCGGGCAGGACCACGCAGCGAAGGTCCATCGAATCCCGCTCGATAAACTGAATCGCGCGTCGGGCAGCCTTCTGGCCCGCGGCATCACCGTCAAACATATAGACGATGCGCTTGGCAAAACGGGTGAGCGTCTTAACATGATGCTCCGTCAGCGCCGTGCCCAGCGTGGCGACGACGTTTTTGATCCCCGCCTCCCAGCAGGCGATGCAGTCGGTATAGCCCTCAACCACGATAGCGGTATCTTGTGCGACGATAAACTCCTTGGCCCAGTTAAAGCCATAGAGGTTTCGCTTTTTATGGAACACGCTCGTCTCGGCGGTGTTGAGGTACTTAGGCTGACCGTCACCCATGATGCGCCCGCCAAAGGCGATGTTATGCCCCTGCTCATCAAAGATGGGGAACATCACGCGGTCGTAAAAGCGGTCGGCAAGCTGTCCGCGCCCGCGGCTGACAGCCACGTTGGCATCGATCATCTCCTGCGGGGTAAAGCCCGCCTGCGACAGATGAGCCACCAGCATGTTGCGGCCCGGCGCAAAGCCCAGGCAGTAGCGGCGACAGACATCGCCGCCCATACCGCGGCTGGCAAAGTACTCACGCGGACGGCCGTCCTTACCGCGCATGAGCATGGTGTGGTAGAACTGAGCCGTCTCGGCGCATAGGTCGTAGATGCGGGCGCGCTTGGTGCCACGTTCGCGACGGTCGCCGGTATCGTGTAGCTCAATGCCGGCGCGATCAGCAAGGTAGCGTATCGACTCGGGAAAACTCAAGTTTTCGCGCTTCATAATATAGGTGAAGACGTCGCCGCCCTCACCGCAGCCAAAGCAATGCCACACCTGCGTGGCGGGGATAATGTGAAAGGACGGCGTCTTTTCGCCGTGAAAGGGGCAGCATCCCCAAAACTCATGGCCTCGGGGCTTGAGCTCAACCGTTTCCTGCACGATGGCAACCAGGTCGGACGCAGCGCGCACCTGGTCTTTTTCCTCATCGCTAATCACGGATGCTCACCCCCTGCTCACCCAAGTTGTGGCGAATATCGTCAATATTGCCCTCGACGGTCGCGATCAACTCGTCCAGCGAATCGAACACGCGCGACGGGCGCAGCCAGCGCGTAAACGCCAGCGAGATGGACGCACCGTACAAGTCACCCGTATACCCAATCAGATTAGCCTCCAGATGCGCCGAGGCGGCATCGTCGGCATACGTCGGTGGCAGGCCTACATTTACCGCAGCGGGCCACACGGTATCGTCGACCAGCACAAGGCCCTCGTAAACGCCATCGGCAGGCACTTGAATGCCCTCGGGCACCTGTATGTTTGCCGTGGGAAAGCCCATGTCAGAGCCCTGATGACGGCCACCGGCGACCACGCCGCGCAGCATGTACGGACGACCGAGCAGCTCGGCGGCAAGCTCAACATGACCCTGGCGCAGTTCCTGGCGAATACGGGTGGCACAGATCGTCTGCCCATCGACACACAGCAGCTCGTGGCCATAGACATCAACACCGCGCTCGGCACCCCAAACCTGCATGTCGGCAACGCCCGAAGCTCCGCCACGGCCGAGTCTAAAGTCGCTGCCCACGCGAATCGAGCGAATGTCGACGACGCGCGACAGCAGTGAGAGAAAACCGACATGATCGAGTGCCGCCACCGCGGGCGTAAAAGGAACGGCGATAACCGCATCGACCCCGGTGAGAGCCAGGGCATGCAGGCGGTCGGCCGTCGTCATCAGTTTTTGGGCGGGCGAAGGACTCACCACGACGTCCGGATCGGGATCAAAGGTGACCACGGCCGCGCGGCAGTTATGGGCACGGGCGTCGCGCACCACGGCGTCAATAAGTTCGCGGTGCCCCCGATGCACGCCATCGAACACGCCGATGGCAATCGAGGCAGCACCTAAACGCCCGCACCCATCAAACGCGGCGGCGGGAACGATGCGCGCCTCGCCCGACTTGCCTGCGAAAAAGATACGCGCGAGCTCGTGGGGGGCCAGCATCATCGAACACCGCCGATTGCCTGCGGAAACACGTGCTCCATCACAAACCGACCATCCTCAATGCGGGCAAGTGCCTTGAGCCCACCATCGAGCACCAGCGCAAACGGCGCCTTCGAAGCATCAAAGTCGGCAAGCGCGCGCTCAACGGGAATGCGTCTGCCGCAGAGCAGGTCATCGGCAAGGTTGCCCGGCAAGTCGACACGCGTGGCGCCCAGAGCAGCGATGGGGTCCAAAGCAAAGCCAGCCGCAGACTCGGGAGAAAGTTCCTCCACCGCATGACAGGCGCCAATGGAAACCACGCCGGATGCCGTCCGGCGTAGCGCGGAAATGTGCGCGGCGCTATCGCACGCACGACCCAAATCACGAGCGAGCGCGCGGATATAGGTGCCCTTGCTCACCGAAAATGCCACGGTCCAAACACAAGTATCGCCCTCGCCGCTCATGGCGATCAGATCGGCGGCATACACCTCGACGGGGCGCGGGGGCAGGTCAACGGCATTGCCCTCACGAGCAGACTTATACGCGCGAACGCCGTTGACCGAGATGGCCGAGAACGCCGGCGGGACCTGCATCTGCAGCCCCAGCATGGCAGCCAGCTGTTCACGAGCGTAGGCCATGTCGTGCAGCTCGGAGGCAACGGAAACGGTGCGAACGGCCTCGCCCTCAGCATCGTCGGTATTGGTCTCGACGCCAAACGAAATGTCGGCGACGTAGCTTTTCGTGTCGAGGGTGAGCATACCCAGCAGACGCGTGGCCTGACCCACGCCCACAACCATGACGCCGGATGCCATGGGGTCGAGCGTGCCGGCATGACCGACGCGCCGTTCGTGGAGGGCGCGACGGCATTGTGAGACCACATCGTGGGACGTACAGCCCACCGGCTTATCGACGGCGAGCAGCATATTCAATTGAGAAGGCGTACGACGAGCCATGTACCATCCAAAAAGTTAGAGCTCGACGGTCACCGAAGCGGGATCCTCCCCCACCAGCTCGGCCAGCATGGGAAGTGCCACGGCGAGCGTCTCGCGAATCGTTCCGTTGTTGGTAAAGCCGGCGGCGGCATGATGCCCGCCACCGCCAAAGTTGGCGGCGATCTCGGACACATCGAGGTCACCCTTGGAGCGCAGGTTACCGCGCACCTTGGTATCGCCGTCGATGCCCTTTAGGAACAGACAGACCTCGACGCCCATCACCGAACGCACCACATCGACCAGACCGTCACATTCATCAGAGGTAACGCCGCAGGCCTCAAGGTCGCTCTGGAAGGCATAGCTATACGCCACGCGCCCGTGCGCGACCGTCTTAATACGGCCCATGACAATGGACTTGAGGTGCAAAAACTCGACGCGCATGCTCTGATAGACCTCGAGCGCGACACGAGCCGGATCGGCACCATGTGCCACCAGGCGCGAAGCGGCGTGGAACGCGGCAGCATCGGCGTTCTGGTACTGGAAACGACCGGTGTCGGTCACCAAGCCGCACAGCAAGCAAGTCGCGACGCCGTCACGGGCGACAATACCGCAATTATCCAAGAAACGGTCGATGATCATGGCGCAGGCCGCGGCATCGACACGCCTCAGACTCAGCTCGGTAAACTCCTCGCGCGCCGGATGGTGATCGAAGCACACCACATGCTTGGAGCGGCGAAGTACCTCGGCCGAGTTGTTGAGGCGCTCGACGACCGGCACATCCACCGAGATAAACAGGTCCGGATTGCCGGTGTACGCAGATGCGGGCACCAAGCGATCGGCGCCCTCCATAAAGCGGTAGATGCGCGGCACCGGGTCATCGTCTGCCAGCAGCAGCGCAATGTCCTTGTTGGGGAAAAACTTCATAAGCGATAAGCCCAGACCCAGCACGGAGCCCAGGGCGTCACCATCGGGAGACGTATGTCCCGAAATCGCAATGGAGGACGCACCCTCGATGAGCTCGAGGATACGTCGCGTAATATCTGCAGACTCGCCAGCGGCGAGATCAGCGGAATTAGTCATCTAAAGCTGCCTCCTGGGCGGCATCCGCTATGGGATAGCCGTCCTCGTCCTTTTCGATCGCCAGCGTGGCCGGAACGTTTTCCAGCGCACGCGTGATGCGCTCGGCCTCATCGGTCGAGCGATCGATGCGAAAATCGAGCTCGGGCGTGACACGCCAATCGAGCGAGCGAGCCAACAGGCTGCGAATACGGCCCTTGGCGCTGGCGAGCGCCTCCATGACCTCGTCGTAGCGGCTCGCATCGCACGAAACGTACACGCGCGCGAACGAACGGTCCACCGCGACCTCGACCGCAGTCAGGGTGACCAGGTCGAGGCGCGGATCGGAAACCTCAAAGAGCAGGATGTAACCGAGCTTCTCGCGAAGCTGCTCGCCCAGTCGGCGGGTTGCCTGCGTTTGCTTCATAGCGCTACCCCCTACTCGGTACGGGCAACCTGGTCGATGCGGTAACCCTCGATCTGGTCGCCGGGCTTGATGTCCTGGAAGTTCTCCAGGCCAATGCCGCCCTCGGAACCGCTCTTGAGGCTCTTGGCCTCATCCTTGTAGTGACGCATCGAGGCGATCTTGCCGTTGAAGACCACGATGCCGTCACGTACCAGGCGCACGGAATCGGTCGCGGAAATCTCGCCCTCCTCGACGCGGACACCGGCAGCGATGCCGACTTTGGGCACCTTAAAGGTGTCCAGGACGGTCGCGGTACCCGTGGAGACCTCGACCTCGGTGGGCTTGAGCATGCCGATACGGGCAGCGTCGAGTTCCTCGAGGCACTTGTAGATGACGTCGTAGCAACGGATCTCGACGCCCTCGCGCTCGGCAGCGGAGCGGGCCTTACCGTCGGGACGTACGCCAAAGCCGATGATGATGGCATTGGAGGCGTCTGCCAGGACGACGTCGGTCTCGTTGATGGCACCGACCGCGGAGTGGATCGTGTTGATGCGCACCTCGGACTGGTCCATCTTGTCGAGCGAGTCCTGAAGGGCCTCGATGGAACCCTGGACGTCGGCCTTGATGATCAGGTTGAGCTCCTTGACCTCGGCGTCGGCGATGGTCTCGAAGAGGTTCTCGAGCGTGACGTGCTTCACGCGGCTCTGCTCCTCGATACGGGCCTTGAGCGAACGCTCATCGGCCAGGGCGCGAGCCTCGCGCTCGTCCTCGAACACGCGGAACTCGTCGCCGGCGTTGGGCACGGACTGCAGGCCCAGGATCTCGACGGCGTCAGAGGGACCGGCCTCGGTGACTGCGTTGCCCTTGGGATCGAGCATGGCGCGGACGCGGCCGTAGGTAAGGCCGGCGACCAGCGTATCGCCCACGTGCAGGGTACCGCGGGTCACGAGCACCGTGGCAACCGAACCGCGGCCCTTGTCGAGCTTGGCCTCGAGGACGTTACCGGAGGCAAAGGTGTCGGGGTTGGCCTTGAGCTCGAGCACGTCGGCCTGGAGCAACACGGTCTCGAGCAGGTCGTCGATACCGATCTTCTGCTTGGCCGAGATGTTGACGAACATGTTCTGTCCGCCCCACTCCTCGGGGATGATGCCGTACTCGGTGAGCTCCTGGCGCACGCGGTCGGGGTTGGCGCCCGGCTTATCTATCTTGTTGACGGCGACGACGATGGGTACGCCGGCGGCCTTGGCATGGTTGATCGACTCGATGGTCTGAGGCATGACGCCGTCGTCGGCAGCCACGATCAGAATGACGATGTCGGTCACCTTGGCGCCGCGGGCACGCATGGCCGTAAAGGTCGCGTGGCCGGGGGTATCGATGAAGGTGATCTTGCGGTCGTTGATCATGACCTGCGAAGCGCCGATGGCCTGCGTAATGCCGCCTGCCTCGCCGGCAGCGACGCCGGTGTGACGGATGGCGTCGAGCAGCGACGTCTTGCCGTGGTCGACGTGACCCATGACGGTGACGACCGGGGCGCGCGGCTTAAGGTCGGCGGGATCGTCGTAGAACGAGAAGGTGTTCTCCTCCTCGGGGGTGATGATCTTGATCTGACGACCCAGGTCGTCGGCAACGAGCTCGACGAGGTCATCGGACATGGACTGCGTCATGGTGAGCGGCGTGCCCAGCAGGAACAGGCGCTTGATGATGTCGTTCGCCGGAACGTCGAGAGCCTCGGCGAGCTCCTGAACCGTAACGCCCTGGGAAACCTTGATGGCATCGAGCTCCTCGGGGTTCACACCCTGGGCCAATGCCTCCTCTATCTTGCGCTCCTCCTGAGCCTTTGCGGCCTCGCGCTCGCGCTTCTCCTTGCGCTTCTTACGACGACCGGTGGACTCGCGAGAGGCCTCCTCGACGGCGGCACGTGCCTCCTCGAGCACCTTCTCGCGACTGTACTCCTCGGCCTCGCGAGCCATGCGGCTGTAGTGGTCATCTTCGTTGCCGTGGCCGCCCTTGCGCTTTTTGCCCTTGCCCTGTTTGTCGGGGTTGGGGAAGTCCATGCCGGCGGCGACATTGTTGCTGGCGTTGGTGCGATGGCTATGCGGGCGGCTCTCGGAGGCGTTGCGCACGGAATTGTTATCGGAGGCGTTGCGGTCATTACGACGACCACCACGGCGGTCGTTGTTGCCGCGACGGTTGCCGCGCTCGGCGGCGCGCTCGGCCTTGGCCTTGTTCTCGGCGTCCTTCTTCTCCTTGAGCACGGTCTCCTGCGCGGCGATCTGGTCGAGCAGCGAACGGAAACGCGAACCGGAGTCAGAGGCGGGGACGGCGCGACGCTGGGCCTCGCGGGCAGCCTCTTCCTTTTCGCGGGCAAGGCGCTCCTGCTCGGCCTTCTTCTTGGCCTCGGCCTCGGCGCGGGCGGCCTCCTCCGCAGCCTGAGCGGCGGCGAACTGGCGGCGCTCCTCCTCGCGTGCCTTCTCGGCGGCGATGCGCTCGCGCTCGGCCTCGGCGGCACGCGCGGCCTCCTCGGCGGCAGCAGCCTGCTCCTCGGCCTGCTTGGCGGCCTCGACTTCCTGGGCGCGGGCCTCGATCACCGGGGCGAGCTGCTTGCGGACCATGGCGACGTAGGCGTCCTCCAGAGCGGAGGAAGCGGACTTAGCGGGAATCTTCATATCGGCGAGATGACCCATCAGTTCCTTGGAGGTCATGCCGAACTCTTTGGCCAGGGTGGACACACGGATTTTTGCCATATGACTTCACCTACCCTTTCTGGCACCTTGGGTGCCTAGAGACTGAACGAGCGTGGGAGATGCGTCGGAACCTGTCCGGCGCGACCGCGCGCTAGATCAGGTCCTCCGCATCATCAAAGGCGTCGGTGTCGTGGACACCGCAGAAACGGGAGCCGGGACGGGCCTGGTTGCGGCACTGGATGCCGTCCTCGGACACGTACTCGCAGCGACGGACGTCGTCGTCCTCCTCGTCACCAATCAGATCGGCGGCGGGCTCCTCGTGAACGGGGACGTTCTTGAGGATGTCGGCGGCAAGGGTCTCGGACTTGATGTCGATGTGCCAGCCGGTCAGGCGAGCGGCGAGGCGGGCGTTCTGGCCCTCCTTACCAATGGCGAGGGACAGCTGGTCGTCGGGCACGATGACGCCAGCGTAGGCCTTCTCCTCGTCGATGAGGACGCGGGTGACCTTGGCGGGCGACAGGGCGTTAGCGACGTAGACGGCCGGATCGGCATCCCACAGGATGACGTCGACACGCTCACCACGGAGCTCGCCCACGACGGCGCGAACGCGGCTACCCTTGGGGCCGACGCAGGCGCCCACGGGATCCAGGCGGTCATCGAGCGAGTGGACGGCGACCTTGGAACGCTGGCCGGGCTCGCGGGCGATCGACTTGATCTGGACGGTGCCCTCGTAGATCTCGGGCACCTCCTGCTCAAACAGACGACGCATAAGCTCGGGGTGAGTGCGGGAGATGACGATCGGCGGACGGCTGTGCTCGCCGCGAACCGGCTGCAGGTTGGAGTTGGGGTCGCGGACGTCGATAATCACGGCCTTGATGTGCTGGTTGTGCAGATAGCGCTCGCCCATCGGACGCTCGTTGCGCTCGTTCTCGTAACGGCGCTGGTCAAAGTGCGGCAGCTCGGCCTCGACGCCGTCACGGATCTTGACGATCGTGAAGTCGGGCGTGGACTGCAGCACGGTACCGCTGATGAGGTCACCGATGCGGCCGGAGAACTCCTCATAGATCTGCTCGCGGGCGGAGTTGCGCACGATAGCGTTGATCTCGGCCTTGGCGTGCTGGGCGGCGATGCGGCTCGTGTTCTTGGGGGTAACGTCAATCTCCTCGAACTCGGTGAAGTTGCCCTCCTCGTCCATGGAATCGTCGATCGGCTCCAGGCGGTAGACGTAAATCTTACCGGTGGTACGGTCGATGGTCACCTTAGCGCCCCAGTCAAGATGCAAAATCTCGGCATAGCTCTTGGCGAGCGACTGCTCCAGACGGTCGATCAGGTAGAGCTGGTCGATGTGCTTATCCTGGCAAAGCTCCATCAGGGCGGACATCATGTCGGATGCTGCCATCTTATTTTCCTTCCTTCACGGGCTTGAAGTCATAGGTGGGCTTCAACTTGCACTTTTTAACATCAGAGAAATCGAGGGTGACGGACTCGCCGTCCTCGAGCTCGAGGGTCACGTTCGTCTCGGTCGCGGCGGCAATCTTGCCGGAATACTTGCGACGGCCCTCGGTGGCAATGGAGGTGAGCTCACAATCCTCGCTCACAAAGCGGGCAAAGTCGCGCGGGCGGCGCAGCGGGCGCGCCATGCCCGGGCTCGACACCTCGAGGGTATAGCTCGAAGAGATGGGATCGAGCTCCTCAATCACATCGCCGACCCACTTGGTGTTGGCCGTGACGTCGTTGAGCGACAGGCTCTGACCCTCGGCACCCTCGATACGCACGCGCACGCAGGGGGCCTTGGTGGCACCCACGAGCTCGACGTCGACGATGTCGACATCGTGCTGGGGAGCGACGGCCTCGAGCGCGTCGATGATCGCCTGCTCGGTCTTGGTCTTGACCATTGCGGCACCTCCATCCATACAAAAAAGAAGCGGGGCCGAAACCCCACTTCTTTCATTTACAACTTCATTTGCAAGCAAACTATACCAATACCTGCGAATACGTGCAAGCACAACGCAAACCCGCAGGTCAGCGCGCCCACAGCATCTCCATAAGAATACAACAATTGACTGCAAGCACTTGGTCGGGCACACGCAAAACGAGGGGCGACCCAACCGGACCATCCCTCGTCTATTGCGTGACAGCTATGCGCGATTGCGCTTACTTAACCACCAGGTTGACGAGCTTGCCGGGCACGCAGATGGCCTTGACGACCGTCTTGCCCTCAAGCCACTTGGCGACAGCAGCCTCGGCGGCAGCCTGCATTTCCTCGTTGGAGGCATCGCGGGCCACGTCGATGCGGCCACGGACCTTGCCGAGTACCTGGACGACGATCTGCACCGTGTCCTCGATGGACTCGGCCAGGTCGAACTCGGGCCAGGCGGCGGTGTAGGCGTTGCCCTCGCAGCCGAGTGCCTCGTGCCACAGCTCGTCGGCCCAGAACGGGCAGATGGGCGCCAGGACGCTCACGATGTCCTTGGCCACGCCGTAGCACAGGGCCTTGTCGCGGTCAGCACCCTCGGTGGCGTTGAGGTAGGCGCTCGCCGCGTTGACGAGCTCCATGACGGCCGAGATCGCGGTGTTGAACTGGCCGCGATCGAAGTCCTCGGTGCACTTGGCGATGGTGCGGTGACGCTCGCGGTAGAGCTTCATCGCGGTCTCGTCGAGCACGGACTTGTCGAAGGCCACGTTGGCGTCACCCGACTGGACGAGCTGCCACACGATACGCCAGGCGCGCTTGATGAAGCGGTTGGCGCCCTCGACGGCCTTGGGATCCCAGTCGAAGTCCTTCTCGGGCGGGGCGATAAACAGAATCGCCAGACGCATGGTGTCGGCGCCGTAGGGCTCGATAACCGAGCTCGGGGGCACGACGTTGCCCTTGGACTTGGACATGGTGTCGCCGTTCTCGTCCTTGACCATGCCCTGGCACAGCAGGTTGGTAAAGGGCTCATCCACGCTCAGCAGGCCCAGGTCGCGCAGCGCCTTGGTAAAGAAGCGGCTGTAGAGCAGATGCAGAATGGCGTGCTCGATGCCGCCGATGTAGTTATCGACGGGCATCCAACGGTCGGCCGCCTCGCGGGAGAAGGGCAGCTCGGTGTTGTGCGGGTCGGTGTAGCGCAGGTAATACCAGCTGGAGCAGGTGAAGGTGTCCATGGTATCGGTCTCGCGCTTGGCCGGGCGACCGCAGACCGGGCAGGTGGTCTCGTAGAAGTCCTTGCACTCGGCGAGGGTCTCGCCGGCGCCCAGGTCCAGGTTCTCGGGCAGCGTCACCGGCAGCTGATCCTCGGGCACGGGCACGATGCCGCAGTGCTCGCAGTGGATAGCTGGGATGGGGTTGCCCCAATAGCGCTGACGGCTGATGAGCCAGTCACGCAGGCGGAACTCGACCTTACGACGGCCGCAGCCCATGGCCTCGAGGTCAGCCACGATGGCAGCCTCGCCCTCGGAGTGCTTACCGCCGCGCATGCCGGTGTACTTGCCGGACTGGACCAGCGTGCCCTCGGCAGCGTGGGCGCAATCCCAGTCGACGGTCTCGGCATGGAAGGTATCGATGGTCTCACCGCTGGCCTCGACGGCAGCGCGGTCGTCGTCGTCCAGGATAATAGGCACGATCGGCAGGTCGTACTTGCGGGCAAACTCAAAGTCGCGCTGGTCGCCGCAGGGAACGGCCATGACGGCGCCGGTGCCGTAGTCGGCCACGACATAATCGGCAACCCACACGGGGACCTTCTCGCCGTTGACGGGGTTCACCACGTAGCGGCCGGTAAAGGCACCGTGCTTCTCGAGGGTGCCTTGGGCACGTTCGACGGCAGAGATATGCTTAGAGTCCTCGACGATCTTGGTGACGGCCTCCTCGTACTCCGTACCCTCGACGAGCTCGTGCAGACGGGCGTACTCGGGAGCCAGGACAAAGAAGGAAACGCCAAAGAGGGTGTCGGCACGCGTGGTGAAGACGGTGATCTTGCCCTCGTCGCCCTCGATAGGCTCGCCATCCTGGTCGCACAGGGTAAAGTCGACCTCGGCGCCCTCGGAGCGGCCGATCCAGTTGGCCTGCATCTGCTTGACGCGCTCGGGCCAGCCGGGGAGCTTCTCCAGGTCGTCGAGCAGCTCCTGGGAGTACTCGGTGATCTTGAAGTACCACTGCTCAAGGTCGCGCTTCTCGGGCTCGGTGCCGCAGCGCCAACACTTGCCCTCGGTGACCTGCTCGTTGGCCAGAACGGTCTTGCAGTTAGGGCACCAGTTGACCGGGTTCTTCTTGCGGTAGACCAGGCCCTTTTCCCACAGCTTCTCAAAGATCCACTGACCCCAGCGGTAGTAGTCGGGGCTGCAGGTCTTGACCATGCGATCCAGATCGTAGGAGAAGCCCATGCGCTTCATCGTGGCGAGCGCCTGGTCCATATTCTTATACGTCCAGGCGGCAGCCTGCGTGTTGTGCTTGATGGCGGCGTTCTCGGCGGGCAGACCAAAGGCATCAAAGCCGATGGGATGCAGCACGTCGTAGCCGCGCATGCGGGCCTGACGGGCCATGGCATCGCCAATGGTATAGTTGCGAGCATGACCCATGTGCAGGTCGCCCGACGGATACGGGAACATCTCGAGCACGTACTTTTTGGGCTTGCTGTCGTCGGTGTCGACGGCAAAGAGGTTGGAGTCCTCCCAGGCCTTCATCCACTTGGACTCAATGGCCTGCGCGTCGTAGGCAGGGATCTCGTCCTTATGATCTGTGCAATCGCACATATCAGCTCCTTTAATCTTAGCTGGGGTCGGGCGGCTTGGCTTTATTCGCTACTGCGGACAGTCCTGCGCAAGACGAAGGGCACATTAAGTGCTCTTCTTTACGTGCGGAACTTGTAGCGAACAAAGCCAAGCCGCCCGACCCTAAGGTTAACTTGACTGATGATAGCAAATACGACAAGCGAGATGCCTGCGACTTGCGGGCATCTCGCTTTATCTAAATAACGTGGTTGATACTCAACCTTTATGTGAGGCTCTTACCTTATCGATAAGATACGGACTGCTGCGAATCTTTGACTACAACGTCGTGGGCGCCGCCTTCGACGATCGAGGTCGAGCTTACCAGGGTCAGGCGTGCCTTTTCCTGGAGCTCGGGGATCGAGAGGGCACCGCAGTTGCACATCGTGGACTTGACCTTGTAAAGCGTGCCGCCCACGCCGTCCTTAAGGGAGCCGGCGTAGGGAACGTAGGAGTCGACACCCTCGACGAAGCTGAGCTTCGCGGCGCCACCCAGGTCGTAGCGCTGCCAGTTGCGGGCACGCGCAGAACCCTCGCCCCAGTACTCCTTCATGTACTGGCCATTGACGTTGACGCGCTCGGTTGGGCTCTCGTCGAAGCGGGCGAAGTAGCGGCCCAGCATCATAAAGTCGGCGCCCATGGCAAGGGCGAGCGTCATGTGGTAGTCGTAGACGATGCCGCCGTCGGAGCACACGGGCACGTAGACGCCGGTCTCCTCGTAGTACTCGTCGCGAGCGCGACAGACGTCGATCAGCGCGGTAGCCTGGCCACGACCGATACCCTTGGTCTCGCGGGTGATGCAGATGGAACCGCCACCGATACCGACCTTGATGAAGTCAGCGCCGCAGTCTGCCAGGAAGCGGAAGCCCTCGGCGTCGACGACGTTACCGGCACCGACCTTGACGTCCTCACCGTAGTTGGCGCGAATCCACTCGATGGTGCGCTTCTGCCACTCGCTGAAGCCCTCGGAGGAGTCGATGCACAGGACATCGGCGCCGGCCTCGATGAGCAGCGGCACGCGCTCGGCATAGTCGCGGGTGTTGATACCGGCGCCGACCATGTAGCGCTTGTCGCCGTCGAGCAGCTCGTTGGGGTTGGTCTTGTGGCTGTCATAGTCCTTGCGGAAGACGATTCCCATCAGGTGATCGTTGTCGTCGACGATGGGCAGGGCGTTGAGCTTGTTGTCCCAGATGACGTCGTTGGCAACCTTGAGGCTGATGTTCTTGTCGCCCACGATGAGCTGCTCACGCGGGGTCATGAACTCGGAGACCTTCGTCTGGTGGTCATCACGACTGGGGCGATAGTCACGGCTGGTGACGATGCCCAGGAGCTTACCCTTGGGAGTGCCGTCGTCGGTAACCGGCATGGTGGAGTGACCGGTCTTCTCCTTGAGCTCGATGACCTGCTCCATGGTCATGTCGGGGGTCAGCGTGGAATCGGACTGAACGAAGCCAGCCTTGTGATCCTTGACGGCCTTGACCATAGCGGCCTCGGACTCGGCGCTCTGGGAACCGTAAATGAAGGACAGGCCACCCTCGGTAGCGAGCGCGACACCCATGTCGACGCCCGAGACGGACTGCATGATGGCGGAAACCATGGGGATGTTCAGGGTGATTGCCGGCTTCTCACCGCGCTTAAAGCGGGTCAGCGGCGTCTTAAGAGAGACGTTGTTGGGGATGCACTGCGAGGACGAGTAACCAGGGACAAGCAGATACTCCGAAAACGTGTGGGACTCACCGGGAAAGAACGTAGCCATGTTTCTCCTTTTTCCATGCGACCGGTCGGCTGCAGGCCTCGTAGGACCCAGCCCAACCTTGGGCGCCCAATACTGGGGAAGTATCTTAACGCACTTTGACTGCTACAATGCATGATTTAAGAAGAGCACACGAGGGTTTGACGCAGGCTTTGCGTTTGCCCAGCAAACACTTTAGCGGGGAGACGTGGAGCACATGGAGTACAAGACGACGGCAAAGTTGGTCATTCAAGCGCGCGACAAAGATCTGCCGGGCGTGTTCGGTCACGGCTGCGTCTTGCTGCTGCAGGGGATTGCCCGCGAGCACTCGCTCAACCGTGCCGCCAAGAGCATGGGCATGGCGTATTCCAAGGCCTGGCGCATCGTGAACGAGGCCGAAGGTCAGCTGGGCTGCAAGCTCATCGAGCGCGACGGCGCCCGCGGATCCACGCTCACCCCCGCCGGCGAGCGAGCCATAGCAGTCTACGAGGAACTGCAGGCAGAGATCAACAACGTCATTGCCACCAAAGCAAACGACCTCCTCGCCAGCATCAAAGAGTAGCTAATTTGGGACGGGGCTTTTTAGCTACCCAATGTCAATTTTTGGCTATGAGTCATGAATGCTCTGGATGGGTAGCTAAAAAAGCCCCGTCCCAAATTAGCTACTTGCGGAGGGCGGCGTCTAGAGTTGCGGCTACTGCCAAGGGGTCGTCGGTACCGGCGAAGAGGCGGATGGTGCTCCCCTGCTTGCCGCGTGGGGCCGAAAGACGCGTCGTTGCGCCGCCGGCAGGCGATGTGCGAAACTCCCCCGGCAAAGCGTCGAACAGCTCTCCTGCGCTAAGCTCGATAAGGTCAAACTCAACTGCCGGGCCAAAACCATGCTCGAGGATTCCCGTTGCAACAGCATGGTCAGGATGCGAGTTCAGCCCGGGATAGCGCACATTGCGCACCATCTCGTTGGCGGCCAGATACTCGGCCAGCGCACGGGCGCGGTCGAAATGCGCCTGCATGCGGGTATCGAGCGAGGAAAGCCCCCGCTCCAGCACATCGGCCTCCTCGGCAGAAAGGTCGAGTGCCAAAGCACCGCAGCCTGCAAACAACGCATGCGCACACTCGGCAGCAGCATCCACACGATGGCGCTTGAGCTGCGAGCGCGCGACCGAAGCGGCGACCAACTTGCGCGGTGCCTTACCAGCACACACGCGGTCGAGTGCCTCGAGCGACAGCGTAGCACCCAGCCGCAGCGGATCGCAGCCAAAAGCCGACGCCACGGTGTTGTCCACAACCAGCAGCGCGTGAGCCTCACGAGCCGCGCGCCCCAGAGCGCGAAGGTCAGGCACACGCAGACCAAACCCGCCAATGGAGTTGACGAACCACCACAGATGCGGCCCCTCGGCATCAAACGAAGTATCAAAGCCCTCGGACGCGGCGGCAAACGCCTCGACGGACGGCGAACCCACCAGCGCGACATCGCAGCAATCAAAGCCGCTCGCAAACGCATCGGCAAAGTCGTCCGCAAAGGCCACCAGGCGGTCACCGGAGCGCACAATTCCCAATAGCGACAACGCTGCTGGCACATGCGAGGCCGCGAGCAACCGCGCTTCACGCGCGCCGGCCCTTGCAGCCCAGGCCTCTTCTAGCTGTTGCACGTTCACGCGGCAACCTCCCTACATAAACAAAAACCCACGATGCGGGTGTTCCCCGCATCGTGGGCAACGGCTGCAGTATAGCGCCGATAGACGACCATCGCCTAGATATTGAGTACGTGGCAGGTCACGCTCGCACCCGGAGCGTCAACGGACACGCCATAGACCTCCGGATAGATGCGCGTCGAAAACACGAGCGCGCCATCATTCACAAACACCTCGACCGACGAGACATCGCCGACAATGCGCACGTTACGAACCTCGTCGACGGGCTCCCAGCGCACGGTACGACCGCAGCCGGCAGAAGCGCGACCTTCATCGGTAAATCGCATCTCAAAGCGCGCGGACAGTTCGCCCTCAGCGGGCATAAACGCCAGTTTCAGCTCGCCATCAACGGTTGCGGTGAACGCGCCATCGACACCGTCAACAACAACGTCAAAGCAGGTATCGCCGGCAACCTCCAACGAGCCCTCCCCCACACGCACCGAGGCATAATGGCGCTCGATCTCGCGCGCCGGCTGCTGCAGCACTACGCCGCCGTCACCGGCTGTAAGCTCACGCGGCACCGTCATGCAGTGCTGCCAGCCGCACACCACAGTGGGATCGTTGCCATAGGTCGGCTCATCGGGCATGCCCATCCAGCCGATCAAAATGTGGCGACCGTCCTCGGACGTAAACTCCTGCGGCGCATAGAAGTCAAAACCGGCGTCCCACAGGTGGAACTCGCCCAGCTCATAGGCACCGTCACCACCCGTAATGTCGCCCGATACAGGCATGTAGCCAGCGGCATACACATTGCCGCGGTCCCAACGACCGCCCTCAAGGCCCTGGGGCGAGAACGACAAAAATGCAGCGGTATCGCCATTCGCATCGAGCTCAATATAACCTGGGCACTCCCACATGAAGCCAAAACGCTCGGGCGTAGACACACGGCTCTCGAGCTCCCAGCTCAACATGTCGGCCGAGCCATACACCAAGATCTCGCCCACATCGCGCCCGGCACCCTCGCCGTGCATAGCGCAAAATCGACTATCGACATGCGGACCATCCACGCGACGACGCGCGCCCAGCACCATGTGATAACGCCCGTCCGAGTCACGCCACACCTTGGGGTCGCGCACGTGACAGGTCAAATCCTCGGGATAATCCTCGGAAGCCAGCACCACACGCTTTTGGCTGAACTCCCGACCGGCAAGGCCATCGACGCTCTCGACATAAACAGTATCGGCGCGGCGGCCGGTATTGACGTAGTCGTACGTCCCGTCCGCATCGGAAAGCTTAACGTTCCCCGTATAAAGCACGCGAATGCGACCGTCCTCGGCAAGCGTGGAGCCCGAATACACACCGTGGCAATCGAACGGCTCATCGGGCAGCAGCGGGGCGCCAACGTAGTCCCACGTCATAAGATCGCGACTCGTCGCATGGCCCCAGGTCTTAACGCCACCCTCGACATCAAACGGCGCATATTGAAAATAAGCATGGAACACGCCGCCCGCTTGGCAAAGACCGTTGGGGTCGTTGAGCCAGCCCGCCGGCGGCATAATATGGAAGTGCTGGCCATACGCGCCATGACCGCACTCAGAGGCGGCAGCGTCAACAGCGGCAACCAGCTTTGCAAGATCGCGACCAAGTGCATTAGACATATCAAAGTCCTAACGGATCGAAAGTTACAAGGCGCCAGAGATCGACACCAGATACGGGAAAAGCCCGCGAGCATACAACCCGCGGGCATCCCCTCAATCAAAAGCTCTTAGGCCTGCTCGGAAGCCTTGGGCTCGTCCTTGTACAGGACAAATGAGACGGCAAAGGAAACAAGCGCGGCGACCGCAAACATGATCGCGTACTGCACGGGCTGGGCCAGGCACAGCAGGATACCGAAGATACCGGTAACGCCCGTACCGGAGGCAGCCAGCGAAGTGAGCGCGCAGACCAGGGCGCCGCAGCCACCGCCGATGCAACCGGCGATGAAGGGCTTAAAGAAACGCAGGTTCACACCAAAGATAGCAGGCTCGGTAATGCCCATGAAGGCGGACAGGGCCGAAGGAAGCGCCAGACCCTTGATCTTGGCATCGCGGGTCTTAAAGGCAACGGCGAGCGCGGCGCCACCCTGGGCGATGTTGGCGGCACTGGCGATGGGCAGCCAATAGGTCACGCCGTACTGGGCGAGCTGGCCCAGGTCGATGGCGGTGTACATCTGGTGGATACCGGTAACGACCGTGGGGGCATAGAACAGGCCGACGATAAAGGAACCGATGCCGAAGGGCAGGGTCAGCAGGGCCTGGATCAGACCGAGGATGGCGTTCTCGGCCCACACGAAGATGGGGCCGACGGCAACGAGCGTCACGAGCACGGTCACGAACACCGAGACGAGCGGGGTCACAAAGAGGTCGAACATCTCGGGAACGACCTTGTGCAGGCGCTTCTCGAGGAAGGCCAGAATGGCGCAGGCGATAACGATGGGGATCACGTGGCCCTGATAGCCGACCCACTCAAAGTTGTACACGCCGGGGATGACGGTGACCATGGTCTGAACGCCCTCGGAGGCAACCGTGTAGGCGCTCTGCAGCGAGGAGTTGATGAACGCACCGCCGACGACGGCACCCAGGTACGGGTTGGCGCCAAAGGCCTTGGCGGCGGAGTAGCCGATCAGGATCTGCAGAATGCCAAAGGACGTTCCCGAGACCAGGTCGGCAATCTTATAAATAAAGTTATTAGTGTCGAGCGCGATAAAGCCGTTGGAGGCCATAAAGTTGAGGGCGCTCATAATGCCCAGCAGCAGGCCCGAAGCCACGATGGCAGGGATGATGGGGACAAAGACGTCGCCGAGCACCTTAATGGCACGCATAAAGATGTTCTGCTGCTGCGCCGCGGCCTCCTTGACCTCGGCCTTGGTGGCAGCCTCGACGCCACTGAGCGCGATGAACTCCTCGTAGACCTTGTTGACGGTGCCGGTGCCAAAAATAATCTGCAGCTGGCCCTGGGCCTCAAAGACGCCCTTAGCGCCGTCGATATTCTCGAGGGCCTCCTTGTCAACCTTGGCGTTATCGGCAATCACCAGGCGCAGACGCGTGGCGCAGTGTGCGGCCGAAACAACGTTGTCAGCGCCACCGATGTTGTCGAGCACCTCTTGGGCTGATTTGCGGTAGTCCATGACTTCCCTTTCCTCCAACGGGCGCATGTGCACCCGGCCATCTTTGACACTTAAACTGTAATCGTTTTCAGTTTCATATGACTGCAATCGTTTTCATATAACGGTGAACGGTAGGAAAAAGCCGGCGAATGGTAGTTTTGGGACAAAAACGGGGAGGCTCAAAGGTAGGCAGGCACGATCAAGGACTAGACATTCATAAGCTGATGGCCGAGCTTGAGTGTCTTGAGACCGCTCTCCCCCTCCACGCCATCGAGCGTGTTGAGCAACATATTGGTCGCCTCGACGCCACTGGTCAGGTAGCCATAATGCACGGTGGGAATGCCGCCCGTCAGCGCGCGCAAAAACGCGTTGTCGCCAAAACCGCTCACGCGGTGTATGCCCTCGCCCATGCCGCGAACCTCATCGATGGCACGCAGCGCGCCCGCCGCCATGGTGTCGGTCGCGCAGGCGATAAACGAAACATCGGGAGCGACGGAAAGCAGCTCACTCGCCGCACCATAGCCCGAGTCGAGCGTAAACGAGCCCAGGCGAATCAGGCTCGGATCAAGCGCCACGCCCGCGGCGCGCAAGCCGGCCTCAAAACCGCGACGGCGGTCATAGCCGGCCGCGCGGTCCTCTTCGGTAACTCCAATGTAGGCGATCTTGCCGTCCACACGGCCCGCAAGCGCATGGCCCAGCTCAAAGGCGGCCTCGTAATCGTCGTGATAGACGCACGCCGCGCCCTCGACATTCTGGCCGATCAGAACGATGGGCACGCGGCACGACTCAATCGCCCGATGGTGCTCGTCGGTGATCATGGTTGCCACCAGCACAATGCCATCAACTGGGTGGTTTTGGAACAAATCGAGGTATTCGAGCTCGCGATCGGGGGCGTTATCGGTATTGGCAAGCAGCATCTGGTAGCCACGGCGACCGAGCACCTGGCCAATGCCGGCGGTAATGCGGCTCACGGATTCCGAGTTGATCTTGGGCACGATGACGCCGATGAGCTTGGTGGAACCGGTGCGCAGCGCGCGAGCCTGGCTGGACCGCACGTATCCGGTCAGCTCAATCGCCTGCTTAATGCGCTCGGCCTTGTCCGTTGATATGTAGCCACCGTTGAGGTAGCGCGAGACGGCGGCGCTCGAAACGCCCGCCAGCTCGGCCACATCCTTCATCTTTATCACGAGTACCCCTGTCATTGAAATCGCTTTCACTATGATACCCGTGCGGAGGTACATGCGTGTCGCAAGACAGGACGTCACGGTCAATTTAGCTGTAGTAGCACGGGCATCGCAGGGCTTCAACTAGAAACTTCGAAATATAAGTGCCGAATCAGTCAAACTAACGATTCGGCACCCCGTTACATTTGCACACAGTGGCAGGCAAAATCCAACTCGAGAACAACTTACTCACTTTGGAAAGACGCATCGCTGTCCGCTGCCAATTCCGAAGGAAGAATTGCCGGCAGCGTCAAAGCCCCCATGGGCGAAAGTCCAGTAACGACCATCAGATAGCTCTTAGCGTGACCATACGCCATGGAAATCGCATTAGAGAGAAGATAACGGCGCCTCATTCGAATAACTGGAAATGACTTGAGGAATGATTTTGACACCCAGCGCAAGCTCAAACTTTGCGATTGTTTTCAGCGTCATGTTGGGCTGAGAATTCAACAATTTCGAAAGCGACTGAAGACTCACGCCCATACGCTTTGCCAGCTCGCTTTTACTCAAGCCCGAGCGCCGCATCTCGCGATGAACAATAAACTCAATATCTAGTGCGTGCTCATAGGCACGGGTTTCGCTCGTTTCCGTTTCCGCGTAAAAGTCTGATAAATCGACCTTAACCATTACAAGTCTCCGTTTCGTAAGCGGGCAAAAAAGCCGACGCTATGACTCCAAAAGCTGCTTTGCTATCGGGGCCAACTTTTTTGCGCGTTTAATTTCTTTGGAAATATTTCCCGAGCCTTAATGGCCCTTAAACCAAAAAAGCAAAACAATCTTGTCCACGCCTTGGCAAATCGCGTAGACCATTTCTCGATTAACCCCATCAAAACCCTTGAGTTCGTATAGCCCAATCTTAGGCTCGATACATCGAAGCTTTGACGTTCCAGTGACATCCTTTAGCCCGTAATCATAGATTTTTGAAATCTGATTGATCATTTTACGGGCGGTAAACTTCGTTTTAGGATCAGACATCATCTTCTGAAACTGAGAGTTCTCAGGGGAGGTGGTTAGTTCCCAAAAAGGTCGTCCCTCGGGATCAGCATATTCGACAAGCTCATAGTCACTAGCCAAAGGCCACCCCCTCCGCTTCAGAAGAAACCAAATATGGTTAACTTATAAGTTAAGTTCAGTCAAATTCAAATATATGGCAAGCCCCAAGCCGTGTTCAAGCAATCTGCATTATTGACTCAGAGAAATGTGGGAAAGAAGCGGCAGAAACTACATTGGCAAATATGCCCCTCAGCGAAGTGCCCGAACTTTTATGGTGGCCAACAACTTGCCTGGGAAGACGAAGGTAGGGCACGTCAGTACTAGCTCAAGATCGCTTAAAACCCCTATTAGATTGACATCGTGAGACGGAGACACCCTTGCACAGAAAAGGCGCTCGTCATGCGCGCAGATATTTCGAAAATCTTTGATGTAATCGTATGCGAGCCTAAGCCTTCGGGAGCTGATGCGCTTATCGATTTCATACGTCACGGAATAGAGATCAGAAAACGACTTGGCAATGGAATTTCTCATGCTTTCTGGTTGAAACTCGTAAAACTTGAAATAGCCGGATAGTATCCCTTGCGCTCCAAAACTAACCGAGTATTGTTATCGCATTCGAGTCCACGGCTTTCAAGAATAGCAATCTGCTCGCCTATAGATTTAAATGGTTTATCCATTTGAATCCTTTAAACGCGAAAACCGCCTTTCGGCGGTTCCTACGGACCAAGCCGGACGTACCGTCGCAAGGCCTCATCACAATGATTGCTTTAAGAGAGAACTCGGGGTCCGTCAATCCGATACCACGAATCCCCAAATCAGCCCTTTGAAGGGACCAAACAACCATTTCAGATGAAATAACCCCAAGCTCGTATTTCGTTCGTCACAATGAAGAAGTCATTTAGCGACAACGCACAAGCTATTACGGGCCGCTGTCGGCATGGAGCCGAATCCATATCCCCTCGGTGGGTAGGGATCGTGGCCATGGGAATCCCTTGCGCGGATTCTTCCATCGCAACGATGGATAATCAACTCCGACTCCTGATTAGAGCAAATGCGTCGACCAAGCTTTATCGCCTCGCTCTGGGTCGTCGTAACGAAAGAAGCGCGACTTGCCCCTTCGCCCTTAACCTGCCAATTGCCATCCGAACGCTTCGTAACGTGCTGATTTCTGCCTTTCATACTCACCTCGCCTTCAACTCTGAACTCGCCGATATATCTACAGCATGAGATATGCGACAGACGCCTTCATGCGGTTTTTCAAAAGTGTAGCCACTGGCGCGGACATTAAATGAAGCGCGCACAACGAGCACGTTGATCTTCTTGGCCTTCTGGCAGCCCTACAAACCAAAGCGAAAGAGCAGAGAAGGTACTGAAGCTCGCACCCAAAGAGGCTCATATCGACGACCAGATGGACAGGCGCCTCCATATCTACCATGGTCTACTCAGCGAGCAGGGCGATTCATTGGGAGCGTCTTTAGTGTTCGGGATGGACATCCACGCCAACTGGCTCTTACCGATCTACTGCATGTTCACGGTACGAGAGAGCGACATCGTTGACAGCACATGACATGCCCCGCACGGCAACGTCTTTTACGGTACCTCCAATTCAAGCTCGACCGCCGAGGCATTCCAGACATCCCGCGCAACCTTGTTGTCAAAACGCCTAAATACGCATCATTACACTCATGAAAAAAGGGCAACACTCTCTCTTGTCGAAAGCGTCACCCTTAAAGCTCCCACAGAGCTTTTGTATGATAGCTAGGTATGCTACACCATCTCGCAGAGATGCACAGCGCCGAGAATCGCTATTCCCAGCAGAACAAACACCGTGGATGCGGCGGTCCAATTGCAATCGGCGTTATTGAAGCTTTCTCTACACCCTGATGTTCATCTCTTTAAACACGCTGTATAAAACATCTTGTGCAATTAGCCCACGATAAGATCCAACAAGCTCACCTAATTCATCATGCATTGCTTTCGTCTCGTCGTCAGGCAGGACACGGCAGAGCAGGGAGTACATATCGGAAAACCTTGCCCCTCTTACGACCGCACAATAGAGCCGCTCGTCATGCGCGCAAATATTCCTAAAGCCAGATAGAACCTGAATAACGCGAAGCAGCATTACCGGCTCGAGCCTTTGATTTCTATTTGCGGTTTGGCTGACCAACTTACAGGCGGCATTCTGAACGCCGCGTTTTTGAAGCTGATAGAAATGTGAGATATTGCCAAATGTCAGATCGTTCTGAAGAACCCATAACGGGACTGCGCCGTATTTATTTAAATAATGCTTCACGAAGGGACGCATGCGCTGTTCATCTGTCACCTTGTCATTCAGAATTTTTATCAGGTCAGCAAGCCTCTTCGAATGCTGTTTCCTTTTATCACCTCGAAATGCCTTGGGCACAAGCATATCGTTAGGATCGACATAATTAGCCCGATTCAGATAGGCATCAGCAGCACGATATTGATCGCAAAACGAATACACGACCGCGTTCTTGAGCACAGCTTCGGCCCTCGCGAGATATGAAAAAGTAAGTTGCCTAAGCTCCCTGTCAAACAAGAATAAATCGTAAATGTTCTTAAATGAAGTGCCTTCCCTATAAACATCACTTGACGAGGACTGCGCAGCGTTTTTATCAAGAAACGGAGCTTTGTAGCCGTTTATGACCGCATAATAACTCTCACGCCTCAGGCAATCTGTCGTAGAAGCATCAGTCGCCACCCCACGGCTCTCTAGGAGTTCAATAAGTTGAGCGAAAGTCTTAAATTCCTTTGCCAAAGCAAGCTCCTAAAATCAAAGGGCCGTTGCCGGAAGCCTCCGAACAACGACCCTTCTTTGTCATCGCCTCACTTAGAGTCCACGACGACTGTATCACTATTGGTATAGTACCCTAAATTCATCGCTAATGCGGTGCATACGTGAATTACATTAAGCGTTCGGTGCGCGATGTAATGTCTGTAGTTATTTCTGCTCTTTAGCAATCGTGATTTGCTTATCAATACGCTCAATGGCATCAATTAGATGCGTCAAAATAGGTTTGAGCTCCCCTTCTGGCAGAGAGCAAATATGGTCACAAAAAGCTTGCTTTTGAAATTCGGAGATTACCTTTTTATCGCCATAATCTCCAAAGGTTTGCTTTTCCTGATAAAAAGCCGACGTATCGAAATCGTCATCCAGCACTAGGGCATTTTCGATTCCCTTCTTAAAATGCTTTCTGGAGTCGTAAGTTTTCATTTTCGTTCGCAACACATTGTTGCTTAAACACTCATTAATCTTTTGATCGCAATCGAACAGGAAAGCAGTGAAGACCGAAGGAGGATTTGCATCCAAATAAGCGGCTGCTTTATTAAGCGATGGTGCGCCCGTGAATTCACATGATCCATCAGAGCTCTTCTTTCCTATCCATTTAAATCGCAAGTGGTTATTAATATGGGCAAAAGAAAGTGCTTTATTGAAATACTGCTCATCGGTAGGCCCCTCTAGATAAACAGTGGGGGCTTCGTTCACAAACCACGAAACCGAAAAAGCATCCTTCACCGCTTGAACCGTACCAGGACCGTAAAACTCTGGATTAGCCTGTGCGACCACATCGCCAGATTCATTCCTGGCCAATACAATTACTTTGTCGTTGTATCTTTTTTCATCATGAATAATAAAGGGCGAGTGGGTTACACAGAAAATTTGAGAAGTTTGGTTCCCGTCTTCGTCCTGAAACAACGATTTATAAAAGTGAAGAATCTTCTCCTGCCATGAAGGATGAAGGCTAATTTCAGGCTCGTCAATAAATACAAACGAACCTCTGAGCGCATGCGAGTCCTTCAGCATAAAGCACCCACGATAGACAATCTGCTTTTCACCAGAACTCAGTTGATCAACACGGACGTCATGGCCATTCTTTTTAAAGAGAATTTCTTTATGGCCGTTGCGATTATCAACACGGTCGTAATTCAAGTCGTCAAACATCAGATCAAAAGCTTTGGTGAACCTAGGCATCCTTTGAGGGACTTGAAGTCGCGAGAGCCCAGTTTCCATATTGTTCCTAGCAACCCTAGCGACATCAGCATCATCAAGAGCCTGAATATCAATAATAAGTTGATTAATTTCAGTGGGCAGATCACTTGACGAGCGAATACTCTCAACAGATTCATCAATATTTCGACTTGTTACACTAGTTATTTGATCAGACTTAAAATTAATATCGACATCAGAAAAGATAGCGGAAGTGGGAAAAATCTCGGCAAATTCATCCGAACCCACCCAATTATCGAGGCCTAAGCCATCTTTGACATAGAGATAGTCGTGCCCCTTAATATCCTTGGCATAAAACTCGTATGTTCGTATTTTGGAGTCAAAGCCTACTTCGATCGAATCAACATAACATGGCATGTCGTGATACTTATGAGCCATGATTTGATAGAGCAGCTCGACTAAGCTGCTTTTACCAATGCCGTTATTTCCAGCGATGATGACAGTATCAACGGCTTTATTTGAGGAGTCGGTAAAGTCCAACTCCAGATTACCCAATACCGGATGATTCGATAACTTCAACTTTCGAACTCGGATCATGAGAACCCCACTTCAAACTGCTTTTATAGCAGTTTACTAAACCCACGGTGCCAAATGATCGGCAATGCCGCGCAACCGTTTCGCAATATTCAACAGTGCCCAATTTAACAAACACCGCAGCCTACCAAGACACTAGTGCCCAAGCCGTTCTTGTCAAAGAACAGCTTGGGTACACTCCATAAGACCACAGCGAGAGCCGCGACCAGACCTCGCGCCAACAGTAGGCACACTCCATACCGCCACAAATCACCCCTCCCCGTCCATGACCGTCCAACTCACGGGCTCAATACCTGGAAGAGACGTTAAGCAAGAGGGGCAGGCAACCTGGTAGTTCCCGTACTTTGTCCTGCGCTGCATAGAAGCGGAGACATATACCGCTTTGCGGGCGCGAGCGGCACCGACGTACAGCAGACCCATTTCCTCAATAAGCCCGTCTGACATTTTCTTCGCATCCACGATCCGGCATCCATGCGCAGAACGCGAGCATATACCAGCACTTTCGCACCGAGAGCAAATCACTCCAGGCCAATCAAAACGCGTAACGCCCGGAATGAAAACAGTGTCCCACTCGAGCCCCTTAGCGGAGTGAATGGCCATCATCAAGATGTCTGCATCAAGGTAATCGGAGAAACGCCGCAGGGAGCCCTCGGAAAAGATGCTCACGATATAGTCGAAGCGCTACAGAAGGCCCATCGCGACGCAATCATTTTTAAGGTGTTCCCGCTTGCTTTCTGCATACTGACCGCAGAAAGGCTTAGCTGAGAAGTATTTAGCGAACGATAGCACTACGGAGCTGGCCTCTAGCTACAAAAATGCACCGCGATCGGTTTCGGCCCCGGTGCCCAGCGCAATATTGACAATGCTGTTATATGATATTCAGTCCCAACAACCCAGTAAAAGACACGCTATTCCCCGCGACTGTGAGCCCATGACACTAATCTTGCTGAAGTATCTTGTACCCCTCAACTGCATAGGCAGACCGCCAGCAACAAATCGGCACCGGAGTCCACATCGGTTCCGGTGCCGTAGTGGAATAACAGCGATTCCACATTACAATTAGAAACGGACTTTCTTACTCAACGTAAACAAATGACTGAGGAGCATGGGTCAGATCGGGATTGTATTCAGACAGTAAAAGCGGGTTATCGAAAAGCCTGACGTTACCGAGCTCAATAGCACAGGCTTGCTCAAGCCCAGAAAAATAAGAAAAGAAAAACTGTTCAGTAATTCCTGAGTCTTTATGAGTTTCTTCCCATAGCGCGGACGGAGTATCTTTGAGAACCTTTTCGACTTCGACTTCAGCAACAACGCGACCAACTGGAAGCGTCTCATAAATTACGATCGCTTCAACATCGTCGCGGGCAAAAACACGACGCCGGTATTCATATTTTTTTTCACCAGATAAAATCCGCTTAACAAACTCGGATTTAATCGACAATAAAGCTTTCATCAGCATTCCCCAGCGCCATTATTCCGTCCATTGCATCTTGAGATATGCGCTCGCAAACAAGACGCCCGTCATCAATAAACCCGCAATCCAACAATTGCTTGCGGTTAGGATAGCGCTCCAGCGGGAAGTTGAACAGAAGGCATATTAACCAGGGATACCTTTTTGTTTGCCAAAAGCGTGTCAGTTCTTCTAACGTGAAAACCGTTTTGCCGCGAACCTTATTCAGGAAATCTTCCTCATCCTTAAAAGAGTTCAGATTGACCACCTTAACTACAGTACACACAGACGTAACGACCGAACGATAATGAGCGGGGCCCTTATAATCACTAGTTCGGTAAATAACGACCTTATCACCCGCCACCAATTTCGATGCATTTGGAGATCGAGATAGGTATATTTTTCCAATTGAGTTCAAGCATCTCTCATCAATAATAGGTTGCCCTGACTCACTTGTTAAATGAACGTCACCGAACAACTTCTTATGATATTCAGGGAGTATAGACAGCAACCAGCAGTTGCCCACTGAACGACTTACGAACGGATAGCGGATGAAAGCGTCATCATCGGAACAGGGACGAGTCTTGTACAAAACCGTCTCCTGATATTTTGATCCCCAATAACTAAAACCATATTTGTATAGCAACTTTGCCAGCGAAGAGGTGTTTTCGTTTTCATGCATTGTGACATAAACGAAATCCTGCCCGGATTTGGCAAATTCGCGCAAAGCAATTGCAAGCAGGCGCTTTCCGATCCCCGTATGATGATCGAAATCCACCTTGAAAGTTCCGATCTTCAAGCGAGGAAAATCCATCCGAGGAGTTACACCCTCTTCAAGACCACTTTCTCCTTTAAGATAAAGCATCGCAATCAGATTGTTGCACGAGTCGAATGCGAAATAAGCGCGCTCTCCGTCTAATGCTTTTCTGCTGAACCATTCATCAAAACCAAGATAAGAGTATTTAAGGCTATCGAAAAAAGGGTCGTCCAGGTTAACTTCCGAAAACGACAGCTGTTGGATATAGTCATCTTGAACCATATTCTCAACCAATCCCTAGTGCATCATTGATATCAACAGGGTTTTGAAGCTTGGCGACCCACAAAACTTTAGGGCCGCCAGCCGAAACAGGGGGAAACAAATCATAGAAGGTGTCGGCGTTTACGCCGGAGCTCACGATAGTCTGCTGATCGGCGCCTCGGTCAACGCACTCAACATCACCAACAGCAAAAGACCCGAGAAATGCGCCTGTCTCGCTATCCAAATAGCATATAACATCGACTCCCTCTAACGAAGAGTCTCTGATTTCATATTCTTTTATGCCATTGCGAATCAAATTGAAAATAGATGGTCGAATTTTAAGCGTGGCTACAGTGCTCTTCGTCATGACAATCCAATCATATATAGGACGATCTATTCGGCGATCGCAAAAACTAAACGAATCAGAACTTCGCTCAGGAGGTTTAATAGAAAGAGGATAGCAAGGTAGAAAAGCAAAGTAAGAAAAGTGATGCGTTTCCGCGAAAACTCTAGCTGTAACGAAGAACTGCTGTCAGATATAAGCCACTGATACACAAACATGTCGCAGCCACTTGAGTGCAGGATCGCATTGCCGCTTTTCAACCGGGGCTGATATTTTTCCCAGGCAACATTTTCCAATGGCCTAACCCTATACGGCGTAAGAAAAGAATTTATCTCCCATTGCCGCGGAGCAATTACTGCAATATGCGTTTCGCCGATGTCGGTTTTCGATTCAACAAGCCTACGAACAACTGAACTCGGAAGGCCTCTAACCTGATTGACGGCAATTGAGTTCATGGTACGAAAAGGAACGATAGGTCCTGTTATTACTTCTCTCATATCAGCGGGACCAGATAGCAAGCCATCAAGCGAAACGAATGGCAATCGCATTCTAAAGTACAAAGATGTGCAGTCGCGAGGAAGGACCAAGGGGTCGTAACGAAACAAAAGCAAGGACCCTCCCTCCAGATTATCGACAACCAAGCTGTCGTTCTGCGAAATAGGAAGGATCAATAATGAATTACCACAGTCATCCGTAACAATCGTTCGGTCAAGACGGCATTTAGTTTCACAATCCCGATTAAATAAAACCTGAACGAATCCGTTATCACGAAACGAAGAAGTCAGGTCAACGACATCGTTCTTTTCAATCTCAAAAGGGAAGAAGATGAAAAACCCCGAAACATCATCCCTGCGTGGGATTTGAATACCAAAATCTATTTCAGAGGAATGTCTGACATCGGCCCATACATTGATTGACAAATCAATGTGCACCGCCGCATTACCGTCGTTTAGAATTCCAACGGCGAAGCTATCATACTTACGCTGTGCCACGCCAATCTCCCCTACGCTAATCTAGATAAACCCGATTCAAGTTTAACCTTCGATATGCGCCAATCGAAGCAACGACGCGAGCATTCATGACGATCACTCATGGAGAATTGCATCTCGCCTTCACTCCCTCCTTCTTCTAGCACAGCATAAGTATCGCATGTTCCATAAGCTAGTCCTGGCACCACAGTAGAAGGGATTAGCCGACGCAGAGGAAAAGTCCGTCTAGCCTTCGCATTAGAGAATGTCATCTGAAACAGGAGAGTATTGCCGTACCGCTTCCGCGACGCCCGTCTCCGAAAGTCTCTAACGGAAGTATCCGCCTCCGGCTAGGACAAACGAAAACTCGTCAATAATATATCGCTTTCGGCCTGCGCCAAATCTTCGGAACATAGCCAGCCAAGTAGCGACTAAAGCGCAAAGAGGAGGATAAACCTGGACGAATAATTGAAGAATTCGACCACACGGAGCTTGACGTAGGTAGCAGCCTCGAGAAAATCTCTTGGAAGGTTCCGGTGTCAGGCATCGAAGAAGCGCGGGCGGCCTCGTATTGGAGCTTCCCAGTTACGCATAGACAATCGAGCACGTGCCACAACGCCACCGGGCAACCAAACACCCCTCCCCAACATTCCCCAGAAAGTTCGCTGATGTTGACTGGTGTTCCCGTAAAATAAACCGCAACAAAATATGTGCGGAGTGCTGGCCTGGAGCTGCCTTCGGACCCTATTGGCTGCTCACCGAGAGGCTCCGCTATGAAACGACCCCTTTAGTACCTGCTCTGCGCGATCGCGTGCACGTCCATGGCCGGCGCGACGATGCCCATGGCGGCCATCGCAGAGGCCATGCAGCCCCGCGCAACAGCCGGGCAGCAGGCGCAAGCCGACGCCGCGAGCAGCGACACAGGCAAGGCCGAAGACGACGCCAACACAAATGCGACAACAGGTACCGCAGAGGACAGCACCGCAACATTCATCGGCACCAGCGCAGCCAACACGGAAAGCGCTGACGGCAACGCCACCGCAACAGGCACCACCGCCGCAACCGGCACCCCCACCCCATCCCTCCGAGCCCAAGCC
>ENA-OWZT01000127-OWZT01000127.1-human-gut-metagenome-genome-assembly--contig:-NODE-127-length-37258-cov-10.462_pt1 | contig 37258 bp, 25 predicted proteins | sample MGYA00249265_ERZ652125 | MGnify/ENA primary metagenome ERZ652125 (study PRJEB26925, sample SAMN05827236) | human gut metagenome | biome: ENVO:2100002; feature: ENVO:00000062; material: ENVO:00002003... | reverse complement strand
ACGCGCATAAAGAAAGCCTCCCATTTCTCATGTCCAAGAAATGGGAGGCAGTTCAGGTTGGGGAAACGGGCCTCTTTTTGTCTCTGGGCTTGTGGATTGGCGGAGACAATAACCGTTGGCAGCTATTTTGAGTTCTTGAGGCGGCGTGTGGCTGTGGCGGTTATTCCGAGTCCCATGGCGGCGATTGCTGCGAGTGCGATTGCGCTCGGCGCTGCGTCGCCCGTGTTCGCGAGCTTGCCGGCGGTCGTATCTGCTTGCTTGCCGCTGCTCGTGGTCGCCTGCTTGGTGGAGCTCGGTGGGGTGTCTTTGCCGGTCGCGGGCGAGCCAGTGGGCTGTGTCGTCTCGGTCGGTTGCGCCGAGCCGGAGGGAGGCGTCGTCTCGGTCGGTTGCGTTATCTCGGGCGAGGCGGCCTTGTCTGCCGCGGCTTTCGCCTCTTCGTATGCCTTGCAGGCGTCGTCATAGGCCGCCTGCGCCTTATGCAAATTGTCGAGGAGCGCATCTCGCTTGGCTGTTTCCTCGTCGATGTGGGCTTTGGCTTCCTCCGCCTTACTTCCGAAATACTGAACCCGTCTTTCCTGACTTTCGAGGCGGTGACGGTAGCTGTCAAGCACCGTTTCGCAAGATTCTTCTTGCGCTTCCGCTGCGATTATTTCCTGCCGCAGCTGCTTAAGAGCTTCGTAGGAAGCCCCGTTGCTGCGTGCCTTTTCATATTCTGCCTCAAGCTCGCTTACCCGGTTGTGAGCCTCATCGTATTTGGCTTGGGCTGCATCGACGTTCGCTTGCATGGCGGGAAGGGGCTCTCTCCATTCGGCAGCTCGCGCCACCATCGTGTCATAGAGCTCTCGAAAAGCGGCAATGTTATCATTGATTCCCGCAATTCTCTCGGGACTTGCGGCGTTTTGTGCGGCCTCGAGGTTTTTGAGCGCTTCCTGCATGGCTGCATACGCTTTTTCTTTTGCGGCGGCCGCGTCTTCTGTCTGCGGGGCGCCCGAATTGCCGTTGGCGGCGCTCGTCTGCGAAACGGCCGCACCGGTGGGGGAGCTGGTCTCTGCCGCGATCGCCGCTACGGGGGCGATTCCCGCGACAAGTGCCGCGGAAAGGGCGATGCCCACAGTTGCTCGTCTTGCTCTTCTTGCGAGAATGTCGTTCATCTCGGCACCTCATTTCAAGGGTCGGCGACTAACTTGGTAGCACTAATATAAGTATATCAGGCGGTTTGCCCGCCATTGATCGGGCGTGCGCGTATACCCCTTGATTAACAGCCATTAAATCTATCCCTTAAGGAACGCGGCTTGCTGGTGTTGTCTGGGCATTGATGGCTGCGTGGTTCAAGAGACGGCGGCATTACCATTTGTTTTTTCAAGTAAAGAGGTCCGTTTCCCTGGGTTGGGGAAACGGGCCTCTTTTTGTCTCTTGGCTTGTGGATTGGCGAAGACAATAACCGCTGGCAGCTATTTTGAGTTCTTGATGCGGCGTGTGGCTGTGGCGGTTATTCCGAGGCCTGCGGCGGCGACTGCTGCGAGTGTGATTGCGCTCGGCGCTGTGTCGCCCGTGTTCGCGAGCTTACCGGCGGTCGTATCTGCTTGCTTGCCGCTGCTCGAGTTCGCCTGCTTGGTGGAGCTTGGCGGGGTATTTTTGCCGGTCGCGGGCGAGCTGGCGGGCTGTGTTGCCTCGGCCGGTTGCGCCGAGTTGGAGGGAGGCGTCGTCTCGGTCGGTTGCGTTATCTCGGGCGAGGTGGCCTTGTCTGCCGCGGCCTTTGCCTCTTCGTATGCCTTGCAGGCGTCGTCATAGGCCGTTTGCGCTTTTTTCAAATTGTCGAGGAGCGCATCTCGCCAGGCTATGAACCGGTCGATATCGCCTTTATATTTCTCTACAGCACGTTCACAGTTATTAACTCGTCTTTCCTGATTTCTGAGGCGGTACTGGAACTCGCGGAGCTCCTCTTCGCAATGGCCTACTTGCGCTTTTGCCGTTACGATCTCACTGTGCAACTGCTTTATTTGCTGTTTAACAGTTTCGACAAACTCCTCGTAGCCGAGTGCTTCGAGTGTCTTAAGCATCTCAAGTTTCTTGTCTAATTCTGCCTGGAGCTCGCTCTATCGGTGGATGGCCCCGTCGTATTTGGCTTGGGCTGCATCGATGTCCGCTTGCATGGTGGGAAGGAGTTCCCTCTCTTCGACGGCTTGCGCCGCCATCTTGTCGCGGAGCTCTTGAAAACGGGCAATGTCATCATTGAATCTCGCAATTTTCTCGGGACTTGCGGCGTTTTTTGCGGCCTCGAGTTTTTTGAGCGCTTCCTGCATGGCTGCATACGCTTTTTCTTTTGCGGCGGCCGCATCTTCTGTCTGCGGGGCGCCCGAATTGCCGCTGGTGGCGCTCGTCTGCGAAACGGCCGCACCGGTGGGGGAACTGGTTTCTGCCGCGATCGCCGCTACGGGGGCGATTCCCGCGACAAGTGCCGCGGAAAGGGCGATGCCCACAGTTGCTCGTCTTGCTCTTCTTGCGAGAATGTCGTTCATCTCGGCACCTCATTTCAAGGGTCGGCGACTAACTTGGTAGCACTAATGTAAGTATATCAGGCGGTCGACCCGACACTGGCTGGGTGTGCGCGTGCCTCTCCGCTTCTTTGGAAACCGAATCCCATTAGAAATGGCGAGTTGTTTACTCGTCTTTTGGGCTCACCGTACTATCATGATTCGAATTGAGTGTGAATGATGATAGGGAGCGCCTTTTTATGATTGAGCTGCTCAGGCGTTTTGGTGGCAAGTTTCGCCGGTATATGGTGATCGGCCCAGCGTGCAAGCTGATCGAAGTGATTTTTGACCTGCTGACGCCGTTGGTGATTGCCCAGATGATCGATAAGGGCATCGGCGCACGCGATGTGAACGCTGTCGTCCACTACGGCATGGTGCTCGCCGCCATGGCCGTGATCGGCATCTCGTTTACGCTCGTCTGCCAAAAGATGGCGGCGCTCACCTCGCAGGGCATGGGTACCGATATCCGCGGCGCGCTCTACGAGCACATCAACAAACTGAGCTATGCCGAACTCGACCGCTTTGGCACGCCGTCGCTTATCACCCGCATCACCAACGATGTCAACCAGGTGCAGCTCGCTGTGGCGCTGGGCGTGCGCATGCTCATCCGCTGGCCCTTCCTAGCGGTGGGCTCCATGGTCGCGGCCCTTGCCATCGACCTTAAGCTCGGCATGATCTTCTTGATCTGCACGCCCGCTATCGGCCTGGTGTTTTGGTTTGTCATGGCGCGCTGTATTCCGTACTACAAGCAGCTGCAGGCAAAGCTCGACCGCATCGCGCTTATCTGCCGCGAAGGCCTTTCGGGCGCTCGCGTGGTCCGTGCGTTTGTGCGCGAAGACCACGAGCGCGAGCGCTTTGCCCAAGCCGCCGATGACCAGGCCAATACCGCCATCGCGGTGGGCAAGCTCTCGTCGATCCTTAACCCCGTCACGTTTTTGGTGATGAACCTGGGCGTGTGCGCCATCCTGTGGGTGGGCGGCATCCAGGTCAACGTGGGCGAGCTCACGCAGGGTCAGGTCATGGCGTTCGTCAACTACATGACGCAGACCCTCACCTCCATCGTCTACGTGGCCAACCTGGTCGTTGTCTTTACCAAGGCGAGCGCCAGTGCGTCGCGTATCAACGAGGTGCTCAATTGCGTGCCGAGCATCACCGACGAGAACAACGAGCCGGTCGCACTGCCCCAGGCACCCGCGGCGGACGTCGACGCCCCGGTCTCTGCGCTGAGCTTGAGCCATGCGAGCTTTTCGTTTGGCGCGGGCGCGGCCAATGCCGTCAACGATGTGACCCTGGAACTCCCGCTGGGCAAGACGCTCGGCATTATCGGCGGCACGGGCAGCGGCAAGTCCACGCTCGTCTCGCTCATCCCGCGCCTGTACGATGCGAGCACCGGCAGCGTGAGCGTGATGGGCTCCGACGTGCGCGCCTGGCCGCTCGATCAGCTGCGCCATGTGGTCGCGACCGTCCCGCAACGCGCGTCGCTGGTGAGCGGCACGATCCGCAGTAACCTGACTTGGCGCGACGAGGCTGCGACCGACGAGGAGCTCTGGGCGGCGCTCGACATGGCGCAGGCGAGCGAGTTCGTGCGCAACAAGCCTCAGGGGCTCGACGCCCCGGTCGAGGCGGACGGTAAGAACTTCAGCGGCGGTCAGCGCCAGCGCCTGACCATCGCGCGCGCCCTGGTGGGCTTGCCACAGGTCCTGATCATGGATGACTCCGCCTCGGCGCTCGACTTTAAGACCGACGCGGCGCTTCGCCATGCCATTCGCGAGCGCAGCATGCACGGTGCCGCCGAGGGCGGGCTGCCGCTGACCACGGTGATTGTGAGCCAGCGCGTCTCGACCGTTCGCGATGCCGACATGATCTGCGTACTCGACCACGGCTCGGTTGCGGGCCTGGGCACGCATGACGAGCTGTACGCGACCTGTCAGCTCTATCGCGAGATTTGCCAGTCGCAGCTTCGCCGCGAGGAGCTCGAGGGTCAGCAGGGGAGTGCGGCGCTCGCGCCCACCCCGACCGCCCCTGCATCTGTCTGCGCAAAGGAGGGCTGCTAAATGAATCCGTACACTTCCTCCGGTTCGGTCGCCACGATGACGGCCAACGTGTCCGGCAACGATAGCCTCAACGACCTGGGCGATGGCCCGCGCCAGCCCGGCGACCCCGAACGTTATCCCGTGGATGCGGTGACTCGCCGTCTGATGGGCTATGTCCGTCCGCACCGCATTTCGTTTGTAGCGTCGTTTGTGAGTGCCGCCATCTCCGTGATTTTGCAGCTCTATACGCCTATTCTCATCGGCGAGGGCATCGACCTGATCGTCGCCGCCGGGCAGGTGGACTTTGACGCGCTGCTGCCGCTCGTTACCAAACTCGCGCTCGTCGTGGTAGGTGCCGCGGCCTTCCAGTGGCTGCAGGGCTACTGCGTCAACCGCCTGTCCTACGAGACGGTGCGCGACATGCGCGTGGAGGCGAGCGACAAGCTCAGCCGCATGCCGCTCAGCTTTATCGACAGCCACGCCCACGGCGACCTTATGAGCCGCGTGGTCAACGACGTCGACCAGGTGGGCGACGGTCTGCTGCAGGGCTTTACCCAGCTTTTCACCGGCGTTATCACCATCGTTGGCACGCTCGCGTTCATGCTCTCCATTAACCTGACCATGACGCTTGTGGTGGTGCTCGTCACGCCGCTTTCCATTTTTGCCGCCGGCGCCATCGCCAAGCTTTCCAACAAGAGCTTTACGGCCCAGCAGCGCATTCAAGGGCAGCTCGGTGGTCATATCGAGGAGTACGTAGGCGAGCAAAAGCTTGTCGACGCCTTTGCCTACGGCCCCAACGCCCAGCAGCGCTTCGATGCCCTCAATGCCGAGCTCTACACCGCGGGCGAGCGCGCGCAGTTTATGGGTTCGCTCTCCAACCCCGGCACGCGCTTTATCAACAACATCATCTATGCCGTGGTCGCCGTGATCGGCTGCGTGGGCGTGATCACGGGCGTGCCTGCGGCGCTTACGGTGGGCGGCGTTCAAATCTTTCTGTCCTACGCCAACCAGTACACCAAGCCGTTCAATGAGGTCACCAACGTCATTACGCAGATCCAGACGGCCTATGCCTCGGCGCGCCGCATGTTTGCGCTGCTCGATGCGCGCGAGCAGGAGCCCGACGCATCGGATGCCGTGGAGCTTGCCGCCCCGCAGGGCGAGGTCGCCTTTGAGCATGTGGACTTTAGCTACGTGCCCGATCGCAAGCTGCTGCAGGATATCTGCATCGAGGCCAAGCCCGGCATGCGCTTTGCCCTGGTCGGCCCCACGGGCTGCGGCAAGACGACGCTCATCAACTTGCTGCTGCGGTTTTACGATATCGATGCCGGACGCATTGCGGTCGATGGCCGTTCATCGCGTGACTACACGCGCGCGAGCCTGCGCCGCGCCTTTGGCATGGTGCTGCAGGATACGTGGCTGTTCGAGGGCACGGTGGCGGACAATATCGCTTACGGTTGCCCGGATGCCACGCGCGAGCAGGTTATCGAGGCCGCCAAGCGCGCTCATGCGCACAAGTTTATCGTGCAGCTGCCAGGCGGCTACGACACGGTGATCGGCGAGGACGGCGGCACGTTTAGCCAAGGTCAAAAACAGCTGCTGTGCATCGCGCGCGTCATGCTCACCGACCCGGCGATTCTGCTGCTGGACGAGGCGACCTCGAGCATCGATACCCGCACCGAGCTGCAGGTGCAGGCGGCATTCGACGAGCTTATGGCTGGCCGCACGAGCTTTGTCGTGGCACACCGCCTGTCGACGATTCGCAACGCCGATTGCATCCTGGTCATGCGCGACGGCGAGATTATCGAGCGGGGCACGCACGACGAGCTGCTATCGGCAGGCGGCTTCTACGCCGAGCTCTACCGCAGCCAATTCGCCCAGTGAGCAAGCCCGTGGGGCAAATTAATCAATCGACAGACGGTGGTTTACATCTGTCACGTTAGTACTAAGATATTCATCTAATAAATTGCATTAGTGGCTTTAGTTTTGGGGGAAACGAGGCAACGTGACTATGACGTGCTCTTTGGTGGTTAACAGCAAGAGCGGTAATACCAGGATGGTTTCGGGCGCGATCAAGCGCGCTCTGCAGGCTGCGGGCGTTGAGTTTGTCCATGCCGCGGCGTTGAGCGACGATGCGGATGCAGATCAGGTTGCGCTCGAGGCGCAGGGCGCCTGCGCGGCCGACACGGTGCTCGTCGGTTTTTGGTGCGACAAGGGCGCGTGCACGCCTTCGGTTGCCGCGCTGCTCTCCGCTCTGCACGGCAAGCGCGTTTTCCTCTTTGGTACCTGCGGTTTTGGCGCCGACCAGAGCTATTATCAGCAGATTATCGACCGCGTAACTTCCAATTTGGCTGGGGATGCCGAGCTTGCGGGTTGGGCGATGTGCCAGGGCAAGATGGGCCCCGCGGTCAAGCAGCGCTACGAGGCCATGCTCGAGCAAGATCCCGACAACGCCCGATTTAAGATGCTGCTCGACAACTGGGTTGCCGCGAAGGACCATCCCACCAAGGAAGATCTGGACAACATGGCTGCAGCCGCCAAAAAGGCCGTGCTGGGGGAGTAGCTCCCATCGCTGACGGCGGTCGGTCCATCTTTCTAAATGAAACGTCCTCCCGGGCGTCGGGGCACGAAGTTCCCTGCTCTACAGTCCTGCGCAAGACGAAGGCCACATTAAGTGGCCTTCTTTGCGTGCGGAACTCGCGATGAACTTCGTGCCCCGCCGTCCGGGAGGACGCCTCTTTATTGATGGGAGGCCTGATAGGTCGATGGTTCCGTGCCCGGATGCGTCCAAAGTGGGACGGGCTTTCCGGATGGGCAGGCTTTCGAAAAGTGCGTCCCGGAATTTGCCTTTGGAATGGGACGTAGTTTCCCGTTGAGGTGCTTTGCGGAAAGTGCATCCCACTCTGGGCGGTCGAAGTGGGACACACTTTCCCAAAGGCGCTCCAACGGGAAATTGCGTCCCATTATTCGGTCAAGAAACGGGATGCATTTTCCCAATGAGAGCAAAACCGGAAAATGCATCCCACAATCAGCCCTCAAAGTGGGACGCCGTTTCCCAATGAGGCTCAAGCGGAAAATGCATCCCGGAATTTGCGCTCAAAGTGGGATGCGGTTTCCGGTTGAGGGTCTAAGGGGAAAATGCGTCCCAGAATCGACGCTTGAAATGGGATGCAGTTTCCCGATGAGGCACTCGACGGAAAATACATCCCAGAAATGGCCTTTGAGCTGGGATAAGATTTCCGCGGCATCTCGGATTCTCAAAAATGAGACACGCCGTTGGCGAAAATGAGACACGTGATATCGGGCATCGGATGTATCATTTGCAAAAATGAGTCCACTCCACTCGAATAAAGCGAGGTCCCTCATGTACGTTCCACACCCCCGTATCCGTAGGCTGTCGAAAATCCCGCTTGTTGGGACGGCGGCGCTTGCTGCGTTGATCGCCACGAGCGTCGCCTGCTTCACGGCCACGCCCCAGGTTGCCCAGGCGGCAGACGCGCCCGCAATCACCGATATGACCGAGCAGGATTATCAAGCCCTGGGTCTGGGCACGAGCGAGGACATTCCGGCCGATACCGTTGGCCCCTATTCCACTGATACCCCCACGACGTTTGCCACGCGCAGCGAGGTCTATATGGCAGCTAACGGTAGCCATGGCAATCGCTACACTCTGCGCGACAAGCTCGAGAACGTCGAGCGCGGTGACATTGGCGGCAGCAGCAAACTCACCGATGGCTATGGAAGTGTGTGGGGCGCCGCAAAGTTCTGGCAAAACGTCAACAACTTCGATACGAACAGCGATCTCTACAAGCATAGCGACTACGGTGGCGGCACCTGGTCGTACCTAAGCAACAATGAGTCCTCAACAGTACTCGCCAACGACAACAACGGTTTCTCGGGCATTCACGCCACGAGTGTTGAGTTCTGCAGCGACGCCAGCACGGGCAAAAAGAGCCGCGTTGCCGAGCTCCGTGCCTACGGCGACAGTTCCTCCACGACGATTGACGGCAAGTCATACGCCGGAAAGGTTGAGCTGGTCCTCTACTCGTTTAGCAACGGGCGTACGCGCACTCTCGACACACACCTGCCGGTGACGGTCAACACTAATATGATGTACGAAGGCCGTTTTAAGTACCTGGATGCCGGTTACCTGCAAGAGCACGACGCCGTCTTTGATGTCGAGGCGGGCGATGTCGATGGCGACGGCGTCGACGAGCTTTTTGTCTACGCGGGCTGCTATGTCGACGAGAACGGCGTGCGCAAGGCTGTAGTCGACATGTATGACTTGGAGGGCGGCAACTGGAAGCAAAGCGTCGTCAAGATCGATGCCGGTAACGCCGCGGACTACACCACGCACAACAAGGGCGGGAACGACTCCTGGACGCAGCTTCAGTCAGCTCCTGTCGTTTCGCTAGCGGCCGGCGACCTCGATCGCGATTTTTGCGATGACCTCGCCATCGTGGTCTCGGCACCCTACGGCAAGAAGAATATTGATAAGTCGACGCATTGCGAGCTGTTTTCGTGGGATGCATCCAAGGGTGCGCTCGTCCATGTCGATGCTCTGGGCGACGCGGGCGCAATCTCCCTCTCCGCGAACGGCAAGACCATGGTCGCTGCGAATGCGACGTTCGGCACGTTTGCCGCCTACGATGAAGAAGGAAAGAAGACGGGTGAAACCGTCACGGGCCTTATTCTTGCGGGCTATGACTGGCAACGCAGCGCTTTTGATTACGGCGCTTCTGACGGCAGCAAGGGGCTGTACGGCGTGCTGTACCGCTACGCGTATTTTGACTCGGAGTCTGGCGAGTTCAAGCTTTCCGATTGTAAGGAATACAGAGACGGGCTCCTCGCCTCCTATGGGCTGATGCATGTGCCCAACAGCGCATGGAAGGATAGCGCTCAGGATAAGCGCTATCCGTGCACCTTGGCGCCTATTGCCCTTGCCACTGCCAACCTTGACGGCCTGTCCGAGCAGCTGGCGGTCGACGAGGTGCTCGTGGGCGGCGATGTGTTCCGCGACTTTGCCTGCAACACGGCACAGAGCGGGGCTCAGGGCTTGGGGTCCATGGTCGGAACCATGAGCATGAGCGGTCAGCAATACAACAGCAGCAACAAGCATGACCACAAGGGTATAGAACAGGTGTGGATCAGCGACGTCAAGGCGGGCGGCGTCTCGGGTTCGGACCGCTATAACGAGAGCTTTATCGCCGTGGTGGGCAAGCACCGCGACGAGGACCTGCGCAAGAACGATGACTACTATTGGATGACCGCCTCGCATTTTTCGCTCGACGAGAACGGAAAGGTGCGCCGCGGCGAGGAGCAGGTGATTAGCGAGAGCAACCGTCGCGGCACTACCTACGGCACATTTATCTCGCTCGCGCTGCCCGATGTCGACAACGACAGCGTCAAGATCACGTACAAGGACCGCTACAAGGTCTATACCAACCCGCGCGTGCTTGCCGTGCTGCAGGATGCGCCCTATGTTGAGGATCTGGAGCAGGCATACGGCTATCTGGTGTTGGGCGGCACGTCATACGGAGAGGAAAAGGGCACGGGGACATCCCAGGGCTATACCATTGGCGCCGAGTTGGGCGTTGCCGTCGAGGTGCAGACCGGTCCGCCCCTGGTCGCGATGAATGCTTCAGTCGATTTTGCCGCCGAGGGATGCTATGACTACCGGAGCGAGCGCACGGTCAGCGCAAGCGTAAGCTATGAGTCGCATGCCGGCGAGGGTGACAAGGCCGTGCTCTACACGATTCCGATGGTCTATTACGAGTATGAGATCGAAAATGAGGAAACTGGTGGCAAGGGCGTGATGGCGGCGCCCGTGTCGCTCGGCGCGCAGACCTCGGTCGTTAATGTCGAGGCCTATGACCGCATTGCCAAACAGCACAATATGACGCCGCTCAGCTACTTTTTGACCAACCGGTCGGGAGAACCCGGAACCTATCAAACGACGCTCAACGGCGAGACTCCCGTTGGGGATTCCTTTGGCCTGGGCAAGCCTGGCGTAACGCGCGCCTACACGCACGATGGGTTTAACGGCGCCGCCGCGCAGTCGGGGGCGAGCATTGAGCAGACCATCGAAGTCGAGGAGGGCAAGGAGCAGGAGCTCGAGCTCGGCTTGACGCTGAACGGCAGCGTTGTCATGGGCGCGAAGCTCGCAAAGCACGAGTTGTTTGGCGGCCTGTGCTTTGGTGCCAACGCCGGCTTTACTACGGGTAACTCCTCGAGTGAATCGACCGAATACGGCGGCACCGTCGACAACCTGCCCGAGGCCGCGCAGGGCAAGTACGGTTTTGTGTGGCGTCTGGGCGTCAACGCGGTGGATGTCGACAAGTTCGAGGCAGACTCGGGCGACAAGCTCGGCACCAAGGACACCGACCAGTTCTGGATCGTGGGCTATGACGTTAAGGACGTCGAGATGCCCGACGCGCCGGCCGTGACGGGCTTTACGGCAAACGCCGTCGATTCGACCAGCGTTACGTTTAGCTGGGACGATGTACTCGCAAACAAGAGTGGCTTTAGCTACGGCGTGGGCATGCTGCAGAGCAATGCGGCGGATGCGGTCGTCAATAGCTGGAAGATTGCCGACAACACGCAGACCTCGCTCAAGTGGGATGGGCTGCAGCCCAATACGGAGTATCGATTCGCCATCGCCGCCGTTAAGAACGGATCCACGACCGAAACAGGTATTCGCTCGGCAATCATCACGGTCAAGACCACGCCCGATGGCATGACGATGACCGTGAGCGGACCTGCGGCGGATGCTGCGGAGGGGCCGGATCTTGGATACGACTCTTCGGTTGAGCGCACGGCGGGAAGCCACCTGACGCTCTCGGCGATTGGCCATGTGAAGCAACTCGGTACCGACGATAGCGAAACAGGGCTGGCACCGACCTATATGTGGTACCGCAAGGGCCGCGGCGAGACAGAGTTTAAGCTCGTGGGTGCCGATGGCAACCTCGCGGCTGGAACGGCCTCAAAGCTCGAGATTGACCTGACCGCAGACGATGACGGTGCGCAGTATTACTGCCACGTGGGATACAACGACGTGGGCCTCGACACCGGCACGACGCTCGTGAATATCGAGGCCGAGGAGACGGCGCCCACAACGGTGAACGCCACCCCGATCCGCACGCGCCGCCTGTTCTCACAGGCAAGTGCGGGCGCCAAGAAGTTCCTGGACCATACGCTGGTAAACACCGCCGGCCCAACCGATTCCGAAGGCTCAAAGGACCCCGAGACTCCTGAGACCCCGACGAACCCGGACAAGCCCAAGTCCGACAACGGAGCTAAGACCGACACCAAGGTCAAGACTACGACCACAGCGAAGAACCTCGCAAACACCGGCGACCAAACATTCGCCCTAGTCGCCACCGCAGCAGCAGCGGGAGCAACGCTCGTAGTGATAGCCCTCATCATGCTGATCAAGCGCCGCAAGACCCACTAGTAGCCAGTCGAACATATCGACAACCCAAAAACCCGGGTAGCCAAAAAACAGGCCACCCGGGTTTTCTGTTGAGTGGAGACTCCGCAAGCGGAAACTGCATCCCACAATTAGCGCCCGGAACGGGACACATTTTCCGTCAAGCCCTCATCCGGAAAATCCATCCCAGTTTGAGCGCCCAGACCGGGACGCACTTTCCCAAAGGGTCCTCAACGGGAAACTGCGTCCCATAATTAGGCCGAGAAATGGGATGAACTTTCCCAATGAGAGCCAACCGGAAACCACGTCCCAGAATCAGCCCCCAAAGTGGGACGCACTTTCCCAACGAGCCTCAACCGGAAAATACATCCCGGAATCCAGCTGAATAGTGGGACACACTTTCCCAATCGGCTCCCAAGCGGAAACTGCATCCCATTCCAGACAAGAATTCCGGGACACACTTTCCGCAAACAAAGAAGGCCACATAACGTGGCCTTCAACTTATATATGTTCGGCGATACACCCAAGACAAGCCACGCCCCAACATCAGGGCGTCTGTCCGGGCGGAGGCATATAAGGTTCATCGCGAGTTCCGCACGCAAAGGAGGCCACTTAATGTGGCCTCCGTCTTGCGCAGGACTGTCCGAGCAGGGAACCTTATATGCCTCCGCCCGGACAGACGTTTCAGTTGTGAATTAGCAGCGACCCGCTACTTGATCTTGGTTGTTCCCGGCGCCAGGTTGGGGTCGGTTTCGTTGGCCTCGGTCTGGAAGTGCTCGGTGTAGACGTTCTTGCCGTCGCGGAACATCTCGTAGTACTGCATCTTGGCGTAATCCTCGCGCGCCTTGGTTGCGGCTGCGGCAGCGGCGTCGTCACCGGTGACGTTGGAGGAGAGCGCCCAGCGCAGGCTGGCGTCCTCGTAGCCCACGGAGTTGATAGCGGGCAGCGACTCGCGCAGCGTCATGTGCGCCTTCTGATAGTCGGTCAGCGGTGCGCCGATCAGCTGCATCAGCTGCGTGGACAGGTAGTTGGTGGACAGGTCGTCGACCTCGCTTGTCTGGTCGCAGCCGGCAACGTCGTAGTTGGCCCAGATGATGTAGTCGGTCTGCCACAGACGTTCCTGGTGCGTGGCGTCGTCTTCGCCGGTAAACCACTTGTCGTTGAACTTGGACGGGAAGAACGGCTGGTGGTCGCCCCAGAACACCACGACTACCTTACGGTCGAGCTTGCTCAGGGCGTTTAGGAAGTAGCGAAGCGCCTGGTCGGACTGCTCGATGCACGAGACATACTCGTCGACATCGGAGAGCGTGCCGTCCTCGACGGTCTTGGCGTCCAGGTCGGTCGTGTCGATGTTCAGGTGCATCTGCTTGTCGACCGGCAGCAGGCCCGTGTCGTAGCCCGAGTGGTTCTGCATGGTCACGTCGAAGATAAACTGCGGATCGGCGTTCTGGTCGAGCAGCTCAAGAATCTTGTCGTAGGTAGCCTGGTCGGTCACCATGCCGCGCAGGGTGTCGGCGCCCTGGAAGTCATTGATAGACAGGAACTGGTCAAAGCCAAAGTCCTTGTAGACGTTCTCGCGGTTCCAGTTGGTCGCGTGGTTGGGGTGCATGGCCGTGGTGGAATAGCCGAGCGATTTGAACTGTTCTGCCAAGTTCCCGGTCGTCTCCATGTTGTAGATGGTGTAGGGGTACACGCCCGAGCCCAGGTTGGCCATGGAGTTGCCGGTCATAAACTCAAACTCGGTATTGGCGGTACCGCCGCCGTAGGCGCTCACATAGAGCTTGCCGCGGCTGAGGCAGTTGGACAGGCTCTTAAAGTACTGCGGACCCTCGTAGCCGGCGCGCATGTTCTGGTAGATGGATAGGTCCGAGAAGGTCTCGTTCATGATGGCGATGACCGTGGGCTTCTCGCTGTCGAACTGCTCCTTTGCGGCGGTGCGCTCGTCGCTCTTGGCCGCGTCGGACTTGTCGTAGGCCTTGGCGTACTTTTTGAGCGTGGCCTTGGCATCGTCGACGGAGTAGTCGGCGGGTTTGGGCGGCTTGATGGACTGCGCCGCACTAATAAAGGCGGGCAGGTAGCCCTCGCGCCAGTAGCTCTCGAGCGGGCGCCAGGTGTAGACGGTGATGCCGAGGGTGTTGTAGTAGTCGATGAGCGTGACATGCGCGGTTACGCCGCCCAGGCACAGCACTGCCACGAGCAGGTTGGTGAGCAGCATGCGCTTGGCGTTGGCGGCACCCTTCTGACGGTGCGGTGCCACCAGGCCGGCGTACTCGCACAGCAGCATGGCGATGGCGGTAAAGCCCATGGACAGCACACAGAACAGCGAGATGGAGAAGGTGTAGCCGGTGCCGGCGACCGCGGCGGCGGTGGAGATGGCCGAAAGGTCGCCCGGCTGGATGGGCATGGATTTAAACGTGATGACGAAGAACTCGGCAATGCCCAGGACAAAGAGGGCAAAGGCCAGGACCGCGGGAGCTGCGCCGTGGCGCTGGAACAGGAAGAACAAGCCGATCATGAGCACGGTGATGATGGCCCACTCGAGCAGGATGCACAGGGGGTAGACCCAGGTAAAGTCGTGGTTGGACGAGACCTCCATGCCCAGCAGCGCAAAGACGCCGGCGAGCAGCAGGCACAGGACGGCCGCGACGAGCGGTTTGCCCACGAAGGCGCCGCGCAGGCGGGCAAGCTTGCCGGTGGGGGCGGGGGCGTCGGGCTCGGCGAACGCAAAGACGCGCGGGGCGATGCGGTCGCGTGCGATGCTGGCCCAAGCGCAGCCGGTGAGGATGGCGTTGGTCAGGATGAGCATCACAAAGGCGAGCGGCTCGTTTTGAGCGACGAGGCCCACGGCGCCCCAAATAGTCAAAAAGACCTGGAACAGGCCGAAGGCGACGCTCCACCCAAGAGCGCCCTTGGCAACGGTGCCCGACTGAGCGCGAATGGCCTTGGCCTCGCGCAAAACAAGGTAGACGGTCGCCGCAAGACCGACGAGCGAGATGGCGGCAGCGAACATGCTGAGACTCCTCACAAACTTAAAACCTACGAAAGCGGGGGTTTACCCGATTGTTACCTAAATATGCGCTGCAATTGGTGTCTGCGCACAACAACCAGCCATATTAACGCGCACGTGTGGCGGTGTGGCGCAATGTAGTGGCGACCTGCGCGATAATGGACGGGAATTACACGGAAACGTAAAGGCTTCTTAAAGAATTGGCGAGGATGAGGCGATGAACGAACGGGTTTGTATGACGAGTACGGGTGACGTGGACGCGGGCGGCTATCCGGTCGAGACGACGGGCAATGCGGTGCTGGACACGTTGGAGCACCGTTCCTCCACGCGTGCCTTTGCGCGTGATGACGACGACCGTCCCGTGGCGGTGACCGACGAGCAGCGGGCGGCGATTCTGCATGCGGCGAGCCGTGCGCCGTCGGCGGGCGCCATGATGATGTATTCCATCGTGAGCATCCGCGAGCAGGCTACGCTGGATCGTCTGGCCGACCTGTGCGACCACCAGCCCATGATCGCCAAGGCGCCCTGGGCACTAATACTTGTGGTCGATTATGCCAAGTGGATCGATCTGTTTGAGCACGTGGGCTGCTTTGAGCCCGAGTTTGTCGAGCGCACGGGTAAGGCGCCCCGCCGCGCGCCGGGTTTGGGCGACTTTGCCATCGCGGCCCAGGACGCCGTGATCGCCGCGCAAAACGCCGTGGTTGCCGCCGAGGCTCTGGGTCTGGGGAGCTGCTATATCGGTGATATCGTCGAGAATGCCGAGGAAGTTGCCGAGCTGCTCGATCTGCCGCCCTATACCATGCCGCTGTCGATGCTCATCATCGGCGCGCCCCGTAAGGAGCGCCCGGCAATCGCGCATCCCGTGGTGAACCTGGTGCACGAGGAGCGCTACCGCCGTGCGGACGCTGCGACTATGGACGCGCAGGTGGCCGAGATGGACGCGATGTTCCGTCCGCATGCCCGCGAGGTGGGGGAGCGCGTCGTGGATATCTACACCCGCAAGCACACGAGCCCCTTTATGGCCGAGATGAGCCGTTCCATGGAGTGGTGGTTCAAAAACTGGCTTGGAAAATGACGGATGTGACAAAGGGACAGTCCCTTTGTTGCATTCCATATCGCCGCTGTGGCCTAAAGGTCGTATAAATGTTTATCTAGCTGGGAAGACGGTGCCATTTAAACATGGGCCGATTACCTATAATCCCTTCGAACATTAAAGTTGGGAGGAAACCGGCTTATGGAACAAAAGGCCAAGGAGGCAGCCTCGCACGCTGCGATTCCTGTGAGCATCTCGGCGATGCTCGTCACGCTGGGCGTGGTGTATGGCGATATCGGCACCAGCCCCATGTATGTAACCAAGGCGCTCGTCGCCGGCAACGGCGGCATCGGAAGCGTCACGGAGGAGTTCGTGCTCGGCGCGCTCTCCCTTGTCGTGTGGACGGTCACGTTGCTGACCACCATCAAGTATGTGCTCATCTCGCTGCGCGCCGATAACCATGGCGAGGGCGGTATCTTTGCCCTGTACAGTCTGGTCAAGCGCTGCGGCAAGTGGCTTATCATCCCCGCCATGCTGGGTGGCGCCGCGCTGCTCGCCGACGGCATCCTCACGCCGGCCGTTACTGTTACCACGGCCATCGAGGGCCTGCGCACCATCCCGGCGGTCCATGCCGTGCTGGGCGATGACCAGGGCCGCGTCGTCGCCATTACGCTCGCCATCATCATCGTGCTCTTCTTGGTACAGCGCATCGGTACGGCCAAGATCGGTCACGCCTTTGGCCCCATCATGACGCTGTGGTTCCTGTTCCTGGGCGGCACGGGTCTTTTCTTTGTCTTCCAGCACCCCGCCGTGCTGCTGTGCCTCAACCCGGTGCGCGGCATCGCCTTTTTGCTGAGCCCCAACAACCACGCGGGCATCATGATTCTGGGCAGCTGCTTCCTCGCCACCACCGGTGCCGAGGCGCTCTACTCCGACATGGGCCACGTCGGCCGCGGCAACATCTACGCTACCTGGCCGTTCGTTAAGTGCTGCCTGCTGCTTTCCTATATGGGCCAGGGCGCTTGGCTTATGAACAACGCTGCCAACCCCGAGCTCATGGGCATTGCCGATCTCAACCCGTTCTACCAGATGCTCGCCCCGGGCCTGCGCCCGTTTGCCGTCGGCCTTTCCACCGTCGCGGCCATCATTGCCTCGCAGGCGCTCATCACCGGCGCATTCTCGCTGGTGTCCGAGGCCAGCCGTCTGGACCTCATGCCGCACATGCAGGTCTTCTACCCTGCCGAGACCAAGGGCCAGCTCTACATCCCCATGGTCAACAACGTCATGCTTGTGGGCTGCGTCATCGTGGTGTTGCTGTTCCAGAACTCGGCGCATATGGAAGCTGCCTACGGCCTTGCCATTACGCTGACTATGATGTGCACCACGCTGCTGCTCTTCTTCTACCTGCACGAGGAGCGCAAGCTCAAGGTTGCTCCGTGGATCTTCGCGGCCTTCTTCCTTTTGCTCGAAGGCTTCTTCTTCGTGAGCTCACTCACCAAGTTCTTCCACGGCGGCTACTTCACCATCCTCATGGCTGCACTCATCATGGGCATTATGGTGTGCTGGTACAACGGCACGGCGGTCGAGCAGCGCCAGTTTACGCTGCTGCCGCTGCGCAGCTACCTGCCGCAGCTCAAGCGCCTGCGTGACGACGACCGTTACGAGCGCATGAGCGACAACGTCGTGTACCTGACCAAGGACACCCATACCGACTACATCGACCGCGATATCGTCTATTCGATCTTGGACAAGCATCCCAAGCGCGCTCGCGCCTGGTGGTTCGTGAATGTCGAGACCATGGACGAGCCGCACACCTTTGCCTATTCGGTCGAGACGTTCGGCACCGACTACGTGTTCCGCGTGCATCTGTACCTGGGCTACAAGATCAACCAGCGCGTCAATGCCTACCTGCGTCAGGTCGTTCAGGACCTGGCTGCCACCGGCGAGCTGCCGCCGCAGACGCATGACTACTCGGTCTACAAGGATCCGGGTAACATCGGCACGTTCAAGTTCGTCCTGATCCGTAAGCTTCTGGCGCCCGAAAGCGATGTGGAGCCGAGCGAGCGTACGGCCATCACGCTCAAGTACATCATCCGCCGCGCCGCCGGCACGCCCGCGCGTTGGTACGGCCTGGAGAACTCCAACGTGAGCTTTGAGTACGTGCCGCTGTTCACCAAGTTCAAAGCCGTGAACAAGATGCAGCGCCTGGCCCCCAACGAGCGGCCGTAGTCACCGACAGGCTGCATGGAGTTGGTTTTCGATGGACAAGATTGAGGCCGGGGAGGTAAACATGGATACAAAGGCGCTCGATGGCCGTGAGGCGGTGGTCGAAATGGTGCGTGAGGCGCGCGTCGACGCCGCCGAAGATCGGTTCTTTACGAATCGCGCCAACATGGACATGGCCGACCGCGTGATCTCGATCGTGGTTACGCTGCTTGTCGCGGCGTGCGTGTGTGCCCTGCTCGCGCACGTGCTGTTTGTCTAGCGACCGCAGGTTGCAAAGGCTATACACTTGGAACCACCACAAGGGAAACCACCACAAAGGTGCCTGTCCCTTTGTGGTGGTTTTTGTTTTTGAGAGAGGGGCGGGGCACTGATGGACGTCCGTACGGACGGCGATATTGCCGATAGCTTTTGGTGGCGGCGCACAACGCTGACGCGCCGCACTCCTCTGTATGACGCCTGCGTATCGGTGGGGCTGCTGGTCGCGGCGACGATTGTGGGTGCGCTGCTCGACCATCCGGGTCTCGCGCCGAGCATCATGATCGTCTATGTGTTCGCCGTTCAGCTGTGCGCATTCTTTACCTGGAGTCGCCTGTATTGCTTGCTGAGCTCGGCTGCCGCCGTGGCGCTCTACAACTTCTTGTTTGTCGACCCGCGCTACTCGCTGTCGCTTATCGATCGCGGCTATCCCGGCATGTTCTTCATCATGTTCGTGGTCTCGCTTGTGTCGAGCTCGATTGCGTTGGCCCTGCGCCGCGCCTTGGCACAGGCTGCCGCCAGCGACCGCCGCACGCATATGGTGCTCGAGACCAACCGCATGCTGCAGCGGTGCGCCGACGAGCAGCAGATCGTTCACGCCATGGCAACGCAGCTGGCGCGTCTTTCGGGCTGTCCGGTCGTGTGGTACAGCGCCGACGCCGAGGGCGATGACCTGCTGCCGCGTTCGACATACACGGCCGTGGGCGATGCCGCACCGGTGCACGAACTGGCGCCGCAGATGCCGCCGCGGCTCTCGGCGTCCGCCTATGTGGGAACGCCGCTCGACGCCACGTTTGGCGGCTCGGCGTTTTATGGCATCTACCTGACGGTTCGCACAGGCGACGGCTTCGCGCGCTCGGGCGACCCCGCCTCGGTGGTGGGCGTGCTGGCTATCGTTGCCGAGCCCGACGTGCTGACGCACGAGGAGCGAACACTTGCCGATGCCATCGTGAGCGAAGGCGAGCTGGCACTCGATCGCGCTCGCGCCATGGAGGCCCGCGAGGAGGCGGCGGTGCTTGCCAAAAACGAGCAGCTGCGCGCCAACCTGCTGCGCTCCATCTCGCACGATCTGCGTACGCCGCTCACCAGTATTTCGGGCAATGCCGACGTGCTGCTCGATCAGGGCTCGACCGGCACCGCGGTGCTCGATGCCCAGACGCGCCGCGGCCTGCTTCTATCCATTCGCTCGGATGCGCTGTGGCTCAACGCCACCGTCGAGAATCTGCTCGCCATCACCAAGCTCGAGGGTGGCGGTATGCATCTGTCGACAACGCTCGAGCTCATGGACGATATCGTCGAGGAGGCGCTGCGTCACGTGAACCCTGCCGTGCGCGAGCACGACCTTAAGGTGGTGGCGTGCGATGAGCCGGCGCTCGTCAACGTCGATGCGCGCCTGATGGTGCAGCTGGTGGTCAATCTGGTGAACAACGCCATCACCTATACGCCCGCGGGCTCGCATATCATGATTTCGATTAGCGTCGACGATGGACGCGTGGCGTGCTCGGTGGCCGATGATGGTCCGGGCATCGCACCCGAGGACCGCGAGCGGATCTTCGAGTCGTTCTATACCGCCAACCACGGTCTGGCTGACAGTCACCGCAGCGTGGGCCTGGGTCTTTCGCTCTGCCGCTCCATTGCGCTGGCGCATGGCGGTAGCATAGAGGTTGCCGCGGCGGACCCGCACGGCTCGGTCTTTACGATTGAGCTTCCTGCCGCCGACGTTTCGTTTGATAAGGAGTAGCGCTGTGCCGAACTCTGCCGTAAAACCGCTCATCTTGGTCGTTGAGGACGACCCCGCCGTCCGCAATCTTATCGTTGCCGCGCTCGAGGCGCACGGCTTGCGCCATATGGCCGTGGAGACCGCCCATGCCGCTATCGCCGCCGCCTCGTCGCAGACGCCGAGCATTGTGCTGCTCGATCTGGGCCTGCCCGATATGGACGGCGTCAAGGTGGTGGAGTCGGTGCGCGCATGGTCGGGCATGCCGATTATCGTGGTCTCGGCGCGCAGCGAGGATGCGGACAAAATCCGCGCGCTCGATGCCGGTGCCGACGACTATCTGACCAAGCCGTTTTCGGTCGAGGAGCTGCTCGCGCGCATTCGCACGACGCTCAGGCGCCTTTCGTATGCGCAAACGGGCGGCGTTGCCTCCGAGGGCTCGTTCGATACCGGTGAGCTGCATATCGATTTTGATGCCGGCATCGCCACGATGGATGGCGAGGAACTGCATCTGACGCCGATCGAGTATAAGCTCCTGTGCCTGCTGGCGCATAACGCCGACAAGGTACTGACGCACCAGTTTATCCTGCACGAGATTTGGGGCACGGCGACCAAGAGCGACCTGGCGAGCCTGCGTGTCTTTATGGGCACGCTGCGCAAGAAGATTGAGTCCGACCCCGCGCATCCGCGCTATATCCAGACGCACGTGGGCATCGGCTATCGCCTGGTCACCCAAGGGTAGGACGGCGTCCGCCATCCCAATATGAGTTGCGGTGAAATGCGGTCTAAATTTACCTAATTCCAGGCAAAACAGTCCGTATTCCACCGCAACTTTGTTATCTGCCCTTGGGCTTGCTGGCGTAGAACTTCTTCTTTTTGGGCTTACCTGCGCAGGCAGTCTTGCCGTCGCCGCGCGGCCCTCGGTCGCCGGTCTGCGCGTGCGCGGGTGCCGTTGCGCGAGGCTTGCGGGCCTCGGGGTTACGCAGCTCCTCGACGCGCTCGGCAATCTCCTCGGCGCTAAAGCCGACCTCGGCCATGGCGTCCTCGATGGGCAGGCGGCGCACGATATAGCAATGATGCACCTTCTGGTTGCGCGCGAAATCCTCGGGGATGGTCTGCGCCGTAATGTCCTGTAGCACCACGCCCGCACGCGCGAGCTTGCGCGTTTCGGGGCGGAAGCCGCGCAGGTTGCAGCTAAAGATGGCATGTCCGCCCTGTGCGAGCAGGCGCGACACGCCGGCCAAAAGCTCAACATGGTCGCGCTGGACATCCCAGGTACGGCGGCCCATCTTTGACGAGTTCGAGAACGTGGGCGGGTCGACAAAGATCAGGTCCCAGCGGTTGCGCGTCTGGCGCTGGTCGCGAATCCAGGCGAGCACGTCGTCGCGCACAAAATGATGCTGCGGACCAACAAAGCCGTTCTGGCGCATATTGCGCTCGGCCCAGTCCAGGTAGGTGTTGGAAAGGTCGACTGTCACGGTTTCCTCGACGCCGCCGTCGGCCGCATAGCAGGTGGCGGTGCCGGTGTAGGCGAACAGGTTGAGGAAGCGGCGCGCCTGTTTGGCGTGCTCGCGCACCAGGTTGCGGGTGACGCGATGATCCAGGAAGATGCCCACATCCAAATAGTCGTCAAAGTTGACGGCAAAGGTAAGGCCGCCCTCTTCGATGAGCGGCAGACGACGGCGCGCGATGTTGGCGCGCTCGCCCGAGCCACCCTTGCCGGCGCCCTGTTTGCCGTACTGCGAGCCGCCGCGCGAACGCATGCGGGCCTTGGCGTGCACATGCCCGGCGGGAACATCTAGGATGCGCGGCGCGATGGCCAAGATGTCGAGCATACGGGCCTGGGCCAGTGCGGGGTCGATGGTCTTGGGCGCGGCGTATTCGGCGATGACGAGCCAGCGGCCCGGCGTCAGCGGGCAGCCTTCGTACAGGTCGATGGCGGCGGAGTAATCGGGCAGGTCGGCATCGTAGACACGGTAGCAGCTCACGCCCTCGCGCTTTGCCCACTTGCGACGCAGACGGGCGTTCTTGCGCAGGCGGTTGGCGAACTGCTCGGACTCGGGGATGAGCACGGGCAGCGGCTTGCCGTCACCCAGGTCGAGCGTGGCGGCAGGTTCGGGCATGGAGGAAGCGGCGGCTTCGTCGTTGGCTTCGTTGGCATCCGCGACCTCGGCCTCGGCATCCGCACTGGTCGCAGCCTCAAACGCTGCGGCGGCGTGGTCGAGCGAAGGCCAGACTTCGACGGTTGCCTCCTCGTTGTTGGGCATGATGGCAATCGAACGCTCGGGCTCGGCGTGGAGCGCGCGGGCCAGCAATCCGTCGCGGGTGAGCGCGGCGACCGGTGCCGAAGCGAGCTCGGGCGCGCGGCGCAGCTCGCTGATGAGCGTCATGGCATCGTGCATGAGCGAAAGCGGGGTCTCGGTCGTGTCCGCGACCAGGGCGGCACCGGCGACGGCGCCCGCATGGTCCAGCACGGTGGCGGGCTTGGCGGCACAAAAGTCGACAAAACGCTTGTAGCCGGCGCACTTGACCATGCGCTCGGCAGTCTTGCGGGCGGCGGGGTCGATGTCTACGGCCACGATGCGCGCCTGGCGCTCGCGCGCTGCCGCCTCGCGCTCGCGCGCCTCGGCAAGCAGCTGCTCCCACAGGACAGCGTCGTGCAGCTGCCAGCCCTCAAAGCCCCAGCGCTCGCGTGCGGCGCCCGGGGCGCGGTCGGTCAGAATGTTCACGGCCTCCAGCAGCAGACCGCCGCCGGCGCACGAGGCATCGATCAGCGTGGGAAGGGCTTCGTTTTCGTAATCGTCGGCCGTCAGCTCGCGCTCGCATAGTGCGGTCCAGCCGACCTGCGCTAGCACCAGGGCGGCGTAGTCGGGGCGCAACACGTGTGCGCCCTCGCCGGCACGAGTCGCTGCGGGCGGCAGGCGTTTGAACAGCGGGTCGCCCGAAAGGTCCAGGCTGATGCTCGCGCGGCGCTGACGCAGCGAAAGCAACAGGTGAACATCGGGGTCGGCGGCATCGACGTCGGCGCGACGGCCCGTGGTCTCGGCCAGACGGTCGCACAGCGCGTCTTTGGCGCGCAGGGCCGAGAAGCGCGTGTTGCGCAGCTGCTCGGTCACGCCGCGGGCGGTGATGGCGATGGTGGCGCCGGGGCGGATGATGGTCTCCCAGGCGATGTCGTAAACGCTATCGTACAGTTCATCGGCATCCTGCGCCTCAAAGCGCCCGAGTACCACGAACACACGGCTCGCCAGGCGCGACCACAGACAGGCGCGGTAGCCTTCTTCGAGCTCGCCCTCAAATGTAGCGCGGCCCTTCAGCCGGCGAACATGCGAAAGCCCGAGGCGTTTAAGCTCATCGGCGAGTGCGGACTCAAAGCCCTCGGGGCAGCTTGCGTAAAATTCCATGGGTGACCTCTCTGGTTGCGTCGCTCCATTATATGATGGATACTTCGTTTACTCTCGCCCCCGAAAGGAACCCATATGATTGATGCGTGCCCCGATTCCGCCGTGCTCTTTTTTGACGTGGACGGCACGCTGACGTCGTTCGATCCCGACAACATGACCGACAAGGACTTTTCGGCGGTTCGCCCCTCGCAGGCGGTGATCGAGGCGTTTCATCGTCTGCGCGACGCGGGACACCAGGCATTTATCTGCACGGGTCGTCCCTTGTGGCTGATTGCCGATGGCCTGCGCGCGCTGAACCCGGCGGGTGTCGTTGCCATGGCGGGAGCGACGCTCGAGGTCGAGGGTCGCGTGGTGCATGAGGACTGCTTTGACGAGGACGTTATCGAGGAGCTTGCGCGCCGTATGGCAGCGGCAGGGATTGAGGCCTTTTTCGAGACCAACGTGGCTACTTTTGCCCTGGAACCCGCGGGTGTTGAGCAGTCGTCTCTGATCGGCACTTCTGTGGTGCACAGCGCCGAGGAGATGCGCGTCGACGGCAGTCTGCGCGTGGGCAAGGTGTGCATCGTCGCGAGCTACCTGGCTCGCGTAGCCAACGATGACGGCTTTATCGATCGCGAGTTTGAGCTGTGCAACACCGGTGGCCAGAATCGCGAGCTGAGCCCCAAGGGCATTGACAAGGGCGTAGGCGTGGCGCGAGCGCTGGAATACCTGGGTCGCACCGGCAACGCGCGCACCTTTGGCTTCGGCGATTCGGGTAACGACCTGGGCATGCTCGCTGCGGTCGAGACGGCCGTGGCCATGGGCAACGCCATGCCCGAGGTCAAGGCGCTCGCCGACTACGTGACCGACGATGTCGCACACGACGGCACCGTCACAGCGATGCAGCATTTCGGCCTCATCTAATGAATCCCGCGTTCTGACGTTTGCCCAAACTGCGACTCTTTGCTTTTGCATGCTCAATCGATTTATCAATCCAAACACTGAGGTGTTTATACCGTTCGCCGAGAAGATAAAAAACCGCAGCTCACGCCTTGATAAACGTAGGTAAAGTGTTTAGCAGTTTAACGCCCATGTGCAAGCGAAAGGAATCAGGCAGATGGCAATCAAGGTGTTCGCTGACGGTGCAAACCTCGAGGGCATGCTCGACATGTACGAGAACGGCAACGTTCAGGGTTTCACGACCAACCCGTCCCTTATGAAGAAGGGCGGCGTGACGGATTACCGCGCGTTTGCCAAGGAGGTCCTGGCCCACATCACCGATGTATCCGTGTCGTTTGAGGTCTTTGCCGACGACGTCGAGACCATGGAGGTCGAGGCGCGCGAGATTGCTACCTGGGCCGAGAACGTCTACGTCAAGATTCCGTGCGTGACCACCAAGGGCGAGTCCACCGCCGAGCTGGTGCGCAAGCTTTCGGCCGACGGCATCAAGGTCAACGTCACCACCATCTTTACGCCTACGCAGGTCGATGAGATGGTCGAGGCCGTTGACGCCGAGACACCGTCCATCATCTCGCTCTTTGCCGGCCGCATCGCCGACACCGGCGTCGACCCCATTCCGTTTATGACGGAGTCGGTTAAGAAGGCCGCCGTCAAGCCCAACTGCGAGGTCCTGTGGGCATCCACGCGCGAGCTCATCAACATTTACCAGGCAGAAGCCTGCGGTTGCCAGATCATCACGGTGCCCAACAGCATCCTGGCCAAGCGCAAGAACATTGGTCGCGACCCGTACGAGGTCTCGCTCGATACCGTGCGCGGCTTTGCCAAGGATATCGCCGCTTTGGGCTTCCATATTCTGCCGTAACGCGAACACTGGCTACGCCGCGGGCTGCTCGCCCCGGCCTTTCCTTTCCCTATCGCTCACGCGCTTCGCGAGGGTCGCGCTAGGCAAAGGAAAGGCCGGGGCTGCCGACACGAGCTTGCCAGCAAGTTGGCGCTTGGCTTCCATATCCTGCCGTGGGCAAAGGTACCCCCGCCTGCGCCGTGCAAAATCGCGAGTATTCAGCAAGGTAAAGGTCTTTATCAGTTAACCGAAGCATGGAACGGCCCCCGTTTTGGCTCTGACGACGCTAAAACGGGGGCTGTTTTTTGCTTTTTCGTCTCTGAGGGGCATCCGGAACGGTGGAATTTGCAGAATACTCGCGATTTTGCACATCGCTACAGGGGGTACCTTTGCTTTGGCGGTTTACTTGTCCTGCACCATGGTGAGCGAGATCTTCTTGCGGTCGCGATCGACCTTTTCGACCCACACCTTGACCGTGTCACCGACGCGCACGACGTCGCTGGGGTGCTTGACAAAGCGGTTGGCCAGCTTAGAGATATGTACGAGGCCGTCCTGGTGCACTCCCACGTCGACGAAGGCGCCAAAGTCGACGACGTTGCGCACCGTGCCCTTGAGCTCCATGCCGGGTTCCAGGTCGTCGATGGAAAGTGCCGAGCGGCTAAAGACCACCTCGGGCGCGTCGTCGCGCGGGTCGCGGCCGGGCTTCTTGAGCTCGTTGACGATGTCGATGAGCGTGAGGGTGCCGCAGTTCAGGTCACTTGCCAGCGCCGAGATACTGCCCAGACGGCGCTCGATGTCGGGCACGCCGCCGCGGCTGAGCTCGCTGGCTTTAACGCCGGCGCGTTCCAGGACGGACGTGGCCACCTCGTAGCTCTCGGGGTGGACGCTCGTCGCGTCGAGCGGGTTCTTGCCGCCGCTGATGCGCAGGAAGCCCGCGGCGTTGAGGTATGCCTTGGGTCCTAGTTTGGGGACCTTCTTAAGCTGGCGGCGATCGGTAAAGGCACCGTTTTCCTCGCGGTAGGCCACGATGTTTTTGGCCACGCTCGGCGTGATGCCCGATACGTATCCCAGCAGGCTTGCGCTCGCGGTATTCACGTCGACGCCCACGTGGTTGACGACGTCCTCCACCACATGGCCCAGAGTGCGCGAAAGCTCGGCCTGGTCAAGGTCGTGCTGGTACTGGCCAACGCCGATGGACTGGGGCGGGATCTTGACGAGCTCTGCCAGCGGGTCCTGTAGACGGCGGCCCAGGCTCATGGCGCCACGCACGGTGACGTCCAGATCGGGATACTCCTGGCTGGCGAGCTCGGAGGCGGAGTACACCGATGCGCCGGCCTCGTTGACGATGGTGTATCGCAGCTCAGGCGCCTGCTCGGCGATGAACTCCGAGACGACTTCCTCGGTCTCGCGGCTGGCGGTGCCGTTGCCGATGACGATGGTGTTGACGCTGTCCTTTTTGACGAGGCGGGCGAGCTCGCGCTTGGTGCCGGCGACGTCGTGGCGCGGCTTGGTGGGATAGACCACGCCGTGGTCGAGCAGCTTGCCGGTCTCGTCCATGACGGCGACCTTGCAGCCGGTGCGGTAGCCCGGATCGAGCGCGAGCACGCGGGCGCCGCGCACGGGGCGTGCCGAGAGCAGGCCCTCGAGATTCTTGGCAAAGACATTGATGGCCTCGGTCTGCGCACGGACGGTGAGTTTGGCGCGGGCCTCGCGCTCCAGCGAGGGGGCCATGAGGCGCTTGTAGCCGTCGGCGATGGCGGCGTCAAAGACGGGCGCGAAGACGCCCTGGCGTCGGGGCCAACGGCTGCCGAGGCGTGCCGTGGCGGCGGCGCCGTCGACGTTCACGCGCACGCGGAGCTTGCCCTCGCGCTCACCGCGGTCGATAGCCAGCACGCGGTGGTTGGGTATACGGCGCAGCGGCTCATCATAGCTGTAGTACGGCTCGTAGGGGGTCTTCTCGGTGGGGTCGGTGGCCTCGACGACGATGTCTGCGGTGTTTTGCGTAAAGGCACGCAGGTCGGCGACGTTCTCGGGGTCCTCGGCCACCGTCTCGGCCACGATGTCCGCCGCGCCGGCGAGCGCCTTCTCGGGCGTGTCGAAGCCGGCTTCCTCGTTGACGTATGCCGCGGCGGCGTCGAGCGCGCTGCCCTTGGCCGAGGCCTGCATGATGACCATGTTGGCAAGTGGCTCCAGGCCTGCCTCGCGGGCCTTCTGTGCGCGGGTCATGCGCTTTTTGCGGTAGGGCTTGTAGAGGTCCTCGACACGCTGGAGCTGCGTGGCCTCGCGAATTTGCTGTTCGAGCTCGGGCGTAAGTTTGCCCTGGGCGTCGATGAGCAGAATGACGTCCTCTTTGCGCTGTTCAAGATTGCGCAGGTAGGACAGGCGCTCGTCGAGCGCGCGCAGGGCGACGTCGTCCATGCCACCCGTGGCTTCCTTGCGGTAGCGCGAGATAAAGGGGATGGTGTTGCCCTCGTCGATGAGCTTGACGGCTGCCTCGATGTTGGCGGCCTTAAGGTTGAGCTCGTGGGCGAGCTGGGCGATAAGATCCATGGGACTCCTTGCGTTTAAGGTGCGTTTGCAGCACAGGGCTACCAAGGATACCACCCGTTTCAAAAGACTGTTTTGGGCCCTCGCCACGAAAACGACCTATCTACTACGTTTGAACCGTATGGGTCGACCATCCCCCGGTTTTCAGAAAATACGCAAGCCGTCTACCTGCGCTTTTGATTTTAGGAAATATGGCATGGTTGAGGGTGATTGGCTAAACGTAGTAGATAGGCCCATTTCGTGGCGAACGAATCAGGCTGAGGTGCAAAATGGCCCCCGTCTCAGAAAAATCGTCGGCAAGGTAGCAAAATGCCCCGCGGGCAGGAGGCTGCTCGCGGGGCAAAGAAGAGGGGCTTATTGGTGGCGGACCGAGGGGTTCGGCATGGGGTTTGCCGCGGTCGCTCTTAAGGCATTACAGCTCGACGAGCTGGCCGGTCTCGGCGGCCTCTTTGATAGCGTTGAGAAGTGTGAGCGTCTTAACGTTGTCGGCGGGGGTCACGACGGGCTCGACCTCGCGGCGGACAACCTTCACAAAGTGCTTGAGCTGCATCTTGTGTGGCAGTGCCGGGTCGACAGCCGGAATCTCCATCTGCAGCGGCTTGTGCCAGTTGGAGGCGCCGTCGTAGGAGAACTGGTGCAGGCGGGGCAGCGACAGGGCGCCCTTGGTGCCGCCGATAAAGTAGGCGTCGGCGTCGAAGGGGCGGTACTGCGGATCCTCGCGAGCGGTTGCCTCCCAGTTCCAGGGGCTGGCGGTGGCGTCGGAGATGGTCATGCTTGCGAGCGCGCCATCGGCAAAACGGACGTTGACCACGGCGGAGTCCTCGGTCTCAAAACCGCGGGCGGCGCTGGACTGCATACCCTGGACGGCAACAGGCTCGCCCAGCAGATAGCGGAGCAGGTCGACGTCGTGAACCAGGTTGACCAGGATCGGGCCGGCACCCTTCTTGCGGCGCCACTCGACATCGAAATACTCGTCATTCTTATAGATCATGTAGTGGAAGCTCGACACGGTGAGCTTGCCCAGCTCGCCGGACTCGATGATCTCCTTGGCCTTGTTGACGAAGGGGTTGTGGCGACGGTGCTGACCTACGAGCACGGGCACGCCGGCGGTCTCGGCCTCGGCGGCGAAGGCCTGGGCATCCTCGAGATCGTTGGAGATCGGCTTTTCGATCAACGGCACGATATTGCGCTTCACAGCCTCGCGGGCAACGCCCAGGTGCAAGTCGTTGGGGGTGGCGATAATGACGGCCTCGGGTTTGACCTCGTCCATCATCTGGGCGGGATCGGTGTAAAACGGCACGCCGGCGGCCTCGGCCGTGGCGCGAGCGCCCTCAAAGGCGTCGGCGATGGCGACGAGTTCGGCCTCGGGTTCCTCGGTGACAAAGCGGATGTGGTTGCGGCCCATGGCGCCGGCGCCGATAACGGCAATGCGGACGGGGTTGAGCTCAGACATTTCGACTCCTTAATACTGGTGACCGGTGGGATGCGACAAAGGGGCTGTCCCTTTGTCGCATCGGTAAAACTAGGCGGACTTCTTCTTGCTGTCGGAGACCATCATGTAGACGGTGAGCACGACGGCGATGGCGGCGATCACAATGGCGCCGTAGAAGGACTGCTGGTAGGCGGCGCTGCCGGCCTCGGCGTGATACAGCACGGCGGTGATGGGCTGGCTGATCCAGGTGGAAGCGGCATAACCCAAAAACATGATGCCGTAGTTGACGCCGATGTTGCTGGTGCCAAAGGCGCCACCGGTGAGCGGCGGGTAGATGACGAGCAGGGCGCCAAAGCTAAAGCCGAGCAGGGCGAGCGCCACAAAGAACATGCTCTGCGTAAAGCTCATCGACATGATGACGAGCGCGACGATGGTGACGACAAGGCTGATGAGCAGCGACTTGTAGGCGCCAAGCTTGTCGATGATCTGACCAAAGGACAGACGGCCAACCAGGTTGGCGCAGGTGTTGACGGAGACCACCACGCCGCCGAGGGCGACGGCAGCGGCGCTCGTGGGGTCGGCGAAGAGCTGGACGGCGGCGATGGAGGCAACCTTGCCCACGAGCAGGGTGCCCGCGGTGGCGGCAAAGGCGAAGGTAACGATGAGGACCCAGAAGCGCGGGGCCTTGACCATCTCGCCCGGGGTGAGGTCGCCGAAGGTGCCGGCGTGCGCGCCGCCCTTGGGGGCCTCGAAGCCTTCGGGCAGCCAACCGGCCTCGGGGGCCTTCAGGAACAGGGCGGAGGCGGCGATCATCACAAAGAAGATGACGCCGAGCGCCTTAAGGGCGCCAAAGATGCCCAGGCTCGGGATGAGCAGCGAGGCGAGCACCGGGGACAACACGGCGGGGCCGGCGGTCGAAGCGGCCAGGGTGATGCCGGAGGCGAGGCCCTTCTTGTCGATGAACCACTTTTGGCCGGTGGTGAGCGCCGGGTTGTAGCCCAGACCGTTGCCGACGGCGGCGACAAGCGAGAACCACAGGTAGAACTGCCACGGCTCGGTGACGGTGCCGGACATGAACCAGCCCAGGCCGTAGCACACGGCGGCGGCGATTACGACGTTGCGCGGGCCGATCTTATCGGAGATGCGGCCGGCGAAGATGCCCGTCACGGCCATGATGGTCTGAAAGACCGGGAACGCCCAGGTAAGGGCGCTGGACCACTCGGGGTAGACGGCGAGCAGGTTCTTGCTCACGACGGAATACAGCGCGATGGAGCTGATAAAGAACATGGTGACGCACGCGGCAGAAAGCACGACGGCGCGACCCTTGTTGGAGTTGGTGGAAGCCATTGGACTCTTTCTAATCGATACGGGGGAGGAGCGGTCGTGTCCGCGGGGCCTCCCTGTCAGGTTGGTTTACTGGTCGGTCGGCTTTGCGACGCCGGACTCATCGGACCAAAGCTCGACACCCTTGTTCTTGAGGTAGTTGTCGGCATAGGCGCGACGGCCGCCGGGCTTGGCGGTGAGGTCGCCCATCATGTTGGAGAAGCCGCCGTCGACCTTGATGGCGTCGCCGGTGGTAAAGTCCGAGCGCTTGGACGCCAGGAACATGACGGCGTTGGCAATATCGCTGACCTCGCCGATGCGGCGCGTGGCGATCAGACGGCTGCGGCTCTTCTCGACCTCGGGGTCGGCGTAGAAGTTGGCCGACATCGGGGTCTTAACGAAGCAAGGCTCGACGCAGTTGGAGCGCACGCCGTAGGGGCCCCACTCGGCGGCGAGCATCTTGGACATCATGTTGACGCCGGCCTTGGTGGAGCTGTACACGCCCGAGAACGTCTCGGGAGAGTGGCTGGCGACGGTCGAGATGTGCACCAGGCGGCCCTGGCCGGCCTTGATCATCTCGCGACCAAAGCGCTGCGAGGTGATGAAGTAGCCGGTGAGGTTGACGTTGAGCACCTGCTCCCAGTCGCTCAGCGGCAGGTCCTCCATGGCGGCGAAGCGCAGGATGCCGGCGGTGTTGACGAGGACGTCGACGCGGCCGAAGTTGGCGATGGTGGCGTCGACGGCAGCCTGAACCTCGGCTTCGTCGGTGGCGTTCATCTTGTAACCCTCGGCGTGGATGCCAAACTCGGCAGCGAGGTCGGCGGCAGCGGCCTTGACCTTCTCCTCGTCCAGGTCGAGCAGGACGACGTTGGCGCCATTGCGGGCGAACTCGCGGCAGATCTCGGCGCCCATACCGCCGAGCGCGCCAGTCACGGCGCAGACATCGCCCTCGAGCTTAAGCCAATTGCTCATAGGAACTTCCCTTCTTGTGCTTCCCTGTGGGTCGTTCCCATTAATCGACCCACGTGGTTTTCGCAGGTTATCGTATGCTTTGCATTTGCGCAGGTGAATTGCATATTTGTTAGAATGGCGTAAACCAATGGTTTATAGCTCGCAAGATGATGTGTCCTTAATTGAGTCTGTGACCTGCCAAAACCCCTTCGGCAGTGCATGGCCATACGTCTGGAAACGGGAGATTGACGTGTACGATCGACGACTTGAGGCCATATCAGCCGCCGCGGAGCTGGGGAGCTTCTCGCGTGCGGCGGCAAAATTGCGCGTGTCAACTCCGGCGCTCGTCAAACAGGTGTCGGGATTTGAGGCCGAGTTTGGTATCACGTTGTTCGAGCGCTCGCACTCGGGCGTCAAGGTGACGCCGGCGGGTGCTCTGCTGGTGGACGATGCGCGCTCGATCATGCGGCAGTCCGAGGACGCGCTGCGCCGTGCCCGACGCGCGGCGGGCGATGGCGGTGCCGTGCGCCTGGGCGTGTCGATGATGTGCCCGGGGCGCCAGACGCTGTCGATGTGGTCGGGCATCCATGATCTGGAACCGTCGCTACGATTTGAGATCGTGCCGGTAAGCGACCTCTATGACGAGCGCGAATCCGTCATGCGCAGCCTCGGTCGTGAGGTCGATGTGGTGCAGTCGAGTTTTTCGACCCCGCGCTGGGGTGACGCCTGCCAAAAGCTCCGCATTGTCAACGTGCCGTTTTATATCGACCTGCCGCGCACGAGCCCGCTGGCGCGCAAGAATCGCATTACGGTCGCCGACTTGGAGGGTATGCGTCTGCGCGTGCTCCGCCACGGCAACGACGCTATGGACAGCCTGCGTATCGATCTGTTGGCCGACGGCGGCGTAGACGTGATCGACGTGGACAGCTTTGACTTTGCGCTCTTTAACGAGGCAGAGGAAAAGGGCGACGCGGTGCTCACCTGCGGCGCATGGTCGGGGGTGCACCCGGCCTTTGTGGGCGTGCCGTTCCTGTGCGGGCGAGAGGTGCCGGTCTTTTTGCACTATCCGCTCGAGCCCACCCTCCAAGTACAAAAATTCGTCAACGCCATGGCCCAACTCCTCAAGTAGCCAAAAGAGCCCCGTCCCAAATTAGCTACCCTTTGCTACGGGTTTAGCGGTCCTCGCGTTGCGGCCCGGCCGCCTCGGCTGTCTTTACGCGGTTCTTATCGACGTACATGTTCTTGTCGGCCTGGGAAAAGAGTTCGCGCATGGTAGGCGGCTCGTCAAAATCGCTGGAAAGCGCATAGCCCACCGCGTAGCTGATGGGCATATCGGGGTGGACTTCGGAATACTCGTTCACGTTCGCGCGAATCCGAGCGAGACAAGATTCCACAGCGGCTCGGTCGGCATCCCGCAGTACCGCGATAAACTCATCGCCGCCGTCGCGACCCACAAAGCACGTCTCGGACGCCACACTTCCCAGTTGCTGGGCAAAAGAGCGGATGTATCCGTCGCCCTTCTCGTGGCCGAAGTTGTTATTGACCATATGCAGATTGTTAAGGTCGAAGACGCACACCGCAACGGGCGCCTCCGCGGAGACAGGCTGTTCCTGTCCCAAGATCTCCTCGCACTTGTTCTTATTGGGCAGTCCCGTGGCTTCGTCGAGATAGACTTTGCTCTGCAGTTCGCGATTGAGCGCGGCAGTTCGCACCGCGCGAACAAGTTCGACCGCAAAGGTCGCCACCAAGCCCATGATGTCGATGATCACCAAGCCCTCGAGATAGTTGAGCGTCGATGCCTTCTCCTGAGAGTAGTCCTCTGCGAGTCGCGTAGCATCGTCGCAAATGCCAAAGAACTCCTCGCTCATGGCGATGATATCAGTGTTCTCGTAACCGACCTCGCGCACGCGGGCAATCTCGGCGCGAAGCTCATCAAAATAGTTTGCAAGCTCGGTCATCTTTGCCTGGTACTCATCGTCATCGAGACGGACGAGATTGAGGTCGTCACTTCAGTAACGCAAACCGTTGATGTATGAATCCACGGCTTTAAGCAGGTCATCTTGAGGCTGGCCTGCGTCCTCGAGCTTAACGATTCGCTGCGTGGTACCGCGCACCAGACCGGCGTAGTTGACCACGCGCGCCGTGCCCTGGATATCGGAGACGAGCAGCATAACATTAATGAAGAAGAAGATGAGAACTGCCGTGAGCACCATCATGAGCAGGCGCATCGCCCGACTGGCTTTCTTGGCGACAGAAGTATTCACAAGTTCACTCCCCCAAATGACAAAAGAGCAGGTAGCACGCAGTGTGCTGAAATTCATGGGTGGTTAACTCTACCATATGGGCCAGCAGCCTCAAACTGCAGCAGACGCTCGTCCAAATTGGCGTGACGCTTGCCTTGTTGTTCTTGACCTGGCCGCGCTATCGGACATGCTTCTGGTCTTGGATCACCATGGGAAAGCTCATCCCGTTTTGTGCGTCTAGAGTGGGATGCGGCTTCCCAAAGGTGCCGTTAGGGGAAACTACATCCCGGTTTACGCCCTTGAAATGGGGTGCCGTTTCCCGGAGGGGACCCAGCGGGAAACGGCATCCCATTCTGGGCCCGAAAAGTGGGATACGGTTTCCGGCCGGCATGAAAAAAGCCTCCGCAGCTCGTGTGGCTGCGGAGGCTTTATTCGTTGCGGCGCATTGTGTTTGGGCCGTTGAGATGAGTCGATTTGCCCCGAAAGAGGTGGGCATTGACCTTGGGGTCATGCCCGACGAATGAGCGGCAAATCGGCCATCTCGGCGAGCCGAACTACTCCAGCTCAAACGCTCCGGTATAGAGCTGGTAGTAATACCCGCGCTTGGCAATCAGCTCGTCGTGGTTGCCGCGCTCGATGATGCGGCCGTGGTCCAGACAGATGATCGCGTCGGAGTTGCGCACGGTGGACAGGCGGTGCGCGATGACAAACGTCGTGCGGCCTTCCATGAGCTTGTCCATGCCGGCCTGCACGATAGCCTCGGTGCGGGTGTCGATGGAGCTCGTGGCCTCGTCCAGAATCATCGCCGGCGGATCGGCGACGGCGGCGCGTGCGATTGAAATCAGCTGGCGCTGGCCCTGCGACAGCTGCGCGCCGTTGCCGGTGAGCATGGTGTCGTAGCCGTCGGGCAGGCGGGTGATAAAGTCGTCCGCGCCTGCGAGCTTGGCCGCCGCGATGCACTCCTCGTCGGTGGCGTCCAGGTTTCCGTAGCGGATGTTATCCATCACGGTGCCGGTGAACAGGTTTACGTCCTGCAGCACCACGCCCAGCGAGCGGCGCAGATCGGCCTTGCGGATCTTGTTGACGTTGATGCCGTCGTAGCGAATCTTGCCGTCGGCGATGTCGTAGAAGCGGTTGATGAGGTTGGTGATGGTCGTCTTGCCGGCACCGGTGGCGCCGACAAACGCGACCTTCTGACCCGGCTTGGCAAACACGGACACGCCGTGCAGCACCTCGTGGTCGGGCGTGTAGCCAAAGTCGACGTTGTCCATGACCAGGTCGCCACGCAGCGGCACGTATTCGATCTCGCCGGTTGCGCGGTGCGGATGTTTCCACGCCCACATGCCGGTGTGGTGGTCGGCCTCCTCGAGCTGCCAGGTGTCGGGGTTCACCTGAGCGTTGACGAGCGTCACATAGCCTTCGTCGGCTTCGGGCTCCTCGTCGATGAGCTCAAAGATACGGTCGGCGCCGGCGAGGCCCATGACCACGGCGTTGATCTGCTGCGAGATCTGGCCGATCTGTCCGCAGAACTGCTTGGTCATGTTGAGGAACGGCACCACGACGGCGATGGACAGTGCCATGCCCGAGATGCTCAGGTTGGGCACGCCCAGCGCCAGGAAAATGCCGCCTGCCAGTGCGACCAGCACGTAGAGCAGGTTTCCCAGGTTCATAAGGATGGGCATGAGGATGTTGGCGTACATGTTGGCCTTCTGCGAGACCTCGAAGAGCTTTTCGTTGCGCTCGTCAAAATCGGCCTCGGCGGCAGACTCGTGGCAGAATGCCTTGACGACCTTCTGGCCGTTCATGACTTCCTCGATATGGCCCTCGACAACGCCGAGCTCGGTCTGCTGCGCAATAAAGAAGCGCGCGGAGTTGGAGCCGAGCAGCTTGGTCATAAAGGTCATAAAGGCGACGCCTGCCACAATGACCAGGCACATCCAAACGCTGTAGTACAGCATGATAAAGAACACCGTGACGATGACGATGGTCGTCATGAGCAGGTTGGGCAGCGACTGGCTGATCATCTGGCGCAGCGTGTCGATGTCGTTGGTGTAGTAGCTCATGATGTCGCCGCGCTGGTGCGTGTCGAAGTAGCGAATCGGCAGGTCCTGCATGCGGTTGAACATCTTCTCGCGCAGCTTCTCGAGCGAGCCCTGCGTGACGATGGCCATGGCGCGGTTCCAGAACAGCGAGGACAGGATGCCGACGCCGTAGATGCAGGCGAGGGTGGTCACGAGCTGTGCGATCTTGGGCTGTGCAGCTTCCCAATCGCCCGACTGCCACGATTCGCTAATAATCTGCAGGGCGCTCTGAAGGAAGGTCGCGCCGATGGAGTTGATGATGGCGCAGAGCACCACGCCGACGACGACGAGGGGCAAAAGCACGGGGTAGAAGCCAAAGAGCGTCTTGATGAGGCGCGACATGGTGCCGCCCTTGCGGTTGAGCGCGCGCTCGGCGGTCGTTGCCTTACTCATGTGCCTCGCCTCCTTCCTGGGTCTGAGCTTGTGTTGCGGATGCCTCGGTGTCGGCCTCGACGGCCCCTTCGCCCTCGGCAGACATCTTGTTCTGCGAGGTAAAGGTCTCGCGGTAGATCTCGCTCGTCTTGAGCAGCTCATCGTGGTTGCCGATCTGCGCGATGCGGCCGCCCTCCATGACGATGATGCGGTCTGCATCCTGCACGGAGCTAATGCGCTGGGCGATGATGAGCTTGGTCGTGTTGGGCAGATAGCTTGCCAGCCCTGCGCGGATCTTGGCGTCGGTCTTGGTGTCGACGGCGCTGGTGGAGTCGTCCAGGATCAAGATCTTGGGGCGACGCAGCAGGGCGCGCGCAATGCACAGGCGCTGCTTCTGACCGCCGGAAACATTGGAGCCGCCCTGTTCGATCCAGGTGTCATAGCCCTTGGGGAAGCCGTCGACAAACTCGTCGGCGCAGGCCAGATGTGCCGCCTCGCGGACCTCCTCGTCGGTGGCGTTCGGGTCGCCCCAGCGCAGATTCTCGGCGATGGTGCCGCTAAACAGCACGTTTTTCTGTAGCACCATGGCCACTTGGTGGCGCAAGGCGTCCAAGTCGTAGTCGCGCACGTCCATGCCGCCCACGCGCACGGTGCCCTCGGTGGCGTCGTACAGGCGGGCGATGAGGTTTACGAGCGTGGACTTGGCCGAGCCGGTGCCGCCGATGATGCCGATGGTCTCGCCGCTCTTAATGTGCAGGTCGATATCGTCGAGCGCCTGGCGCTTCGCATGCGCGGAATACTTAAAGCTCACGTGGTCAAAGTCGATGGAGCCGTCGGTAACCTCGAGCACGGGCTCGGCGGGATTGGCGATCGTGGGCTCGGCGGCCAGCACCT
>ENA-OWZT01000126-OWZT01000126.1-human-gut-metagenome-genome-assembly--contig:-NODE-126-length-37392-cov-8.88949_pt1 | contig 37392 bp, 25 predicted proteins | sample MGYA00249265_ERZ652125 | MGnify/ENA primary metagenome ERZ652125 (study PRJEB26925, sample SAMN05827236) | human gut metagenome | biome: ENVO:2100002; feature: ENVO:00000062; material: ENVO:00002003... | reverse complement strand
AACCAGAACGAATATCAAAGAAGTATTTCAAGTTAACGATATGTTTCATAATGATCGCTAAGAAACCGCTCAGGTGAATCTTATTGAATAAGTTCGCCACGCCCCATTTGGCACCGATGGAAACCATAAATCCTTGGTAGTTTCCTTTGAATTTATGTTTTTCGCCGCCTTTGATGGCTGAAACGATATTCGTTGCTGCAGTGTGCCCAGTTTGTTCAGCTGCTTGCACGATTTGTGGTGTTGGTGTGTTCGGGAATTCTTCGAAGTAAACCAAGTCACCAATAATATAGATGTTTTTGTCTTCGTAGCCTTTTGCTTCCATGTACTCATTGGCAACTAGACGGAAACCACGAGCGGTTTCTAAACCGAAATCAGCAGCATCGCTAGTTCCTTTGACGCCGGCAGTCCAGATTAATGTGTGGGTTGGGATCGTTGAACCATCTTTTAGTTTGATGTGGTCAGGTGCCACTTCAACGATTGGTGCATTCAAGACAAGATCAACATTGTTTTTCTTCAAGTAACGTTCTGCTTTGGCTGCATCGTTACGATCAAGCATGTTTAAGATCGTTGGCATTGCTTCAACGACTTTCAAGCTGATTTCACTTGGGTCCAATTTATAATCGGAAGCTAAACGATCTTTCCAATCGATCAGTTCACCGATCATTTCGATCCCAGTAAATCCAGAACCACAAACGACAAACGTCAACATTGCTTTACGTAATGCTGCATCTGGTTCGATCGCTGCTTTTGCGACAGTTTTTTCAATGTGTTCGCGAATGCGGACAGCATCGTCAAATGACCATAGAGTAAAGCCATTTTCTTTGACACCAGGTGTACCGAAGTCATTCGGTTCGCCACCCATCCCTAAGATCAAGTAGTCAAATGAATAGCTGCCTAATTTTGTTTGGACGGTTTTATTTTCTTTATCGATCCCAGTTACTGTATCGGTTACTAAACGAACATTTTTCTTGCGTGAGAATAAGCGCTGCAAGTCATATTGAATTGCGGTAGGTTCTACACGTCCTCCAGCGACTTCATGCAGTTCAGTCATCATCGTATGATAAGAGTGACGGTCGATCAATGTTATCTCAACATCATTGTCTTTTTTCAATTTCTTTGCCATGTACTTCGTAGCAGAAACGCCTGCATAACCGGCACCGACAACGACAATGTTTTTCTTTGCCATTGCAAATCTCTCCTTAATAAAAATAATCTATGATAATAATTACACAATCGTTCATATTATATAGACAAATGGTTCATTTGTCTAACGATTCTGATGAAAAAAACGCATATTTCCTGAAATTCGTGAAAACTTGCGAAAATCAAAAAATAAGTCATTTTTTATTGAAAAAGCGGAAAGGAAGCGGTTGACATCTCGTAAATTTACTTTACAATGTTAGATGTATCACAAACTTTTTTGTGGGAAAAATAAACAAGTAAAAGGTGGATAATTATGAAAGCAAAGAAATTGATTGTAGGTATGGCGGTATTTTCATTCGCAGGATTATTGTTAGGGGGATGCGGAGCAGACGACAACAATACAGGTTCTTCGTCAACTAGTGAAAGTACATCACAAACTTCTGCAAGCGATTCTGCAACTACAGAAAGCTCAGAAGCAACCGTCGTTGCAGGCGAGCCAATGCAAGATGGTACGTATCGTTTAGAAGAAAAGAACTATAAAAACGACTACCGTGTCACATTTGAGATCACAGTCAAAGACGGCAAAATCGTTGAATCAAAATATGACAACGTCAATGCGGATGGCGAATCAAAAACAGAAAACACTGAATACAATGAAACAATGAAAGAAAAAGCAGGCATCAGCCCAGAAGAATTTATTCCTAAATTCAATGAAGAGTTAGTTGCCGCACAAAGCCCTTCTTCAATCGAAGTAGTTTCTGGCGCGACTCATTCCTTTGATTCCTTCCAAAACTATGCACAACAATTGATTCAAGCGGCGCAAGCAGGCAACACGGAAACCATTGAAATCGACAATGGTGCAGACTTGAAAGACGGAACCTATACATTAGAAGAAAAGAACTACTCAAACGGTTACCGCGTAGTCTTCTCAATGACTGTAGCTGACGGCAAAATCTCTGAATCAAACTACGACTACCTAAACGAAGCAGGCGAGTCGAAAAAAGATGATGCATCATACAACGAAAACATGGAAGCAAAATCTGGTACAAGTCCAGAAGAGTTCATTCCAAACTTCAATGAAGCTTTTGTTTCTGCAGTCAATGCCGAAGACGGCTCTGTGGCAGACATGGATGTTGTTTCCGGGGCAACCCACAGCTTCCACAGCTTTGTTATCTATGCACAACAGTTGTTGAATGCCGCTGAAAAAGGCGACCAAACAACAATCGAAGTGGATAACTTCGTTACTGAATAATCACAACTTCTTTCCATGAAGAGGACAGCATTCGTTTTGAGTGCTGTCTTTTTTTCGTGGGCAACAAGGTCACAAAAGCAAGTTCGTGCAAAAGGAAGCAATCTGGTGGGAAGGTTTTTTTTAAAAAGAACTGTTTTTTACAAAGAAGAAAAGGTTCGATTAAGGATTCCTAAAATACGTTGAGGAATCACGGAATGCCCCTTTTCATTCTGCCAAAAAAAGGCTATTATATGAAGGTTGAAGACAATAGAAAAGAGGAAAATCATGAAAAAGAAAGTAACGTTTTTTCTGATGTTTGTTTTTTTAGGCACAATGTTGGCAGCCTGCGGCAGTGATCAGGAAGCAACGACGCTGCGCGAAGAACCATATTTTCAAGAAGAATTTTTATTAGGTACGTATACTCGGATTCGCATTTATGATGAAGGCAAAGAGGACGCTATGAAGCCTGCCTTTGACCGCATCAGAGAGTTAGGCGATAAAATCACCATCAACCAAGCAGGGTCAGAGATCGATGAAATCAATGCGCAAGCTGGCATCAAGCCAGTGAAGGTCTCAGATGATATCTATTATTTGTTGAAAGAAGCCTATGATTATAGTGTGAAATCAGAAGGCGGCTTTAATATGGCCATCGGTGCGATCACCCAATTATGGCGAATCGGCTTTGATGATGCCCGCAAGCCAGAGCAATCTGAGATCGATGAAGCGTTGAAACATATCAATTATGAACAAGTCGAGTTTAACGACGAAGACCACACGGTGTATTTAAAAGACAAGGACATGATCCTTGACCTTGGGGCGATCGCCAAAGGCTACATCACGGATGAAGTCGTCAAAGTGCTGAAGGACAATGGCGTGACTTCCGCGATCGTTGATTTGGGCGGGAATGTCTATGTGTTAGGTCATAGCAACCGCGGTGCAGATGAGCCATGGAATGTCGGAATCCAAGATCCAAACAAATCTCGCGGCTCGATTATCGGCAGTATCAAAGAAACCAATAAAACAGTAGTTACTTCAGGGATCTACGAACGCTACTTAGAAGTAGACGGCAAAACGTATCACCATATTTTTGATTCTGAGACTGGCTATCCTTACGATAGCGATGTAGCAAGTGTGACTGTGATCACTGACAAATCCATCGATGGTGACGGGTTGACTACGGTGGCGTTTGATAAAGGAGTCAAAGAAGGCTTGGCTTATATCGAACAGCATACCGAAAAGGGAACCGATGCGATCTTTATCACAAAAGAAGATAAAGTGTACGTAACAGACGGCATCAAAGATACCTTTGAGCTTTCAGAGGAATCAGGCTACACGATGGGTGATCGTGCTGATTTAGAATAGGAGGAGTGAAAGATGTCTCTTTCAGTGTTTTTAGAAGTGGTGGAGATCCGCACCAAGGTGGCGAGTGTCTTCCCTTTCATTATGGGTGTGTTGTTCTCGTTGGTGTATTTTCATGAATTTCATCCGTTGAATACTGTGATTTTTTTTCTGGGGATGCTGCTGTTTGATTTGACGACGACGTCCATCAACAATTATATGGATTTCAAAAAAGCCAAATCAGAGACCTACAAATACCAGCACAATGTGATCGGGCGCGAAAACATCTCAGAAGCTACTGTTCGCAATCTGATTTTTGCGATGCTGGCAGGAACCTTACTGATCGGTCTTTACTTGACCTTTGTTACCGGCTGGCTGCTGCTAGTGATGGGGCTGGTGGTTTGTTTTATCGGGGTCTTTTATACCTTTGGCCCCATTCCGTTATCGCGGATGCCTTTAGGCGAGGTATTCAGCGGTGTAACGATGGGATTAGGGATTTTTGCCATCACGATCTATATCAATACCATTGATCAAAAAGTGTTTTATCTGGCACTGGATTTTGCGAACGGAACCTTTGGCTTAGTGGGGAATCTCTGGGCTGTGTGTGCCATCGTGTTGGCATCCTTGCCATTGATTTTCACGATTGCTGACATCATGTTAGCCAATAACTTACGGGATCTGGAAGCCGACATCGAAAACCATCGCTATACGCTGGTGTACTACATCGGTCGCGAAGCAGGTATCCGTCTGTTTCAAGGCATGATGTTGGCGTCTTATGCCGCTATTTTATTGGGCCTCTTGTTTGGCCTCTTTCAATGGCCGATATTGCTCGTGTTTCTGACACTGCCAAAAATCCGCCAAAACTTGAAAGAACATCAAGCCAGCCTGCCCCACCCACGTAGCTTCGGCTATTCGATTAAAAACATGATTTTATTCAACAGCAGCTATGCCTTGGGCTTACTTTTGTGCCTGCTGTGGCAATTGCTGTAAAAGAAAAGATCGACCCGCTCTTGAAAGAGCAGGTCGATCTTTTTTATGTGGGGAATGAAAGAGCGCATAAAAACTGTAGAAAAGACATGATAAAAGAACAAGCATCCTACTTATTATGAAAAGATGAGGCTCGCTTTCTCTGCGATCCTGATTGCAACAGTAAAGTTTTGGTGACAGTAGCTAATCCCGATAGAAAGGGGAGCTGCCTAGGTTGTTCTTTTGTATGACCCCTCGGAATAAGCAGGTCTGTTTATGGAGTGTTTGTATTTACGATTGCTTTGGCTGATTCCTTACGAAAGCAGCGAATCAGCAAGCGGATTTGCAACTTTTTGCAGCATCAATACCGTTCCAAACTGATTTCTCCAGAGGAAAGCACCTTGCGCTCCGTTGCTGTTTCCACCACTAATTCACCGGTGTTAGTAATGTCTTTGGCGATTCCTTCATAGGTCACACCTTGTTGTGTAAACTGAACGGTGCGGCCCAAAACGAAGGATTTCTGCCGATAGCGGGCCATGTAATCCATGTCAGGCAGCTTTGCCAATAATTGGAAGAACCGACGCCAAATTTCTTGGATCAAGGTTGCCCGAGAAAAGGTTGGATACTCTTCGCCAGGAAAGAGTGAGGTCGCTTTTTCCCGAATCTCTGCTGGAAACTGCTGTTGCGGAATCGAAAAACTGATGCCGATACCGATCACAACCGAGGTAATGCGGCCTGTTTCAAAGTCACTGGTTGCTTCAGACAAAATACCGCAGATTTTTTTTCCATCTAAGTACAGATCGTTGACCCACTTAATGGCCGTTTCCTTCATTAGAAGGGCATCGATGGCTTCTGCGACTGCCACCGCAGCCAAAACGGTATATTGCGGCAATTCTTGAAACGCTTGGTTGGGTTTTAAGAGCAAGCTCATGTAGATCCCTTGTTTTTTCGGTGAGAAAAACGGTCGTTCGAAGCGGCCATGGCCGCCTGTTTGCGTTTCGGTCAAAAAAAGGGCGGGGGTTGCCAGTCCACTGTCCAAAGCGGCGATTTTGGCTTCTTTCATGGTGGACTCAACAGCATCCTTGATTTGAATCATGGGGATCATCGGCAAGGCGGCTGCAAGTGCTGCTTGATCGTAACGGTCAGCGGAGACAAAGCGATAACCGTTGGCCAAGTGTTCGAAATGATAGCCTTCTTTCTCAAGTTCTTTAATGGCTTTCCAGACTGCTGTACGAGAGATCGACAAGGCTTGGGCTAGTTTTTCTCCGGACAGTACAGTATCTTCTTTTTGTAATAAGGTCAGTATTTTTTCTTTTGTCGTCATAAGGATATCCTTCCTAATGTTTCACGTGTAACGTTTTCGTTAGCATAGCAAGAAATCGGCAAAAAGCAAAGTAGTTTCTTACGAAAAACAGTCCTCACCAGCCTTGTTTTTTTCTTTAGAAAATCTTAGGAAATGGGTGCGTCAGAAAAGCATTGTAACTTCCAATGAAAGCTTGACAGAAAAGTGCTTCGTCTGTATAATAAGGAGTTGCAAAAACTATCTGAACGAAAAAAGCAGAAACGAAATATTGTCCGTTTCGGCTTAGGAATAAGGAAACAAAAGTAGAAAATGCCCAATGCATCCGTTCTATTTTTGGTTTTTTTTTGCCTAAAAGCCGCAAAAAATGCTTTCTGTAACCTATATTTAATATTTGTTACAGTTTTGTAAATAATCGGATAGCCTTTTTGAAAGACTTTATGAAGAGGTGAAGAGCTTGGCTGGACACGTAGTAAAATACGGAAAGCATCGCGAACGTAGAAGTTTCGCACGGATCAGTGAAGTATTAGAATTACCGAATTTGATTGAAATTCAAACCGACTCTTACCAATGGTTCCTAGATGAGGGCCTAAGAGAAATGTTTGAAGATATTTTGCCAATCGAAGGATTCAACGGTAACTTGTCCCTAGAATTTGTGGATTATGAATTGAAAGAACCAAAGTATACAGTAGAAGAAGCCCGTGCCCATGATGCAAACTATTCGGCACCATTACATGTTACTTTGCGTTTGACGAACCGTGAAACTGGGGAAATCAAATCCCAAGAAGTATTCTTTGGTGATTTCCCATTAATGACTGAACAAGGAACCTTTATCATCAACGGGGCAGAACGGGTTATCGTTTCTCAGTTGGTCCGCTCTCCAGGTGTATATTTCCATGGCAAAGTCGATAAAAACGGCAAAGAAGGCTTTGGTTCAACTGTTATCCCTAACCGCGGTGCGTGGTTAGAAATGGAAACTGATGCCAAAGATATCTCTTACGTGCGGATTGACCGTACCCGTAAAATTCCTTTGACGGTCTTAGTCCGTGCCCTAGGGTTTGGTTCTGATGACACGATCTTTGAAATTTTCGGCGACAGTGAATCATTGCGTAACACGATCGAGAAAGACTTGCATAAAAACGCAAGCGATTCTCGTACCGAAGAAGGATTGAAAGATGTTTACGAACGTCTTCGTCCAGGCGAGCCAAAAACAGCAGACAGCTCACGTAGCTTGCTGAACGCACGTTTCTTCGATCCAAAACGTTACGACTTAGCAAATGTTGGTCGTTACAAAGTAAACAAAAAATTAGACTTGAAAACACGTCTATTGAACTTGACCTTAGCAGAAACCTTGGTTGACCCTGAAACAGGCGAGATCATTGTTGAAAAAGGCACTGTTTTGACTCACCAAGTCATGGAAACACTAGGCGCATTTATCGATAATGGCCTAAACAGTGTAACGTACTATCCATCAGAAGATGGGGTCGTTACCGAACCAATGACCGTCCAAGTCATCAAAGTCTTTTCACCAAAAGATCCAGAACAAGAAGTCAACGTGATCGGTAATGGCTATCCAGATACTGCTACACGTACGGTTCGTCCAGCAGACATCATTGCTTCAATGAGCTACTTCTTCAACTTGATGGAAGGCATCGGCAATGTCGATGACATCGACCACTTAGGGAACCGTCGGATTCGTTCTGTTGGTGAATTATTGCAAAACCAATTCCGGATCGGGCTTGCTCGGATGGAGCGTGTCGTGCGTGAACGGATGTCGATCCAAGACACCGAAACCTTGACACCGCAACAGTTGATCAATATTCGTCCGGTTGTCGCAAGTATCAAAGAATTCTTTGGTTCTTCTCAGTTGTCACAGTTCATGGACCAAACAAACCCACTGGGTGAATTGACCCATAAACGTCGTCTATCTGCCTTAGGACCTGGTGGTTTGACGCGTGACCGTGCCGGCTATGAAGTCCGAGACGTTCACTATTCCCACTATGGCCGTATGTGTCCGATCGAAACGCCTGAGGGACCAAACATCGGGTTGATCAACAGCTTGGCCTCTTATGCCAAAGTCAACAAGTATGGCTTCATTGAAACACCATACCGTCGAGTTGACCGCGAAACAGGCCGTGTTACTGACAAGATCGATTACTTGACTGCCGATACCGAAGACCACTACGTTGTGGCCCAAGCAAACAGCTTGTTAAATGAAGACGGCTCTTTCGTAAACGACGTTGTTATGGCGCGTGCTACTTCTGAAAACTTGGAAGTTTCGATCGATAAAGTCGACTACATGGACGTATCACCAAAACAAGTAGTCGCAGTCGCAACCGCATGTATTCCTTTCTTGGAAAACGATGACTCCAACCGTGCCTTGATGGGTGCCAACATGCAGCGGCAAGCTGTACCATTGATCAATCCGAAAGCACCTTGGGTTGGTACTGGTATGGAATACAAATCAGCACATGACTCAGGAGCTGCTTTGTTATGTAAACATGATGGGATCGTAGAATACGTGGATGCAGCCGAAGTGCGCGTTCGTCGTGACAATGGCGCATTGGACGTTTATTCTGTTACCAAATTCCGTCGTTCAAACTCAGGAACCAGCTACAACCAACGTCCATTAGTAGCACTTGGTGAAAAAGTGGAAAAAGGCGACATCTTAGCAGATGGCCCATCTATGGAACAAGGCGAAATGGCACTAGGACAAAACGTCTTAGTCGCATTCATGACTTGGGAAGGGTACAACTATGAAGATGCCATCATCATGAGCCGTCGTTTGGTGAAAGATGATGTTTACACTTCTGTCCATATTGAAGAATATGAATCAGAAGCCCGCGACACAAAATTAGGACCTGAAGAAATCACTCGCGAAATCCCGAACGTTGGGGAAGACGCTTTGAAAGACCTAGACGAAATGGGGATTATCCGCATTGGTGCGGAAGTCAAAGATGGCGATCTGCTTGTTGGGAAAGTCACGCCAAAAGGGGTAACGGAACTTTCAGCAGAAGAGCGTTTATTGCACGCAATCTTTGGCGAAAAAGCCCGCGAAGTGCGTGACACTTCTCTACGCGTGCCTCACGGCGGCGGCGGAATCGTCCACGATGTCAAAATCTTTACCCGCGAAGCTGGCGATGAATTGTCACCAGGCGTGAACATGCTGGTTCGCGTTTATATCGTTCAAAAACGGAAAATCCATGAAGGGGATAAAATGGCCGGACGTCACGGAAACAAAGGGGTCGTTTCTCGCATTATGCCAGAAGAAGACATGCCTTTCTTACCAGATGGCACACCAGTCGATATCATGCTGAACCCATTAGGGGTACCTTCTCGGATGAACATTGGACAAGTATTAGAGTTACACTTAGGAATGGCTGCGCGTCAACTAGGCATTCACGTGGCAACACCAGTCTTTGATGGTGCCAGCGATGAAGATGTTTGGGCAACGGTTGCTGAAGCAGGAATGGCCAGCGATGCCAAAACAGTGCTTTACGACGGACGTACCGGCGAACCATTTGATGGCCGCATCTCCGTTGGTGTCATGTACATGATCAAATTGGCCCACATGGTCGATGATAAATTGCATGCCCGTTCCATTGGACCTTACTCATTGGTTACTCAACAACCATTGGGAGGAAAAGCCCAATTTGGTGGACAACGTTTCGGAGAGATGGAAGTTTGGGCACTGGAAGCATACGGTGCTGCTTACACCTTGCAAGAAATCTTGACCTACAAATCAGATGACGTGGTTGGTCGTGTGAAAACATACGAAGCAATCGTCAAAGGGGAACCAATTCCAAAACCAGGTGTACCAGAATCATTCCGCGTATTAGTAAAAGAATTGCAATCACTGGGTCTAGACATGCGTGTCCTAGATATCGATGATGCAGAGATCGAACTACGTGATATGGATGATGACGATGATGATTTGATCACCGTTGATGCCTTAACAAAATTTGCGGAGCAACAAACAGCCCGTGAATTAGAACAAAAAGCACAAACAGAAGCTAAAAATGCCGCCGACGCGTTGAACCAACAAATCGAGACAGCAGAAGATCGCTTGCAATAATAGACGGCCCTCGCTATTTCCGCCACCAGCGGAAATAGCCCCCGTTCTATCGGATATGTCCATGAAATGAAATGGAGGGAACCTTTTTTGATCGATGTAAATAAATTCGAAAGTATGCAAATCGGTTTGGCTTCTCCTGAAAAAATCAGAAGCTGGTCTTATGGTGAAGTAAAAAAACCAGAAACCATTAACTACCGTACGTTAAAACCTGAACGCGAAGGGTTGTTTGACGAGCGTATTTTCGGTCCAACCAAAGACTGGGAATGTGCTTGCGGCAAATACAAACGGATCCGCTATAAAGGCATCGTTTGTGACCGTTGCGGCGTGGAAGTAACACGTTCAAAAGTGCGTCGTGAACGCATGGGACACATTGAACTAGCAGCACCAGTATCACACATTTGGTACTTCAAAGGCATTCCTTCACGGATGGGTCTTGTCTTAGACATGAGCCCACGTGCATTGGAAGAAATCATCTACTTTGCTTCTTACGTAGTGATTGAACCAGGAAACACCAGCCTTGAGAAAAAACAACTATTGACTGAACGGGAATACCGTGAAAAACGTGACCAATACGGTCAAGAATTTTCAGCAGCGATGGGTGCCGAAGCCATCAAACAATTATTAGATGGCGTTGATCTTGAAGGCGAAGTTGCTGAATTGAAAGAAGAATTGAAAAACGCAACTGGTCAAAAACGGACGCGTGCGATCCGCCGTTTGGATATCTTAGAAGCATTCCGTGCTTCAGGAAACAAACCAAGCTGGATGGTCATGGACGTTATCCCAGTTATCCCGCCTGATTTGCGCCCAATGGTGCAATTAGAAGGTGGACGTTTTGCCACAAGTGACTTGAACGACTTGTATCGTCGTGTAATCAACCGTAACAACCGTTTGAAACGCTTGTTAGACTTGAATGCACCAAACATCATCGTTCAAAATGAAAAACGGATGTTGCAAGAAGCAGTCGATGCCTTGATCGATAACGGTCGTCGCGGCCGTCCAGTTGCAGGACCAGGGAACCGCCCATTGAAATCTCTTTCTCACATGTTGAAAGGGAAACAAGGTCGTTTCCGTCAAAACTTGCTAGGAAAACGGGTCGACTACTCAGGTCGTTCAGTTATCGTCGTTGGTCCATTCCTGAAAATGTACCAATGTGGTCTGCCAAAAGAAATGGCGATCGAATTGTTCAAACCATTCGTGATGCGGGAGCTTGTTTCTCGTGAAATCGCGTCAAACATCAAAAATGCCAAACGCAAAATCGAACGTCAAGAAGACGAAGTTTGGGATGTCTTAGAAGATGTTATCAGAGAACATCCAGTGCTATTGAACCGGGCACCTACGCTTCACAGATTAGGTATCCAAGCATTTGAACCAGTCTTAGTTGAAGGCCGTGCCATTCGTTTGCACCCACTTGTTTGTGAAGCCTACAATGCCGATTTCGATGGAGACCAAATGGCCGTTCACGTACCATTGAACGAAGAAGCGCAAGCAGAAGCACGTATGCTGATGTTAGCAGCCCAAAACATTTTGAATCCAAAAGACGGAAAACCAGTTGTAACACCATCTCAGGATATGGTCCTAGGGAACTACTACTTGACGATGGAAGAAGAAGGCCGTGAAGGGGAAGGCATGATCTTCCGTGACATGGACGAAGCAGTTACGGCATGGCGCAATGGCTACGTGCATTTACACACACGGATCGCCATCAATCCAAACACTTTAGGGGACAAACCATTCACGTCTGAACAAAAACAACGCTTGATGGTAACAACAGTGGGTAAAGTGATCTTCAACTCGATCATGCCCCCAGAATTCCCATTCTTGAACGAACCGACAGACTACAACTTGACGGTTCAAACACCAGACAAGTACTTTATTGAAGCTGGTACAGATGTGCCTGCCTTCATCAAAGAACAAGAGCTTGTTGGCCCATTCAAGAAGAAAAACTTAGGAAATATCATTTCAGAAGTCTTCAAACGTTTCCGCATCACTGAAACGTCACGCATGCTTGACCGCATGAAAGACTTAGGATACAGCCACTCAACAATGGCGGGTATCACCGTTGGTATCGCTGATATCATGAACTTGCATGAAAAACATGAAATCATCGACAATGCCCACAAACAAGTAGAAACGATCACGAAACAATTCCGTCGTGGGTTAATTACCGATGACGAGCGTTATGAACGAGTTATTGGTGTTTGGAATGCAGCCAAAGATGAAATTCAGTTAAAACTGATGGAATCATTGGAAGCGAAAAACCCAATCTTCATGATGTCTGATTCCGGTGCCCGTGGTAACATCTCCAACTTTACTCAGCTTGCTGGGATGCGTGGATTGATGGCCGCGCCTAACGGACGTATCATGGAATTGCCGATCATCTCAAACTTCCGTGAAGGTCTATCTGTCTTAGAAATGTTTATCTCGACCCATGGTGCCCGTAAAGGGATGACCGATACCGCCTTGAAAACAGCCGATTCCGGTTACTTGACACGTCGTCTCGTTGACGTTGCCCAAGATGTCATCATCCGTGAAGACGATTGTGGCACTGACCGTGGTTTAGATATTCAAGCAATTCGCGAAGGAAACGAAATCATCGAATCCTTAGAAGAACGTTTGATTGGACGTTACACACGTAAATCAGTGATCCATCCTGAAACTGGCGAAGTCCTTCTAGGGGTCAATGAATTGATCACTGAAGATTTAGCTAAAGCCATCGTGGATGCTGGCATCGAAACAGTATCGATTCGCTCTGTCTTTACATGTAACACCAAACATGGTGTATGTAAACATTGTTATGGCCGCAACTTAGCCACTGGTTCTGAAGTTGAAGTTGGGGAAGCAGTCGGTACCATCGCTGCCCAATCAATCGGTGAACCTGGTACTCAGTTGACCATGCGTACCTTCCATACCGGCGGGGTTGCCGGAGACGATATCACGCAAGGTCTCCCTCGTGTCCAAGAAATCTTTGAAGCCCGTAATCCGAAAGGACAAGCGGTCATTACCGAAGTTACCGGAGAAGTCATCGATATCTCAGAAGACCCTTCAACTCGGACCAAAGAAGTGACCATCAAAGGGGAAACCGATACGCGTACGTATACCGTTCCTTATACTGCCCGGATGAAAGTAGCAGAAGGCGACTTTATCCATCGTGGTGCACCATTGACGGAAGGTTCGATCGATCCAAAACAACTGTTACAAGTTCGCGATGTCTTGTCTGTTGAAAACTACCTATTACGGGAAGTTCAACGCGTTTACCGGATGCAAGGGGTAGAAATCGGCGACAAACATATCGAAGTAATGGTTCGTCAAATGCTGCGTAAAGTCCGCGTTATGGATCCAGGTGATTCAGGCATCTTGCCAGGAACATTGTTGGATATCGCCGACTTTAAAGACCGCAACTACGACACATTGGTAGCCGGCGGCGTTCCTGCAACTAGCCGTCCAGTCCTATTAGGGATCACGAAAGCATCCTTGGAAACCAACAGCTTCTTGTCTGCTGCGTCCTTCCAAGAAACCACTCGTGTGTTGACCGATGCAGCGATCCGCGGCAAGAAAGATCCTCTTCTTGGATTGAAAGAAAATGTTATCATCGGTAAGATCATCCCAGCTGGTACTGGTATGCCTCGTTACCGTGAAATGGAACCAAAAGAAGTAACAGTTGCCAGCGAAAATGTCTACAGCATCTCAGACATCGAAGCACAAATGGCTGCTGAAGACGCATTGAACAGCCAAAACTAATCAATGCCCAGCACCTGATTGACTCAGTGTAAAGGAAAAGCTTGTCATTCTTCGGAATGGCAAGCTTTTTTTGTTTAGCAAAAGAAAATGTTACGAAAAAGAATGCGTCCTTCTTTCATCCTAGAAAAAGGGCATTTGGAACAATAAATGAAAGCGTTATTTTTGAAATGTCCAAATCAGTGGACATCGATTAAGAAATACTTGAGCCAAAGAGGGCTATAGTAAAGATACGGAGGGAGACAGTATGAAGCTGAGCAAGAGAGAAACACGTTTGATTGAGCAGTTTATGACACAAGGAATGAATTTGACCGCTAATGAACTAGCCACAGCTGCTAAGGTTTCAACAAAAACCATTTATCGGACGATCAAACGGATCAATGAGGCTGCTGGTTCAGAAATCATTCGGTCTGAAATCGGCAAAGGATTTTGTTTGGATTATGAAGCGTATCTCAAAGGCACGATTGAAAATCAAGAAACGGATCAAAATGATGAGCCGCTTGAGCGGCGTCATGCGATTGCACTGCATTTATTGTTTAAATCACCAAAGCGTTTAATGATCAAAGAGCTGTTCGCCCCTTACTATTTGAGTGAAGCAGTGATAAGTAGTGATATCAATCGTCTTTCGGAATATTTTCAGTACTTTGAACTCCAGTTGATCCGATCCGATAAGAGAATTGCAGTGATTGGTACCGAAAAAAATATCCGTCGCTGTGTCAACGATCTCTTTACGAAGACCCATGTGTGGAATGAAGAAATGGTTACGCAAAAATATCCCATCAATGCCTTTGATATCAACTTTATTACCTCAATTCTTGAATTTATTGAGCGAAAACTTGCGAACAGTATTGCGTATCCTTACAATATGAATATTTTCTCGCATCTGTATATTCTGATTTTACGAATGAGAGAAGGAGAAATTGACCGCGAAGAAATTATTGAGGGCTTAGATGAGGAGGAACAGCATTTGATTGAACAGCACCAAGAGTTTTATCAAATTGCCCAACAAGTGATTGAAAAAATCAATGCCTATCTCGTGACGGAGCTGCCAGAAAGTGAGGTATTTTATCTCTACCAGTATCTAGTGTCTTCCAGAGTGGAAAACAAACCCTTGGCAATGACCAATCTGACAAAAGAAGCCAGCGAAATCACGGAGTTTTTTACTAAGCAGATGGAAAAAGCACTGGGTATTCAATTGAACCAGCAAACAGACAAGACCGATCTACTTTGCCATATCCAGCCGATGCTCTATCGGCTAAAGAATAAAATTATCGTGAAAAACGGTCTGCTAAGTGACATCCAACTAGAGTACCCAAGGATTTTTGAGCAAGTGGCACAAGTCAGCAAGGAAGTGGAGAAAACCTATGGAACGAATCCCATATCGGAAGACGAGATTGGTTTCTTAGTGCTGTATTTTGTGAAATTTAAAGTCATTCGTCGGCGCAGACAGCGAGTCTTAATCATGTGCAGCAGCGGCGTAGGGACTTCTGAGCTGCTGAAAGTCAAAGTCCAACGAGCGTTTCCTGAACTGGATATCGTGGATGTGCTTTCCGCTCGTATGTACCGAAAGCATGCGCAAGACTACCAGAATATCGATTTGATCTTAACCACCATTAATTTGCCAGTAGAAACGCAGGTGCCGACGATTTTAGTCAATTCGGTATTTACCAAACAGGATGAAAAGCGAGTCAAACAACTATTAGGAGAGATGTAAAGATGAAAAACGAAAGCCAAACGATCCAAACGTTCAGCATCGCAGATGTAATCAATCCCAATCTTATCAAGATGGAAATGGAAGCGAATTCAAAAGAAGAAGCGATCACTGAACTGTCTGAACTTTTATATGAAAACCAAATAATTACCGATTTAGCAGGGTTCACCCATGATGTCTTTGCCCGAGAAACGGAAGGAATGACCGGTATCGGACATGGCTTAGCAATCCCACATGGAAAGTCAGACAGTGTGAAAAAGACTTCCTTAGTGATCGGAAAAACCAAGCGTCCGCTTGAATGGGAGTCCATCGATGAAGCGCCCGTTCAAGTAATCATCTTGTTTGCAGTCAAAAATACCGATGCCAATACGATGCATATCAAACTGCTGCAAAAAGTAGCGATGCTACTAGCGGATGAATCGTTTATTGATCGTCTCGTTGCGTCAGGGACAAAGGATCAAATGATGGCCTTGCTTGCTAAAGATCCAATGGCAGAAAACTAAGAAAGGGGGAGAAGAGATGAAAATCGTTGGTGTAGCTGCCTGTACTTCAGGAATCGCTCATACGTATATCGCTAAGCAAAAAATCGAAACAGCTGCGAAAGAACTTGGTCATGAAGTCCATATCGAAACCCAAGGAACCATCGGGACAGAAAGTGAATTGACGGAAGCAGCTATTCAAGCAGCCGATGTTGTCATTATTGCGGCAGATATCAAAATCGGCGGCAGAGACCGTTTTGAAGGCAAGCGAATAGTAGAAATTCCCACTAGTATGGTGATCAAAGCGCCTAAGCGTTTGCTTGAAACAATTGAAGAAAAATTAAATCAGGGATGAATCAACGAATGTTTTAACGACTTAAATTCAAAGGGGGATGAAACAAATGATGAAACAGCTGCAGTTGAAAAAACATGCCTTAACCGCCATCTCGTATATGCTACCTGTCGTTGTAACAGCTGGGCTTTTAATCGCTATCGGAAATCTTGCCAACGGCACGGTCATTGAAAATTACGATGCTGCCTATACGATCCCGGATGCACTGGTCTCGCTGGGGGTTTTAGGGATGGGACTGCTGGCGCCAGTGATCGCTGCCGCGATCGCCTATTCCATTGCCGATCGTCCAGGAATCGCTCCTGGTCTTTTTATGGGACTGATTGCCAATGCGATTGGTGCAGGCTTTTTAGGGGGAATGTTAGGAGGCTATCTCGCAGGTTATCTGGTCTTATTCTTAGTAAAAAACCTTAAAGTACCACGTTGGGCACAAGGTCTGATGCCAATGATGATCGTACCGGTCTTGTCGACACTGATCGTTGGTGCTTTGATGTTCTTCGTCATCGGTGTACCGATCGTGTGGGCTACTGAGGCGTTGACTACCTTCTTAACGAATCTGCAAGGCTCGGGAAATTTCTTATTTGGCGCGATTGTCGGTGGTATGGCTGCCTTTGATTTTGGCGGCCCCGTCAACAAAGTCGCCTCGCTATTTGCTGATGGGCTATTACTGGAAGGCATTCAAGAACCCGAAGCCGTGAAAATTTTAGCCTCAATGGTGCCGCCATTCGGTGTTACGATCTCTTGGGTCCTCTCTCGTCTCTTACGCCGACCCAAATATTCTACGGAAGAAGAAGACAACATCAAGATCGCTTTTCCAATGGGTCTTTGTATGATCACAGAAGGGGTGATCCCGATCGCTGCCGTTGATCCGTTTCGCGTCATTTTTTCTTGTACGGTCGGAGCAGCCGTCGGCGGTGGTCTAAGTATGATTTGGGGTGTCGGTTCACCAGTACCATCCGGTGGGGTCTTCATCATTCCTGCCATGACGGATCCACTGAAATTTACCATTGCGCTACTGATTGGTTCTGCCATTACCGGTGTTTTGCTGTTTGCCTTGAAAAAGGCACCCGTTGAAACGCCGATCGTGGAAGAGGAAGAAGACGTTGACTTTTCGTCGATTGAAATTTCTTAAGAGAAGGAGCGAAGAAAATGTATGTATCAATGAAAGAGATGCTGCAAAAAGCCAATCGAGAAAACTATGCGGTTATGGCGATCAATTGTTTTAATATGGAAACCGCTAAAGCAGTGATCGACGCCGCTGCAGAATCTCATGCGCCCATCATCGTGGATTTGTTGCAAGACCATTTAAAAACCCATCTGGATCATCGTTACTTAACCCAGCCGATCATTCGAATGGCAGAAAATGTCAATGTGGAGGTTGCCATCAATCTGGATCACGGACAGGATATCGCCTTCGTCAAACAATGTCTCCATGAAGGATTCTCAAGCGTCATGATGGATGCCTCTATGCATCCTTTAGAAAAAAACATCGCCATCACCAAAGAGATCGTGCAATTTGCGCAAGCCTATAATGCCAGTGTCGAAGCAGAGGTTGGGGACATGGGAGCAGTGGCTGGGGATCAGTATACTAGCGATGCGATGTATACCGATCCAGAGGAAGCCATCCATTTTATTCGAGCAACCGGGGTCGACTGTCTCGCTCTTTCTTACGGCTCCAGTCATGGGGATTATCCAGAAGGGTACCGCCCGGCATTTCGCTTTGATATCGTTCAAACAATCAAAGAAGCCACTGATCTACCGCTGGTTTTGCATGGTGGCTCGGGAGCCGGTAGAGAGAATATCTTACGTTCCGTGGCATTAGGAATCAATAAAATCAATGTAGGGGCTGATTTTATGAAAGCCCAAAGAAATGCCCTGCACCAACAGCTGGATGCTTGTCCGGAAAGCGATTATCCGACCCTGATCCACCAAACCATCGAAGCAGGAAAAGCAGTCGTCAAAGAGTATATCGAATTATCTGGATCAAAAAACAAATCACTTTAAAAAAGAATGGAGCACACTTATATGTTGATCAATATGAAACAATTACTGACCGTTGCCAAAGAAAATCAATTTGCCGTTGGTGCCTTTAACGTCGCAGACAGTAACTTTTTACGCGTCGTTATCGAAGCAGCGGAAGAAAACGATGCACCAGCCATCATTGCGGTCCACCCAACAGAATTGGCCTTTACAAAGGATGAATTTTTCCACTATGCAGTTTCCAGAGCGAAAAACAGTTCTGTGCCAATCGTGATCCATATGGATCATGGCGACAGTCTGGCGAGTATTATGCGGGCGATCCATTGCGGGTTCAGCTCAGTGATGATCGATGGGTCGTTGCTGCCTTTTGAAGAAAATATTGCTCTGACAAAACAGATTACCGAGATTTGCCATCCGATTGGGGTATCTGTCGAAGGCGAGCTGGGAACGATCGGTAATACCGGAACCTCCGTTGAAGGGGGCGTCTCCGAAGTGATTTATACTCGTCCAGAAGATGCACAAGAATTCATTGAGAAGACAGGCATTGATACACTAGCAGTTGCGATTGGAACTGCCCATGGTATTTATCCAAAAGATATCAAACCGGAATTAAAAATGGATGTCTTGCAAGAAATCAAAGATCGTGTCGATATCCCATTGGTGTTGCATGGCGGATCGGCCAATCCCGATGAAGAAATCGCTCAGGCAGTGGCAATCGGTATCCAAAAAGTAAATATCTCCTCTGACTATAAATACGCCTTTTATAAAAAATGCCGCCAAATCTTAGCAGAAACGGAATTGTGGGATCCAAATGCCATTTACCCAGAATGTATTGAGGCAGCCAAAGCAGTGGTTACGCAAAAAATGACCCTCTTCAATACAATTGGGAAAGCAGCTCTGTATCGCCAGCAAAACGTCCAGCCATGGCGTAGTGAACAAAATTAAACAGTAAATAAATAACAAAAAAACCCTCGAAAAATCGCTAAATTGCGGCTTTTCGAGGTTTTTTTTTATTGCGCACTCTTTTCTTGCAGCATCCGAATCCCCTTTTCCTGAATCTGCCGAGCGATAAACGCCAAATCATTCGAAGTCAGGTTGATGTCTGCATAATGAAACACATTTTTTCTGCAGGAGGGGGTCAAATTGCCGATGATCAAATCATAAGTCTCGTCCAGTTTGGTCAGAGAAAACGAGTCCAGAGGATTTAAAATCGTGATTGTTAGCTGATAAGGAATAAACTGTTGGATTTTCGTCTGGATAAATTCCGTATGGTAACTATTTGTATCATAAAACAAAGCTAAGCGAAAGTCAGCGTGGGTATCGATGATTTCTTTGGCGAAATTTGGAAAAGAGGTATGGAAAATATAAATTAGGTAATTGATTGTACTTGGTCGAATGATTGGCAAATTTGAATGGGTCAAAACCTGAACGATGTCTTGATTGACTGTCTGTTGGACCAAATCACAGTTATTGACAAAACGAGCAAAGCGATCATCCAAGATGCAGTAAGGAACCTGCAAGTTGATTCCAAGAAAATAGGAAAAGACGACGGCATCCAACTTCTCTTCAAAATTGGCTTCATGATAGTTGTATTTTTTAAATATACGCTTGGTCATTTGATAAAACTCTTGTTTGGTCTCGCGAAAGACAGCGGGGTCTTGACCGATATGGGTTGTGATATAGCCGACCATTTTCTCGACGTAAGCACGACTGTAGCCAGTAAATTCGCTTAAATCGATTTTTTCTAAGAAATATTCGATGTGGTTCCCATTGGGATTGGAAGCGTATAAGCGATCGCGCTTCGTGTTGATATAGATTACAAAGGCAATTTTTTTGATGTCGGAAAAATAAAGTTTTAAGGGTGTCGCAGCAGCCATGATACGGGCGATCTTCAAGAAATCCTGCTCTTGGTTAATGTTGGCATCCACAAATTCATACTGGTACTTCTCTAAGAAGAAAATCAGAAAAAATTGGCGAATATTGTTTTCATTTCCTTTTAACTGGATGGGTTTGGTTGCGATGAAGAAATCATACGGTGCCAGAACCAAATTGATCCTCTTGATCAAACGAATGATCGATGACTTGCTTAAATTTAATTCTAGTGCCAGCATGTCATAACTAGTGAAACTTGATGAGAAGAGTAGTTCTAACAATTGAAACGCAGACGAGCGATTTAAAAACTGGCTGTATACGTCTAGTCGAGTAGCGAAAGGCTGCAAGTGTAGGCGAACAGCTGAATAATCGTCAAATTGTAAGTCCAGAAACGAAAATTCATTGTCGATTTCCGCGATATAGGTTTTCGCTGCAGACATTGAAATGGAAAATTTCACTGCCAAATCGTGAAGACTCGTCCCCTGATCGTCTAATAAATACTCAATCAGCTGTAGTTTCTTTTGTGTTGTAGATGATAACAATTTCCGTAACATGATTGCCCCTGAGCCCCCTTTTAAGTAAATAGTATCACGTTTTTACATGTATTCAAAAAAATTGCGTGTTGTATTTTTTTTGAATACATCCCACCCCAAAATTTTGGGAAAATAGAAGTGTGGAATAGTAGTAATACGTTTGATACAAGTAGCAAAGACCAAAATTTTTGAATCATGGGGAGGAGGCAAAAAGCAGTTGTTTGTTGGGATATCTTGCTCACCGTTGAACAATATTATTCGTCGAGCGCTTCCGAGATCAATTGAAAAAATTTATAAAAAGGAATGAGCAATTATGAAAAAACAATTTTCTATCTATATATGTTTGCTAGTCTTGCTTGGTTCTATCCTTTGTGAACCAACGATCATACTGGCATAAGCAATCAACGCAACCGAAAGCACGACCGAAACGTTAGAAAGTACTGAACCTGTGACCGGAACGATCGATACGGAAAAAGCACCTACGGATTCATCGACAGCGGGAGCAGTTCAGTCAGCAACGAGTCAAGTAGAAGAAGAACAAGCAACCGTTCCTAGTGAAAGTCAAGCAACCCAAGCATCTTCGACACTGAATCAAAACAGCATTCAACCCCGAGCACCAGATGCTGAGACGGAGACGGAAGCTTCTGCTACCGCTGAAAATCTTAGTGCCAACCTGAATGAACGGGGCGTGCAGCTTTTTGACAATGTCCGAATCACTGACTTAAGCGATCAGCCTTTCACTGCCGAAAATCCACCGATGTATAATGACAATATCAAAATTCATTTTGACTGGTCGATAGCAGATACGGAAGATATTCGTGCTGGTGATTATTATACGTATCAATTGCCGAATTATTTTGCCATTCATAACACCGTCAGTGGTGAATTGACCCGTTCCGGCGGACAATCGATCGGAAGCTTTACCTTAGCACTCGATGGTACATTGACCGTTACTTTTAATGAGGCAGCACAAACACTTTCCAACCGCTCAGGGACTATTGATCTGATCACTGAATTAAGTGTAAGCACTGTTACTGAGGAAGTGACCATTCCTACCGGGATTTACGATGAAGATGGCCATGAGATCATCATTACATTGCCTATTTATGAGGTCGATATCATTAAGACTGGTAACGTGACTTCCAGCGGTTCAGTGGTTTGGGAAATTATTTTTAACCAAACCAGTCGTGAATTGCATGATGTGGTGATTACCGATAAGATGCCACAAGGATTAGCTTATAGTACCTCGACAGGCTACTTGTACGATGAATCCACCGATGAATGGATTCGTACCGATGGCTTATATACGTATAACAGTGTTAACAACACGTTTACCTTCAATCAAACGGTTGATCAACCGGTTCGAATCGTCATCAATAGTGCAGTCACCGATCCAACGGCTTCTTCTTTCAAAAACACGGCAACAATCAACGGTAGCGATTTTACAGAAAAAACCGCAGAAGCAACGGTTACCTACGATGAACAATCAGAATACAAACGATTTAAAGGCTACGATCCAGAAACGAAACGAGCATCTTGGGAAATTTCCGTTACATTGGACAAAGATCAAGCCAGAGTTTTGGATCAGACCTACTCGGGAACAGATCCTGAAAAAGCCTTGCACTTTTTTGTTCCAGAAACTTTGGTGATCACTGACAAAGACGGTAATCCAATCCCTTCAGAGGACTGGTCCTTTGATGGGACAGAACAACAGAATAAAGAGGGGGAAATCGTACGCTTTGGCATCACGTTTGCCAAAGCTGGCTACTACAAGATCCAATACGACACCCAGTTGTATGAATCGGTTTTAGCCGATACACGTATATACAATTACGCTTCGATCCGCGACAATCAAAATACCTCTTTGACGGGCAGTGGGACAGTGACACCAACCAAAACGATCGGTGTCGTGAAAACCGCTGGCACCAAAGACTATGAAACGAAGACTGTCGCATGGAAAATTGAAGCCAATACCAATCAGCAAAAAGTTAGCGACCTGATTATAGAAGACCGCTATCAATTGATCTCAGGGGCAAACAGCAGCGCACTGGCCTTGTTGGCGGATACGCTGGTAGTGACGGCAAGCGGAGTGACCGAGCCTTTAGAGCTCAATACCGACTATACGCTAGAGCTGATCACAGAAACGAAAACGCTAGCCGATGGCTCAACGAAGGAACTTGAGACTGGTTTTCGCATCAAGCTGCAAGGGGCGTACCAAACGACCTCGGCAACGATCACTGTTAATTTTAAAACCAGCTTCGATGTTTCACAACAGATCGCATTAGGAAGTTCTAGCAGCCGGTTTAGTAATGCAGCGTTTGTCCATTATAAAGATGAAGCCGGCAATACGTTCACGGAAGCTTCTGAATCCAATACTTGGATGGATACCAACTGGTTAAAAAATGCCTTGAAATACGGCCTATTCATTGGTGAAGGCGAAGATGTCGCCAAAGCGATTACCGCTGTATTTGGTCGGAATCTAGGAACTATTTTTGATGAGCAGACTGCTTCAAGCGATCAAGTCTATTGGATGGGGCTATTCAATACGTACAAAGAAAAAATCAACAAAGATGCAATCATCACGGACCAGCTGCAAGAAGGCCAAACTTTGAAAGACTTGGCGCTTTACACGGTCACGGTAACTGGATATACGACACAAGTCAGAGCACTGAAAGAGCAATTGGTGTTAAACGAGGATTACAGTTACACTTATGACCCTGACACGAAGAAAGTTACGATCACCTTGCTGAAAGAAACGTCAGAAACACTGGCGGTCTTCTTGGCAACGGAAGCATCTGAAGAAGTATTTACCTACAAAAATACTATTACATTGACGGACAATGACACAACGTTGACTGCTGATGGGCAAGTCGATAAGTCTGCGAAAACGGACTGGTTGATGAAAAACGGCAGCCAGAATACCGAGAACAATCGATTGCTCGATTGGGAAATCATGATCAACGCTGACAGTCGCAAAATCCACAATGCGGTAGTGACCGATACCATCAACTACAATCAGCACACCTTTTTACGCGATGCCGACGATAACGTGATCGTAGATGTGTATGAAGCGGTCTTAAACAATGGTACTTGGGAAAAAGGCGAAAAAGTCACCTTCACCAACGAAGACAATCCGAAAATCACCTCGGATGTGGTGGCAGGGACGCAATCGTTAGTGATCGCTTTTGAAGAATTGATTGATAAACCGTACTTTATCGTTTATCAAACACAGCTTGATCCCGGGATTTTGAACAATGAACGGGTGGCCAATAGTGTCAATTTGACGGGTAGTGAGATCGAAATTCACACAGTGACCAAAGAAGTTACTATCAAATCGACAGACGGTAGCGGAACCTCTTCTGGGACGAACGGCTCCTTGACAATCGTGAAATACGATGCCGATGGCACGAAAGAACGAGGGATCGATGAAGAAGCGGTTTTCCAATTAAGCCGCAAAAATGCGCAAAACACCTATGAAGTCATCTTGTCGAATCTGGTGGTGAAAAATAATCAGATCATGGAAAACGGCAACGCCATTGAACGGATCGACAATCTGCGCTACGGTGATTACATGATCCAAGAAATCACCGCACCAGAAGGATATGAACGAGATGCGACTCAGTACACCTTCACTATTTCTGATGAGCAAGTCAATTATGTTTTTGAACTAGCCAATAAGCGAGAAATCAAAGAAACAACCCTTGCCTTGAATGTTCAGAAAATGCTTGATGGACGCGAGTTGAAAGACGGCGAATTTACTTTCCACCTGGTGGATGAAGCTGGCTCTGTGATTTTAACGCAAACCAATGACGGTAACGGTCAAGTTACCTTTGACGCCATCACTTACAACGAGCCTGGCGAGTACCACTATACGATTCGGGAAAAAGCCGGCAACGATCCAACCATCACCTATACTGACAAGGAACTAAAGGTAACTGTGACCGTCACGGAAGAAGACAGCCAGTTGATTGCGAAAGCAGTCTATGAAGGCAATCAAGTCTTTGAAAATGACTATACGCCAAAAGCCGGTAGTGTCGTTTTGAGTGCTGAGAAAGTACTGATTGGTCGTGATTTGAAAGCAGAAGAATTTGACTTCGAGTTAGTCAATGAAGCAGGAACTGTACTTCAAACAAAAGCCAATGATGCAACTGGCAAGATCTACTTTGACGCTCTTCCTTACGACAAAGCAGGTGAATACCGCTATACCATCCGTGAGAAAGCAGGAACTGACGGCACCATCACTTACGATGCAAAAGAACTGGCGGTAGTTGTAACCGTCACCGATGAAGACGGACAGCTTGTGGCAGTTGCCGAATACGAAGGCAATCAAGTCTTTGAAAACGACTATACGCCAAAAGCCGGCAGTGTCGTACTAAGTGCCGAGAAAGTCTTAACCGGTCGTACCTTACAAGCAAATGAATTCGATTTTGAACTAGTCGATGAAGACGGAACTGTTCTTCAAACAAAAGCCAATGATGCAACTGGCAAGATCTACTTTGACGCGCTTCCTTACGAGGAAACAGGTGAGTACCACTACACCATTCGTGAGAAGGCAGGAACTGACGGTACCATCACATACGATACGAAAGAACTAGCGGTAATTGTGACCGTCACCGATGAAGACGGACAATTGACCGCAGTGGCGGAATATGAAGGCAACCAAGTCTTTGAAAACGACTATACGCCAAAAGCTGGCGGTGTGGTCTTGAATGTAGAGAAAGTGTTGACAGGCCGCACACTAGCAGCCAACGAGTTTGCCTTTGAGCTAGTCGGTGAAGCAGGCAACGTGTTACAGACGAAAACCAATGACGTAAATGGTCAAATCTATTTCGATGAATTGACATATGGCGAAGTCGGCGAATACCGTTATACGATTCGGGAAAAAGCTGGAGCAGATAGTACCATTACCTATGACACGAAAGAAATTGGTGTTGTCGTGAAAGTAACCGATGAAGACGGGCAACTAGTGGCAAAAGCAATGTATGATGGTAATGCGATCTTTGAAAACGGCTATACACCAAAAGCTGGTAGTGTCGTATTGAGTGCCGAGAAAGTGTTGACAGGCCGCACGTTACAAGCTGACGAATTTATATTTGAACTGGTGGATGAAGACGGAACTGTACTTCAAACAAAAGCCAATGATGCAACCGGACAAATTGCCTTCGATGCTCTTGCATATGACAAGGCAGGCGAATACCGTTACACCATCCGTGAGCAAGCAGGAAATGATGGCACCATCACTTACGATGCAAAAGAACTAGCGGTAGTTGTTACTGTGACGGATGAAGACGGACAGTTGACCGCAGTTGCCGAATACGAAGGCAATCAAGTCTTTGAAAACAGCTACCAACCACAAGCTGGCAGTGTCGTACTAAGTGCGAAGAAAGTCTTGACGGGTAGAGACTTGCAAGCCAACGAATTCGCATTTGAATTAGTGGATGAAGCTGGAACTATTCTTCAAACAAAAGCCAACGATGCAACCGGCCAAATCTACTTTGATGCTCTCACATATGATGAAACAGGTGAGTACCACTACACCATTCGTGAGAAAGCAGGAACTGACGGTACCATCACCTACGATGCGAAAGAACTTGCAGTAGTTGTGACCGTCACTGATGAAGCCGGACAGTTGACCGCAGTTGCTGAATACGAAGGCAACCAAGTCTTTGAAAACAGCTATCAACCACAAGCAGGCAGTGTCGTACTAAGTGCCGAGAAAGTCTTAACTGGTCGTACACTACAAGCAAATGAATTCGCTTTTGAACTAGTCAATGAAGACGGAACTGTTCTTCAAACAAAAGCCAACGACGCCACTGGCAAGATCTACTTCGATGCTCTTGCATATGACGAAGCAGGCGAATATCGCTACACCATTCGTGAGAAAACAGGAACTGACGGTACCATCACCTACGATACAAAAGAGCTTGCAGTAGTCGTGACTGTGACTGATGAAGCCGGACAGTTGACCGCAGTTGCGGAATACGAAGGCGATCAAGTCTTTGAAAACAGCTATCAACCACAAGCAGGCAGTGTCGTACTAAGTGCGAAGAAAGTCTTGACGGGTAGAAACTTGCAAGCCAACGAATTCGCATTTGAATTAGTGAATGAAGCTGGAAAGGTTCTGCAAACCCAACGCAATGACGCAAATGGAACGATTACCTTTGATACATTGACGTATGACGATGCTGGGGAACATCGTTACACGATTCGTGAAAAAGCTGGCAATGACGCCACGATCATCTATGATGAAACCACCTATCAAATAACGGTCACCGTCAAAGAGCAAGACGGAAAATTAGTAGCTGAAGCGGAGCAAACGGCAGACATGGTATTCAACAACCATGTCAAAGAAGGCAAAACACCGAAGCCGGGAACTGACAACTTACCGAAAACCAATGACACCACGACCGCTGGTTGGGTCGTCTTGGGACTGTTGTTAGTAGTGATCGCAGTGGGCATCTACCTTGATCGCAAAAAACGGGCGCCGTTATCATAGGCAGGGGAAGCAACAGAGCAGAAAGAGAAAGCGGGATGAGGCCAACTTGTCCCGCTTTTTCCTGCCCTATTTTTCTTCACTTCAAAAAAAAAAAGCGTCAACAGTATGAAACGCTAGAAAGCGAACAATCAGCAAACCCAGACTCAAGAAGGGGACGAAGGGCAACTGCGCCAATCGTTTCTTCCAGATGCTTTGATAGCTAAAAAAAGCGAGGAGACCGAGACTGCTGGCTACCAGTAAGAGGGCCAAAAGTGTCTTTGGCGCTAGCCAAGTGCCCCAGCCTGCCAGCACTAAGAGATCGCCGCCGCCCATTTTTTCCTGCCAGACAAAAAAGACCAGTGGAACCAGCAAGCCTAAAGACAGCCATTGAAAAGAAGCGCCGCTTCTAAGCTGTGCCAGCGCTAGCAGTAGGTGGGCGGGGTACAGCAATTGTGGGTAGACGCTATAGTCTATCAAGTCGGTCAAGCTGAGTAAAAAGGCACTGGTCAGCCAGACAAAGGTCAGGAAGCTTTCTGAATCATGAAAGGCAACCCTGCAAAGTCCGCCATAGCATATGCAAGCGAAGACCCAATAAAGTGGGGGTGAAAGCCATCTTGTAGGAAGGAGAAGAAACCAATGGTTATCCGAAACTTTGTTCACTTTCTGGTAGTGAGAACGAGAATCACTTTTTGGTAGATTCCAAAACAGGGTTTGTAAGAGCAAAAGCCAAAAGAAGCCGAGTAAAGCGCCTAAAAAAAACACGAAAATCGTCATTTTTCGTACCCCCTCATAAAGAAATACGTAAGAGAGTGAGAAATTTTCTCAAATAGATGATTTTGTTGTACTTTTTAATTGTTTCGTATTATCCTTAAAATAGATAATTTAGAGGAGGAATCGTTATGAAATTTGAACAAACAAAAGAAGTATTAAACCAACTTGTTGCTGATTTAAGCCAAATGGCTATGGTCGTTCACCAAACACACTGGTACATGCGTGGACCTGGCTTTTTGACCTTGCATCCAATGATGGACGAATTCATGGATGATTTAAATGAGCAATTGGATGAAGTTTCTGAACGCTTGATTACATTAGACGGTTCACCATATTCAACTTTGCGTGAAATGGCAGAACACACTCAAATCCCTGATGAAGTCGGCAACTGGGACCGCACGATTCCAGAACGCTTAGCTACATTGGTGGAAGGTTACCGTTACTTAGCGGACTTATACCAAAAAGGGATCGAAGTATCTGGTGAAGAAGGCGACGATCCAAACCAAGATCTCTTCATCGGCTTCAAAACAGCCATCGAAAAACGTATTTGGATGATCCAAGCGCACTTAGGCGAAGCGCCATTGATCGATCCAGCGAAATCTCGCGTACGTCATTAATCCACAAAAAAACCAGCGAAGAATTTTCTTCGCTGGTTTTTTTACTTGCCTACCAATAATGCTTTGGCGGCTTCAATTTGCTGTGCCACTTGATCAAAACCGGTGCCGCCATAAGAATGACGATTTTTGACGGCGGTATAGGAGTCAAGTTTTTCAAAAATATCGCTGTCGATGGCAGGATGGATCGCTTGGTATTCTTCCAAGGAAACATCTTGCAGATAGATGCCTTTGCTCAAACACTCGCTGACAAGTTTGCCGACGATCTCATGGGCTTGTCTGAAAGGCACGCCTTTGCCAGCTAAGTAATCCGCTAATTCTGTTGCGTTGGAAAAATCCTTTTCACTGGATTCTTGCATTCGTGCTTGATTGACCTTCATCGTTGCGATCATGCCCGTCATGATCTGCAAGCTTTTCGTGATGGTTTCGGCACTGTCAAACATGCCTTCTTTGTCTTCTTGGAAATCTTTGTTGTACGCCAGCGGCAAGCCCTTCATGACCGTCAAAAGACCAAAGAGGTTCCCATAGACACGTCCTGTTTTTCCACGGATCAGCTCCGCCATGTCAGGGTTTTTCTTTTGAGGCATGATGGAGCTGCCGGTGGAGAAGGTATCGGTCAGTTCCACAAATTGGTATTCGTGGCTGCACCAAAGAATCAGCTCTTCACAAAAACGAGACAGATGCATCATCAATAAAGAGGCGTTGCTTAAAAATTCCAAGATAAAATCACGATCGCTGACCGCATCTAGGCTGTTGCTGTAAATATTGCTAAACCCTAACTCTTGAGCGGTGAAAGCACGATCGATGGGGAAGGTAGTTCCTGCCAAGGCGGCACTGCCTAAAGGCATCACATCGATGCGACTCAAACTCTCACTGAAACGCTCTTGGTCACGCGTCAGCATACTGTAATAGGCTAAGAGGTGATGGGCAAAAGAAATCGGCTGTGCATGCTGCAGATGGGTATAACCAGGCATGATGGTATAGATGTTGGCTTCGGCTTGTAAAACCAGCGCTTCTCGCAACTCAGCGATCAAAGTGATCACGTCTTGCACGACTTCTTTCAAATACAAATGCATATCGGTCGCCACTTGGTCATTACGACTACGGGCAGTATGCAATTTGCCTGCCACTGGTCCAATCAATTCATGCAAGAATGTCTCGATGTTTAAATGGATGTCCTCATTTTCAATCGTGAAGGTCAATTCGCCAGCGGCTAATTGCTGCTGAATCGTGGTCAAGCCGCCAATGATCGCTTCGCCATCGGTTTGACTGATGATGCCCGTATGGACCAGCATTTTGACATGTGCCAAACTGCCAAGAATGTCTTGCTTTACTAACTTTTGATCAAACGTGATGGAAGCCCCAAAAGCATCGATCCATGCTTCGTTTTTCCCATCGAAACGTCCGCCCCATAATTTTGCCATATTCTCACCTCAAAAAAAGATTACGGCTGAAGCGGCAGCTTCAGCCGTGCATACTTAAATCAATGTTTCTGTTAGTTGCTGTTGTGCTTGGATCTCAGCGTGCACTTTGCTTGGCAGTCCCCATAATTTGATGAAGCCGATGGCCGCATGCTGATCAAAGGTATCTGCAGAAGTATACGTTGCTAAGTTTTCATCGTACAAGCTGTTTTCAGATTTCCGTCCTTCACAAATGACGTTGCCTTTGAACAATTTCAAACGCACGATTCCGTTAACGTAGACTTGCGTGCTTTTCAGGAAGGTAATCAAGGCTTCCGTCAATGGATTGAACCAAAGACCATCATAGATGACTTGCGCTAATTGCTGCTCGATGATTGGTTTGAAATGCGCCAATTCCCGTACAAAGACCAAATCTTCCAATTCTTTATGAGCCGTCATCAAAGCGATCGCTCCTGGACATTCATAAACTTCCCGTGATTTGATCCCCACCAGACGATTTTCGATATGGTCGATCCGACCAACGCCATGCTCGCCAGCCATCCGGTTCAGTTTCATGATCAATTCTGCTAGATTCATCGTTTCGCCATCAATGGCGGTCGGTACCCCTTGATCAAAGGTGATCTCAACGATCGTCGGTACGTCAGGAGTATCTTCTAATTCTTGCGTGATGGCGTAGGCTCCTTTTGGCGGTGTTGCCCAAGGGTCTTCTAAGACGCCGCACTCACAAGCACGTCCCCACAAGTTTTGATCGATGGAATACGGATTGTCCAAATCAGCGGGAATCGGCACTCCTTTTTCAGCCGCATAGGCAATCTCTTCTTCTCGGGACCATTTCCATTCCCGAACCGGTGCGATGACTTTCAAGTGAGGCGCTAAAGCGGCAATCGCCACTTCAAACCGAACTTGGTCGTTGCCTTTACCAGTACAGCCGTGGGCGACGGTCGTTGCGCCAGTCGCTAATGCCAACTCCACCAATTTCTTGGCGATCAATGGACGAGACAAAGCGGAAACAAGAGGATAAGAATTTTCATAAAAAGTATTGCCTTGTAAAGCGATCAAAGCAAAATCTTGGGCGAATTCTTCGCGGGCATCGATGGCATAAGATTCAAACGCGCCAACTGCCAATGCTTTGTCTTTAATGGATTGGGTGTCGCGACCTTCACCGATGTCTAGGCAGCAAGCCACCACATCATATCCTTGGTCCGTTAACCATTTAATTGAAACGGAGGTATCTAATCCTCCAGAATAGGCCAATATTACTTTTTCTTTCATACTTATTAACTCCTTTTCCGCGTGTTTTCAAGTGATTGAAGCTATCTTATCAGAATAAAAATAATAAATCAAGGGTAAAATTAAATATTTATACATAAAATTGGCGATTATCAGGTTTTTATACTATTGTCGGTAATTGAGGAAAAGAAGTGGATGCTCGTTTTGTTAATGAAATTTTATACACAATATTCATAAATCTATTCAGTTTTAGAAGCCGGCAGCAACAAGTTTCGTTTTTCAGAGAAAATAGCAGAAAACGAATGGAGAAAATTTTCAAAAAGAGGCGGAATTACGTTGACATTAGGCTTTATAGAAGGTATTATGTTATATGGTATTGTTTGCCCCACAAGAGCCCCGGAAACTCAAGTGTATGTCAAACATTCGTGAAATTGAATTGGAGGAAAAAATTGTGCGTACAACATATATGGCCAAACCAGGCGAAGTAGAACGTAAATGGTACGTAGTAGATGCAACAGATGTTCCTATGGGTCGTCTTTCAGCAGTAGTAGCATCTGTCTTACGTGGTAAAAATAAACCAACATTCACACCTCATGTGGATACAGGCGATTTCGTAATCGTCATTAATGCAGAAAAAATCAAATTAACAGGTAACAAAGCAAGCGATAAAATTTATTACCGTCACTCAAACTTCCCAGGAGGATTGAAATCAGTCTCTGCTGGAGAATTACGTGCTAAAAATTCTCGTCGTTTGATCGAAACTTCTGTAAAAGGCATGCTTCCTAAAAACACTTTAGGCCGTAAACAAGGAATGAAACTTCATGTTTATGCTGGCGCTGAACACCCACATGCTGCACAACAACCAGAAGTATTGGACATCACAAACTTAATCTAATAGGAGGGAATTTCATTGGCACAAGCTCAATATATCGGCACTGGCCGTCGTAAAAATGCAGTAGCCCGCGTACGTTTAGTACCAGGTACTGGTAAAATTACTGTTAACAAAAAAGATGTTGAAGAATACATCCCACACGCAGACTTGCGTGAAGTAATCAACCAACCATTCGGCGTTACAGAAACTAAAGGTTCATACGATGTTTTTGTAAACGTAAATGGTGGTGGATACGCTGGACAATCAGGTGCAATCCGTCACGGTATCGCACGCGCATTGTTACAAGTTGATCCTGATTTCCGTTTAGCTCTTAAACGTGCTGGCTTACTTACTCGTGACGCACGTATGGTTGAACGTAAAAAACCAGGTCTTAAAAAAGCCCGTAAAGCTTCACAATTCTCTAAGCGTTAATATCTCTTATATATCAACGTTCAAGACGTTTCGCAACTTAGTTTGTGAAACGTCTTTTTTGATTGTTGACACCACTATTGACACCATTTAGGACAGTGCTATTTTGAGCTAGTTTACGATAAGCAATTTCACCAACAGGCATTTTAATAACATTTGGTGTATTTACATAAACTTTTGTGATTGTCGTATCGCTATGAGTAAGAGCTTCTGAAATCTGTTCTAAAGAAGTACCAGATTGTCTAGCTAAGGTTGCTCCAGTATGTCTTAACTTGTGTGGTGTAGCATGAGCTAGGTGTTTATGTCTGCGTTCAATAGATTTCATTCGATAGTTTAAATAGTCAGTATGAAGTGGTTGATTGATATTGCCTTTACGATCATTAAATGTGAAAACAAGCTGTTCCTCTGTTTGCTCGATATCAAACTGAGCTAGCTCGGATTGCTGTTGATTTTTCCATTCGAGTAATAATTCTTTCAACTCAACGGGAATATGGAAAATTGTCGTTTTATTTCCCTTTGTGTTTTTCTCGTTACCAAACTTATCTAATGCTTTACCTATAGAGATTTGTGATTTTGAAAAATCAATGTGTTTCCATTTTAAGGCGTAAGTTTCAGATTTTCGGTCTGATAAGAAAAAGGTCGTCTGGAAAAGAATGTAGTCTTGAAAAGATAGAAGTTCGTTCTGCCAATCTTCGTGAACAGCGATAAGCCATTCCTGTAATTCTTCAAATGACAAATATAAATTTTCTTCTTTCCTTGCTTGCTTTAATTGGTTCTTTTTAGTCGCTTTAATGCGTTTTAAGGACTTTTCAAGTTTATTCCGCTCAATGTATTCTAGTTCCTCAGCCCAATCAAAAATTGAGTTTACATAGCTTCTCAACGTTTTAAAGTTAGCATACTCAATAGCTTTTTTTGTCATTAATTGCAAGACTGACGCCTTATTTTGGTTGAGGTAATTCAGTGTGTATTTACCGAACATTGGTAATATGTGAAGTCTGAATACATCTTTTGTATTGCTAACTGTTACAATTGTTGGCGGATTCGTATTTGTTGAAGTGAGCCCTGACGTATAAGCATCTAGCCAAACATCCCTATAAAAATCTTTGAACAGAGCTTCTCCACCCAATTCAAAAGCATTCTTGTCTTTATTCTCACGTATTTCCTTGATTTTGGCATAGAAGTCAATCTGTGCTTCATTGGCCTCCTTTTTTGTTTTGAACGTTTTTGAGTAAAGCTTTTCTACCCCCAATAGGTCTTGAACATCTTGGGGGTAATAAAGTCTTAAACGATAAGTGTTATTAGTAGTTTTTGTAATTGCCATAGTATTTACCTCCGAAATGCGAGCCGAAATCAAATACTATGACTTGATTATACAAACTCTAAGGTGTTTTTTCTAGTTGTTTTAACCATTTATCAATAGAGATTTTATCAAAGCGAGTTGAGCCATTGACTTTGATAATAGGTAATCCTTGTTTAATCCAAGAATCTAGGGTGTTGTTGGATATTTGTAGATAGTGGCAGGTTTGCTTTTTATTCATGTACCTACAATTAAGATTGACTTGATTTCTAGTATTTTCAATTTCAGTAAGAATCAGAGTAGAAATTTGTATTTTTATGTTGGTTAATTGTTCATTACTGAGTAAAATTTCTACTTCATTCAAACTTGGTACCTTGGATATTGATTGTACTCTTTTAGCGGTTTGTTACTTTGAACAGTGAATTTATTCATAGAGTGATCTCACCTTTCTTCTGAATTAATTTTCATCTAAAAATTGTTTGAACTTATTATATGTTTCTAACCCATTCAGTTGGTTTTGCTGTTTCAGTGTATTCACTAAAGTGTTTTTCTTTTTTGTGTCTGGAATAGGGACATAGGTTTGTAAAAAAGAATCATATTCCTGTATTTCAAAATAATCTGGTGTCATAAACTGAACAAATGTAATTCTTCGTTGAAGCTGCTTAAAAGAATCAATCGTTTTTTTTCTTCCAAAAATTTCATCATAAAATTGCTTTGGACTGTAAGGGGAAGTGATGATGAACAGGTCAACCATAAGAGATTTATCAAAAAATCGACTGGGTGCTTTAGGATTTTCTCCATAAGGATCAAGCATTTTTAATAAATCATCATAAGGAAAAGTCTTCGGTCGTAATTCATCTAAAATAACAATGTGTTCCCCCTCATAATGCTGAAAACTATCATTTGATGAACCTGTAATAAAATAGTGTCCTTGTTCTGCGGTTGCGTATTTCTTTGCTAGAACGGTTTTTCCTGTTTCTGAACGACCATAAATCCATAGTACTGTAATAGGTTCGCCCTTGGCTTTTCGACGAGCAAGCCAGATTTTTGCTTTCTCGGCTTGGACTTGCTGATGAACATCATTGATTTGTTTTTTTGCTTTAGCAAATTGTGACCCTGTTAAACTGGCAATGACATCTTCTTTAGAGAGTTCCCCAGCACCTAATCGGTCGAGCAAATCTTTAATGATCTCGCTATCTTTTGCTGTTCCTCTTTGTTTTACTTTTTTTGAAATTTCATTCAACAAAGAGGGATAATCAAAATTTGCTTTGACTTCTTCAATAGGATAGAGATATTTTTCTTGCGCTTCATTTGTTTGATGAACCAAATAAGAATAGGCATTATTGACATTTCCTCGCCATTGTTGAAAAGCAGATACTTGTGGTTCATTGATAAGCTTTGCGAGTTGTTCCAAACTTCTGGGATTTTTAAACTGCAGAACTATATGGACGTGTTTCTCAATAGGTTCGCCTTCTTCATTTATATCTTTGTCATGAATGATTCCTGCAATCTTCACAGGTTGTAATTGCGTGGTTAAGGTTTTAAAGATACTTGCGAGTGTTTTTCTTTTAACCGATTTTGGTAGATATCTTAACTGCTGTTCATACATCACATTTACTGCTCTTGGTGTAGCCATGTTGACAAGTTCCTTTCATGTCTAATTTAGTTAAACTTCATCAAGACTTTCGCCTAATTTTGACAAATTCTGAATTTAGCTAAAAATACTTGAATCGTTTGGTGTTATTCGATTTTTTTGAACTTTTGACAATGTTACATGCGGTGGTATAACAAGCCCTACCACCGCGTTGATTGTAGGTTTTGACTGAAATTTGGCTATAGAATGTAAAAATTAAGTCATGGTGGTGTTTGTGGTGCTTTTTTGCTTTCGTTCCGAGCAAAAGCACCACGAATTAATTTCGTTTTGTACCAATTAGCCACAGAGTAAATTTTTTACGCTCAAAGGTTGAGATAATATAGTCCGAATAGAAGCTTGCTACATGTTCCTTTATTTGTTCTTCATGCTCTTTCAGTATTTTTTGAGCTTGTGCTTCTTTAGGAACTTTGATAAATAAGGTTAACTGGTCTTGCGTTAAATCAAGTACCGATTTTCTAACTGCCAGATTAAATCGAGTGACTGACTTATTTTCGGTTTGGAACTGCTCGTCTAACTGGTTATTGGTTTTAGGAAGTTGTTGAGATTGTTTTAAAAAACGTCTAAAACGCAACGTACCAAGATAGGATTTTCCTAAATTAAGTAGAGAATCATTTTTCAGTCGGTTAATGACCTCTGGGAGCAACAACATTAGTAGTAAGAGAAGTATAGCTATACTCATTAAGTGAAGCAGGGCTACTATTTTTTCAAATAAAATAGGGAGAAGTTGAAAGAGTGGCAGAGAATTAGAATCATTCTTTACATATCCTTGCATGGCTTTAATGAGTAGTAAGAAGGTAATTGAGCTAATAAATACCGTTCCTAGAATCTGTATGAGATTGTAGGTTTTAATGAAGTATGATTTTTTTATCATAAAATCCCTCTTTCCGTAAAAAATGTAGGTGTGAGAAGTGGCAATACTTGATAAGGATGTTCACTATCGATTACCTGTATTAACCCTGTTCCTTTTCCAATAGGAATAACAATTCCTTCGGGGTCTAAATCAGGAAATAGGAATTGAGTGGTCTTACTGTTGATATTGCCAATCTGAACCAATACATTTGCCTGCTCTCGTACACTTACAGGTACAGCATTAAAATCAAAGCGCTGTGAGACCAAAATTAAATGACAGTTAGTTGCACGACCTAACAAAGCGATTGAGCTGAGTAGAGACATGAAAGAATCTTTGATTTGTTTGTTTACTCCTTCAGAGAGTGCGAGAACTTCATCTATCACGATAGTTAGATGTTCAAATTCATGTGTAGGGTCTTCATATAAACGTTCTTGCCTTTCATAAATCGTGTTTAGTACAGAGCTTAAGGCATCATTAACTTGGCTAACAAAATCACTTTTCGAGCGATTACTTTGTGGATGAATAACAGATAAATTACGACGTTTAGCCCATCTCGAAGGGCTATCAAATTTAGGATCAATAATGATAAGTGTAGATATTGTATTTAAGATTTCCAAAATATACGTTAAAAAGTAAGATTTTCCACTCCCAGAATTTCCAGCAATCACAATGCTTGTGACTTTTCGATAATCAATAGTCAAATTTTTCATGATAGGCAGTTGGTTTTCGTCAGTTGTAGTGGCGCATTCTGTTAAATTTGAGACAATCAGTCGTTCGCTAGTACCTTTGAACCAAGGAAAGAATAAGGCTCGCTGTGTGTGAATATCTTCTGTATCAAGGGGCATAAAATAGGCTGAATTTTGTTTTAAAAGTGTATATCTTGGATAAAGACTGGCATTTGCGATAATGAAAATTTTTTGATACAACTCATTATCAATCAAGTAACCCGCAGGAGTGCGGGGGACGAATAAAAATCCGTCCTCCTGAACTTCTACATAAAAAGAATTGGTATATGTTGATTCCCCGTTCATAGAGACTGTCTCTTATACACATCTGACGCTGCCGACG